>OKSC01002014.1_pt1 | contig 18334 bp, 10 predicted proteins | sample 1601161 | NCBI WGS metagenome assembly OKSC01 (sample SAMEA3541552, study PRJEB24748) | human gut metagenome | biome: human gut; feature: human-associated habitat; material: faeces | place: China | collected 2012
GGCAGACATTGCTTAGCGCACAATTGTCGCAGACTGCTAATCATTTTACCGAAATACAAAGCTTAATTAACCTATTCCAAGCGTTGGGAGGCGGACAGAATTAAAACTGTATCATACTCTCTTTCTGTTACTTTACTTCTATGAAAGGAGAGCTGCCCGGAAGGTGTTCCGTGGCAGCTCTTTTCAGTATTCCTCTTTGTACTTACTTGGGGAACAGCCGAATTGTTTCTTGAATGAAGCTGTGAAGTAAGATTGACTGCAAAAGCCTGTAACATCTGCAATATATGTCAGTTTCTCATTCCCTTCTTTAATCATCTGGGCAGCCCGGTTCAGTTTGTAGGTCCGGAAGAAAGAGTTAGGACTCAATCCTGTTAGATCCTTGACTTTATAATAGAATTTGGAACGACTGATTGAGAAGATATTAAGGATTTCTCCTAAATCAATCTCTGCCTCACTTAAATGGGATTCCATGTATGAATATAATTTCTCCATGAAGATACCATCCTGCGATTGTAGTATAGGCTGTTCCTGGATATCTATTTGAGTAGATGAAGTAAGCACTTTGCGTATTTTCTCACGATTTAGAAGTGTTGATTTGATGAGTGCCGTTAAATATCGGGGCTCAAAAGGCTTCACTACATAAGCATCTGCACCTGCCGAAAGACCTTGTACCTGATGTTCCGACGAGCTTTGTGCGGTTAGCAATATGACAGGTAAATGGCATGTGGTTGCATCACTCTTTATTTTGTGGCAGAATTCATATCCATTCATGCCATGCATCAGGATGTCACTGATTATTAAATCCGGCTTTATATCGCCAATTTCTCCGATGGTTGTATTCGGATTTGTTCTGCATTCCACAACGTAATCTTTCAACAACAGTTTCATGAAATTGAGAATTTCCGTGTCGTCATCTACTACCAGGATTTTAGCAGCTTGGTCGTCATCCGGTTGATAGGGTGGGGATATCAAGTTCAGTTCTTCTCTTACATTTTCCTGTATTTTTGTTATAGCATTACTCCCTTTGGGAGAGTCGACCTGCTGATTGTTGTCATATAAAGCCGGATTCATAGGAATAATAAAGGTAAAAACAGAACCGTTGGGCGCATTGCTGCTGCATTTGATGAAGCCATGGTGCAACTCAACCAATGATTTTGCATAAAATAAGCCTATGCCGGTTCCCCATCCACTTTGGTAGTCAGGATGTTCAATCTGGTAAAAACGTTCAAAAACAGCTTTCTGCTTATCCTCGGGGATACCAATTCCCGTATCTGCGACTTTTATTTCCAACCATTCATCCGACTTAACTTTCATACTCATGGGAAATTCTGCATGGGCTATATCCTGGGTAATGACCTGTATTCCGATAGATATGTTTCCTTCCTCCGGGGAGTATTTCAACGCATTTGAAAGTATGTTAGTCAATATCTTGTCGAATTTGTCATCATCCAGTAAGAGATTGATTGTTTCGGACTGAATGGAACGCCGGACATTTATTTTCTTTTGCTGGAACCCTACAATAAAGCGATCTGCGCAGGCATTGAATAGGGGAATGACATTGGTTTTTGATACTTTCAGTCTTAAGATGCCATTCTCCATTTTATTGAAATCCAGTAGTTGATTGATTAGTTTAAGCATACGTTCGGTATTATGTCTGATTACCTGAAAAAGACTGGACGAACTTAGGCTGTCTTTCGGATTCTCTTCAAGCGTCCGGAATGCTCCGTATATCATGGTCAATGGAGTTCGGAACTCATGAGAGATATTTGTGAAATACTTGATGTTCATCATGTTGGCATACTTCTCCTGTTCACGTTGGACTGTTATTTTTCGTATCTGATCCCTGTTCTGCCTAATACGGCGGTAGATCCTCCATCCGGTATATAAGCAGATCAACAGACATAAAGGGTATACTCCGAATAATAACCACTTCTGGGCCCAGGGAGCAGGCTCTACGAATACGTCAACTGTTTTTGCATCAATCACATCTCCATTTTCATTGATTGCTTTTATTTGCAAAACATAGTGTCCCGCAGGAATATGCGAATAGTAAGCATAATCTTCATTTTCCAGGGAATGCCATTGCTGGTCTAAACCTTCCAGATAGAACTCCGTTTTGTATTTATTCAGGTTTCCATAATCTAATGTTGTATAATAAAAGTATACTCCGCTATTGTTATTGGTAAGGCAAACCTGAGCAATGCTATCTCCTTGCATTTTAACTCTCTTATGCTCATATGGCTTCAATAGCTGTTCGTTAGAAGAAATATATTCGATTTTAATCTTGCAGGTTTCGTATGGTTTTATCTCTTTAGGGTCGAATAGGGTGAGCCCTTTGGTTCCTCCAAATATCAACTCGTCACCCTGCCCATGAATTGCACACATGGGAACATAGGAATCATTCATAATTCCATCTTCTTTGTAATATGAGATAAACCGTTTGTTGGCTGTGTCGAAGCGTATTAAGCCATGTAAGGTTCCTATCCATATATTCTGTTGGCAGTCTTCTATTACACTGCACATCTGCCCGCAGATGTTGGTGTCATTATAGAAACTTATTTTTTTCGAGGTCAGGTCGATGTGCATTAATCCCTGTCCGTATGAAACTCCCCATGCATTGCCGGTGTGGTCAATCATCAGATCCATACATACGATTCCTGTGCTCCGGGAACGGGGAATTTCTATTTCCTCTATTGTCATCTTATTGGAATCTACTATATAAATGTTACCTGCGTATGTACTGACAATAATGCTGTTAGAATCTATTTTTCTGATAGTGTTCACAATTCCTATATTTTCCTTTATAGCAACAGGTGTTTCCGCTCCTTTGCTGAGATAATATAGATTATGATTGCTCTCGAACCATATATTTCCTGTACCGTCTTCTCCTACCGTATAGCAGTAATAAGGATAGATTTTCAGACTTTCAATCTTATTTTCATCATAAACTTTACATTTTATCAGATTGCGGTTGGTTACCAGCCATAGCAAGTTTTCGCTGTCGACAAAGCACTGGTCTATTTCTTCTTTAGAAATAAAAGAAGAGATATCTAATCGGAAGATGCGCTGATCAGCCAGTACATGATAGAGTTCACTGTGAGATACTATTATATAGTAATCATTATTTGTTCCTCTGAAAATATTGGTGATATCCTTGTTACGGAAAAACTCGATGGTTTCAGTCTCTTTTTTAAATCGCGATTGCTGATGATATAATACTTGGTACCCATCTCTTTCGGACCCTATCCAGACATTCTGGTGGGAATCAACATATACAGTTGAAATATCATCCAATGGTATGTGGAAGGGAAAGTCTGTATGGTTTTGGTCGATGATTGTCATTTTTACAGTATCCCATAGATAGAGTTGATTGTTTTTGGCATATAGTAGCATAGAGGAACTGTTATAAGGAGTAACTCTTTTGATATGCTTATTCTTCAGCACCATAGAAACGCGTTCAATGGAATCATTGATTACCCGGCGGAAAGTATTAGGATCTATAATGAATATTCCCTGGGAAGTATGGTAGAACAGGTCCCCATTTGGAAGTAATCCGGCTACATCCGAAAGGTCATCTATCCGGATGGATTTAATCAGACTAAAATCTTTAATGGAGTGACAACAGGCTTCTCCGTCTCTCCATATCCAGAGGTTATCATTACGGTCGGCTAATGGTAAGAAGCCGGAAAGTCGTTTAGTACATATTTTATTCCGCGCATCATACTCATAGATATTGGTGCCGACATCTGAGATGCTGAGAAAGATTCTTCCATCGCTTGTTTCTGTAATCCCGTTGGAGTAGGGGTATACTCCTTCTTTAAAGATAGTTTGAAAACTTCCGTCATTGTTGTAGACCGAAGTCCCGAATTCTGTCAGTACGAATAGTTGTCCCCTGGAAGAACAATACATCTTCAGGACTGCGTCATTACATAAGCTGGTTGTATCTTCTGTGCTTCTGTAGTGATAATAGCGCTTTCCGTTGTATTGGTAAACTCCACCTGGGGTACCAATCCAGATGTATCCTTGTTTGTCTTCAACAATATCTTTAATCTGATTATAACCGATCTGGGGTTGGCGGGTGATTGCGACATCCTTTTGTCCCCGTTCGTCAATGCTGTTGTGACAAGACAGAAAAAGAATACATCCCAAAATATGGGATAGAATTTTCATTTTCATAGTATACAAATATTTGAGGCAAAGTTACAATATATGGTGAGTTAAGCAAAAGAAATATGCCCAATTGGATTTTGATTATACTCATTCGGACTGTGATTACAGATATGTGGACCTTGGTTATAGAGGTTTGGAGAATGGTTACAGTGATATATCAGATATGCATATAACTTTGCCAACAGAAAAATGAAATGCAGAATGTGCGATAATAGAAACTTTTTTTTTAACCTTATTATTATGATGAACTTGAAAACAAGAATCCTGAAACAGAAACTGGCAATGCTGGTTATAATGTGTCTTTTGAGTATGACGGATACGTGGGCACAATTCAGTTCTTCTCCGGATGTGGAAGTGAAAAATAATTCGTTTTATATTGATGGGAAGAAATTCTTCATTAAAGGTATCGGCTATGAAATTGGAGCATTGCCGGGGGAACTACCGAATGAAAGAAAATTCAATCCCGACCAGTTACATTTCGATATCCGGCGTATTTTATCCGGTGGATTTAATACTATTCGTACCTGGGCTGCGTTTACAGAACAGGAACTGGAAGTTCTTCGGCAATATGATATAAAAATAATTATGGGTATCTGGATTGATCCGGCTGGTGACTTTTCAAATACACAATTCGTCGATAATGCCAAAACGATAGTTAATGATGTGTTGAGTTATTCCAAGAATTACAATAATATAATAGGCTATTTAATCATGAATGAACCCCATCCCACGGCAGTTCTGGGAGCTGGGTATCAACATACTGTGAATCTATGGACGGAGCTGGTCAATATCATTCATTCGCAACACCCCAACCGTCCTGTCAGTATAGCCAATACTCCGAATGGTACTTATATTCACCCGCATATATTCGATTTCAGTGCATATAATGTATATATCTATAATCCGGTCACGGTTAATTATCTTCATGGTTATAGAAACCATATTGATTATCTGCAACAACTTAACTCATCGGATCATCCGTTGATAATAACCGAATATGGACTGTCCGTTTCGCCTACTGGTCCGGGCGGTTGGGGATATGGTGGTAATAGTTTGTCCGAACAGGAGTCGGGAGATGTATATATGTATAAGTCTTTGGTTGATGGCGGGGCAAATGGTGCCTGTATATTCAATTATAGTGATGGCTGGTGGAAAGCTGATGATGAATTTGTGCATAGTGATTTACCGGAAGAATGGTTTGGATTGATTGAATATAGCAGTTTGTCGGATAAGCAGGGGCATGAACGCCCGGTTTGGAAAGCTATACGGGATTTCCAGTCCGCAATCATTGCACAGCCGAGATCAGAGGAAATATATATAGATAAAGTTCCTGTTGAGATATTCTTCAATGATACAATTAAAAAAATCAAGGTTTTACTGGAGGATAAATTGATTTATCAAAGAGATATGACAGATGACTATTTACTGGACACTCTTGAAATTAATTATAAAGATGTCAAAGATGTGAGATTGGTGTTTAATTGCTATGACGATAAAAACAATCTGATAAAAACAGAAGAGAAGAGTATTTTGATCACTGCAACTGAACTGACTTTACCTACTCTTCAACTCTCTGTGAATAGCAATTGTTGGCAAACCAACCAGGTTAATGTCACATACAAGGTTACTAAATCTACAGATTTTACTGTCAGTCCAACATTTGACTATGTCTATTATCCGCATATTGGATTTGATTACGGGCAGAAATTCAGTTCGATTATAGGCAACCAGAACCAAGTTGAAATATCCGGTCGGCATAGTATATCCGGAAATATAGATGTTTTTACAGTAGGAGCTGCGTTTAATATCTATTATAATGGATTTCAAAAGCGTATTTTTAATCAAATGACGATTTCCCGGCATGACCTTAGCACAGGTGTGGAGGAAAATACATTTGTTGAATCTTCTTTGGCTATCCGGATTCTGGGTGATCCGCATAGTGGAAGTCTGACTTTGGTTAGTTACGCGGACTTGCAACTTAGCCATGTGGAAGTGGTGGGTATCAATGGGCAGGTGATTGCAGCATATCGTGCCGAAAGTTCAAGGCTCGAATTGCCTGTGGGAACATTAGCAAAAGGATTGTACCTGGTCCGGGCTTATGATATGGAGGGGAGGTATACGACCTGTAAGATGTTGCTGACATGATCCCGTTCCTTTTTATATAAGATGTAAGGGTAATTGTCTGTTTCCATGAAAGTAGAATTTTAAGGTGATAATCTTTAATTTATTATTTATATGAAAAAATTATTGTTGGTTTTATTTTTGTTTGTATTTACCTTGGGGGCTGTATATGCTCAGACTGTTCAGGTAAAGGGCTTGGTGATAAGTGGTTCGGACATGGAACCATTGCCCGGAGTAAATGTAGTGGTGAAAGGAAATACTTCTATAGGAACAATCACTGATGTAGATGGTAACTTCTCCTTGTCGGTTCCTTCTGATGCAGTTCTTTCAGTGACTTATATAGGTTTTAAATCTCAAGATGTTTTGGTGAAAGGGCAAAGAACACTTAAAATCGTTCTTCTGGAAGATACTGAATCTCTGGATGAAGTGGTGGTGGTGGGCTACGGCGTTCAGAAAAAAGCCAATCTGACCGGTGCTGTAGCTTCTATAAAAAGTGATGAATTGCTGAAGGCTAAGTCTGCTAATTCTACTAATACATTGGTAGGGCAAATTCCTGGGCTTATCTCGAAACAAGCTAAGGGCGAGCCGGGAGCAGATGATGCTTCTTTGTATATACGTGGTATTGCAACTTTCCGGGGAGATACATCTCCTGCATTTATCATTGATGGGGTAGAACGCTCTTCGGCAGATTTTGCACGTATGGACCCTAATGATATTGAGTCCGTTAATGTGCTGAAAGATGCGGCTTCGGCAGCAATCTTTGGTATGCGTGGCGCTAATGGTGTAGTGGTTGTAACTACTAAGCGGGGAAAGCAGGATAAAACGAGCATTAAATATTCAGGGAATGTCTCTATACAGTCTCCTACAAAGTTGCCGGAATTTGCCAATTCTTATGACTATGCACGTCTGTATAATACATTCATGGGGCAAGAGATATACAAGGAAGATGAATTGATAAAATTCAGAGATGGTACAGATCCTGATAATTATCCGAATACGGATTGGTATAAAGAAATGCTGTCACGAAATGCCATTCAGCATCAACATAACCTGTCCGTGTCGGGTGGTACGGAAAAAATACGCTACTATGTAAGTGCCGGATTTCTCAGTCAGGGCGGACTTTGGGAGGATATAGATTATAAACGCTATAATCTGCGTAGCAATATTGATGCTGATATTACCAAAACAACCCGTTTGGGAGTGGATGTTTCGGGAAGAATGGAAAAGACACTGAATACAGGATCGGCAGAAGGTATCTTTGCCGGGTTGGTACGTAACACTCCTGTTTTATTATGCCGTTTTCAGGATGGTACTTTTGCAGTGCCCGATGCTACTCATACTAATATTGTTGCTGCTAACCAACCTGGAGGGAGTTATAGCAAGGGGAATATATTCGTAGTAGATGCGCGGGTTGATCTGGAACAGAAACTGGATTTTATAACTTCCGGATTGTCTGTTAAGGGGACTGCTTCTTTCAGTAAGAATATATATAAGAATAAATCTTGGAACGTATCTCCTTATGTGTATACTAAAGATGCGGAAGGAGAATATGTCCTGAAACCACGTTCAAGTGCCAGTTTAGGATTAACTCAGAATGGTTCCGAATACCAGGAATATCAGTTGCAGTTTAATTATTCCCGCTCTTTTGGAAATCATAATGTAACCGCAATGGCTATGGCTTTGGCCAGAAAAGGAGATTTTGACGGCTCTAGCATGAATAGGATATCTTTCGACTCTGAGATTTTGGATCAGATGAATGCCGGAAACTCAAAAGACCAATCATTGAGTGCGTATGACAGTAAGACTGCACGTGCCAGTTACATGGGGAGAATCAACTATAATTATGCACAAAAATATCTGGCTGAATTTAATCTGCGCCGGGATGGCTCCGAGAATTTTGCGCCGTCCAAACGGTGGGGTACATTTATGTCTGCATCTTTAGGTTGGGTACTTTCGGAGGAGAAGTTCTTTGAGAAACTGAAGAAAACGGTAAACTTCCTGAAAATAAGAGCTTCCTATGGTACCTTAGGTAATGATAATACGGGTGGTGTGGCTTTTCCCTATTATAGCCGTTTTGAATTGTATTCAGGTGCTACTGCAAGTAATTATCTTCCTAATAACCTGGGCGACTACGTCTTTGGCTCTCTGTTGACGAAAGGCTTGGTACCAGGCGCAGTGGCTAATGCTATGGCTACTTGGGAGAAATCGACCAAAACGAATATCGCGATGGATGCTACCTTGTTTAATCGATTGAACCTGACTGTAGATTTCTTCATGGAACGGAGAACGGATATTCTGGTTCAACGATATGATGAAGTTCCGTCTTCTTTCGGTGGAACACTGCCTTTGGAAAATTTAGGTGAGGTGAAAAATAAAGGTGTTGACTTTTCATTGAGTTATCATCAGAAAGTCCGTGAAGTGGATTTTACATTAGGAGGCAATTTCACATTTGCCAGAAATAAAATTGTAGAAATGGCTGAGGCTGTAGGTACTTCTGAATATATGCGTAAAACGGGCCGTCCCATTAATGGCTATTATGGATATAAGACAGACGGCATCTTCAAATCTCAGGAAGAAATAGATGCGTACGCGAAGCAAGAAGTAGCAGGTACAGGCTATGTTACCCAACCGGGTGATATTAAATATGTCGATGTAAGCGGTGATGGAGTTGTCAATTCTAATGATATGACCTATTTAGGCAATGGAAATATTCCTGAAATTATTTATGGAATCAATGGCGCATTGAACTGGAAGAATCTGGATTTCAGCTTTTTGTTTCAAGGGGCTGCCCGCGTGCAAGTTTATTTGCAGGGTGGAGTTATTCAACCTTACTTCAATCAGGGAAATCTTCCTCAATTTTGGGTGAATGAAAGCTGGACCGAACAGAATATAAATGCGAAATATCCGCGTTTGACAAATTCTATCCATAATAATCCTACGACGGATATCAGTGGTGTACAGACCTATCTCTATGATGCTTCTTATTTACGTTTGAAAAATATCGAGATCGGATATACATTCCCATCCAAGTGGTTGAAATCGGCTGCAATAAATGGACTGCGTGTCTATGTGAATGCACAGAACTTGTTCACTATTTCGGATGTACCGCAAATTGATCCTGAAAACACACAGCAGCAAGGATGGACTTATCCGCAAATGAAAGCGTTTAACGTGGGACTTACTCTTCAGTTTTAATCTCAAAAGCATAAGATATTATGAAAAAGTATAAGAATTTATTGTTGGCATTGTTTGTGGCTTTGGCATCTGGTTGCTCTGATATGCTGGATATTAAGCCTACTTCTTTTATTTCCGATGAAGCCATTTGGGAAGATAAAGTTTTGATAGATAAATTTGTGGCTAATACATACGGTTCAATGTTGTGTGGGTTCAACAGATGTACTGCCGGGTTCGGACAAAACTGGTCCATGTCATGGGCCGGGAATATGGATTCTGCTACAGACGATTTTGCCAGTGTATCCGATTCACCTATTTATACACAGTTGAATAAAGATGCAATCACCGCCCAAAGCTGCCCGTTTGTCAGTGAAATCTGGATTCAGGAATACCTTGTGATACGGAAGTGTAATACTATTATTGAGCGTGTTGCCGGTGTCGATGATAAAGTACTGACTGCAAAGGAGAAATTGAGAATAGATGCTGAAGCTCGCTTCTTGCGTGCATTCTGTTATTTCGATTTAGGCCGTACTTTTGGTAAAGCTCCATTGATACTTAAAGCCCAGAATCTGGAAGAGGATTTGTTGGTAGCTCCCTCCTCATTTGCTGAAATTGTAGAATTCGTAAAAGATGAATGTGATCTATATGCTGATAATTTACCTTTGACTTATCCGGAAGAAGAAGCCGGTCATGCCACGAAAGGAGCTTTCCTGGCACTGAAATCGCGGGCTCTGTTGTATTTGGCCAGTCCGTTGAATAGTGAGGATGATGCCCGCAAATGGGATGATGCAGCAGTTGCGGCTCAGGCTGTAATGGATTTGCATGTTTATGAACTCTACAAAGTGGGTGAAACCCCTTATCGCTCTATGGAATTTGATAAAACAGCTGCTAATAAGGAAGTTATTTTTGAGCGTCGTTTTTCTTTTCCCGAAGCTCCTCACAATATTCATATGATGTGGAGTTTGGATGCTGAGGATGCCGGGTCATGGAATGGTTTGTATCCTACCCAGAATTTAGTAGATGCTTATGAGACTATTGACGGAAAACTGATTGATGATCCTACAAATACAATGTATGATGCCCAGGATCCGTATTCAAACAGGGATGCCCGTTTTTATCAAAGTATCATTTATAATGGTTCAACGTGGGAAACTTATCTGATGTCTATGGTGACCAATACTGTAGATCCGTCGAAAAACGGATCGTGCAAACCCAGATTAGGAAAGGCTCGCTGTGGGTATGGACCGAAGAAGTTCATTGAAGAATTAGATCCTTCTACTAATATATATGGGGGATACGCTCAAAGTAACAACTGGCCGTATTTCCGCTATGCCGAAGTATTGCTGAATTACGCAGAGGCAAAAAATGAATCGCTGAGTGTACCTGATGAAAGTGTATATAATGCAGTCAACGAGGTGCGTGCACGTTCCAATCAGCCCAATCTGCCCACTGGCTTGTCTAAAGAAGAAATGCGGAAACGAATCAAGAATGAGCGTAGAGTAGAATTATTGTTAGAAGAACACCGCTTTTATGATTTACGCCGTTGGAAAGATGGAAATGTGCTGGCGGAACCGATTATGGGTATGAATATCTATAATAATAATATTACATTGAAATATGAAATTTCTAAAGTGGAAGACCGGGTATTTACGGGAGAGCACTATTATTTACCAATTCCGCTTTCTGAACAAGAAAAGAATCCTTTGCTGAAAGAATAGTCCAGCAATCATCCGCTGCAATGCTGGCCTTAAAATAACGGGAGTGAATCCCTAAAGTTAGACTCCTAGCTTTAGGGATTTGATTTTCTATGCTCTGATGTGAGCTGGTTATAGAATTTCTTTTAGGAGCATACCCTCTCTGATACTTTATGATTTTGTAGGGAAAGCGGATTGTTGGCAAGATAGTATTAATTGAAACATTATTATTTGTATTGTTATGAATTTGAAGAAAGTATTTACGACTTTTTTTATCTGTTGTGTAGTTTTTGGTAGTGTAGCCCAAAATAAAAGACAACCTTCTATTCCGGGTGATATTGAAATAGAGAAGAAAATCGAAGCCCTGATTTCAAAAATGTCGATAGAAGAGAAAATAGGGCAGATGATCCAATTGGAAGTAAATATGGTGACATATACCGATCCTGAGTATAGTACCGAGGCATTACTATCAAAGTCCGAAAAAGAGTTAGCAGAGATAATCCGGAAGTTTGATCTGGGTTTCTACTATGATAGTAAAAGTATGACTGATGCCAATGGTCGCCCCTTACCGGAAGCCGGCTATCAGTTTTACACACTTTCACGAGCCATAAATAATGAGCTTGGCTTCAAACTTGATAATGATAAATTAGATTTAGTTTTCAATACGTATCATGTCGGCTCAATATTAAATATGTTGGGAGGCAGTTATGCTTCGGATGTACGCACCTGGCACGATGCAATCAGACAGATTCAGGAATCATCATTGAAACATCTGAATATTCCATGTGTCTATGGGCTGGACCAAGTGCATGGGACCAACTATTCCAAAGGAGGCACTTTGTTTCCTCAACATATTGGCATGGTAGCCACTTTCAATCGTGATTTGGCAAAACGTATGGGAGAAATTTGTGCTTATGAAACAAGGGCATGCGGTGTGCCCTGGATATTTGGTCCGACTCTGGATATCGGACGCAAAGCCTCCTGGCCCCGTCAATATGAGGGAGTTGGCGAAGATCCGTATCTGGCAGCGGAGATGGGTGTGTCTTATCTCTCCGGCTTACAAGGAGATGATCCTAACCACATCGGTAAATATCATGTAGGTACATGTCTGAAACACTATTTCGGATATGGAGCGCCGGATAATGGTATTGACCGTACTCCGGCCAATATCACTGAACAGGATTTGAGAGAAAAGCATTATGCGCCTTTTCTTAGAGCCTTTCGTTCGGGAGCTTTGTCGGCCATGACCAACTCTTCCATATTAAACGGCATGAATGGCGTGGCCAATAAGCGCTATTTGACAAATTGGCTGAAAGAAGATCTGAACTGGGATGGAATGATTGTGACTGATTGGGGAGATATTGAGAATATTCGTGTTCGGGACCACATAGCGCCCACTAAAAAAGAAGCGATAAAGCTGGCGGTTAATGCCGGTGTAGACATGATGATGGTACCTTCTGAATATGGTTATGGTTCCCTATTGAAAGAATTGGTAGATGATGGTTCTGTTTCGATGGATCGGATCAATGATGCAGTGCGGCGTATTTTACGTTTAAAATTTCGTATCGGATTATTCGAAATGCCTTATACGGATGTTGAAGATTATCCATTGTTTGGCAGTAATGAGCATGCCGCTGTTGCTAAACAGATGGCAATAGAATCAGAAGTTTTGCTGAAAAATGAAAATCAGACCCTTCCGTTGAAGCGTGGAAAGAAAATACTGATATGTGGTCCTAATGCGAATACGATGCGTGGACTTAACGGTGGGTGGAGTTATTCATGGCAGGGAAATAATGTGGAAACCTTTACCACATCCTACAATACAATATTGAAAGCCATGCAAAATAAGTTTGGGGTGGAAAATATCATCTATGAACCTGGAGTTACCTATGCTGAAAAGGAAGAATGGTATGTAGAAAATACACCTGAGATAGAAAAAGTGATAGAAAAAGCAGGAGCTGCCGATTATATAATGGTTTGTATCGGTGAGAACTCTTATGCGGAGACAACAGGCAATATAAATGATTTGAACTTATCGCATAACCAGAAGAGCCTGGTGAAGGCAGTACAAACAGTAGGCAAGCCTGTAATTCTGATTTTGAATCAGGGCCGTCCCCGTTTGATTAGTGATCTTGTTCCTGACGCCCAGGCTGTTGTCAATATAATGCTTCCCGGAAATTATGGGGGAGATGCTCTGGCCGACTTGGTTGCAGGTGATGAAAATTTTAGTGGACGTTTGTCTTTTACTTATCCTTCACATCCCAATTCTTTTACAACCTATGACTTTAAGGTGTGCGAGAATCGGGAAACAATGCCTGGTATTTACAACTATGAAGCGCATACAAATGTGCAATGGTGGTTTGGTGAGGGACTTAGTTATACTAAATTCGACTATAGTAATTTCAGAGTGAACAAGACTAAATTCACAGCGAAAGATGAATTAGTTTTTACCGTTGATGTGAAAAATACAGGCGAATGTAAAGGAAAAGAAGTGGTTATGCTTTTCTCTTCGGATTTATATGCTTCTTTGATTCCTGATAACCGTCGTCTCCGGGCTTTTGATAAAATAGAACTGGAACCCGGTGAAAGCAAGACCGTTAGTCTAAAAATCCGGGGCACTGATTTGGCTTTTGTTGGTGCGGGAGGTAAATGGCTGTTGGAAAAAGGAGATTTTAATATGATGATAGGTGGGAAGTTTCTAAATATTACATGCGTTGAAGATTATTGTTGTACTACTCCAAATATTGAATAAAGATGAAAAAGCAAATTTTATTATCGCTGTTTTTCCTGGCCGCTTATGTTGCTGCGATGCACTCTCAGGAAAAGGCAAATACCATGGAGACGTTCATTAAGAACCTGATGGATAAAATGACTGTTAAGGAAAAGATTGGTCAGCTCAATTTAACGGTTAGTGGTGGATTCGTTGCCGGTGAGACTCTTGAAAAAGGACTTAATCCATTGGAACAGCGAATTGCGGATGGAGAAGTCGGAGGTTTGTTTGGGCTTAAAAATGCAGCCGTCATAAAGACATGGCAAAAGGTAGCTGTTGAAAATAGCCGTTTGCATATCCCGCTGATTTTTGGTCTGGATGTGATACATGGTTATGATGTGACATTTCCCATTCCTCTTGCTCTGGCTTCTTCTTGGAATATGGAGTTGATAGAACAGGTGGCCCGGACTTCTGCTATTGAAGCGAGTTCCGATGGAGTCTGCTGGGTGTATTCTCCTATGGTGGATATCTGCCATGATTCCCGTTGGGGACGCATTGCTGAGAGTGCGGGAGAAGATCCTTATTTGGGTAGTGTCATAGCTAAAGCCTGGGTCAAAGGATATCAGACTAATAATGATTTAAGCCGGAAGGATAATGTTATGGCATGCGTCAAACACTATGCATTATATGGTGCTGCTGAGGCTGGGCGGGATTATAATACGGTCGATATGAGCCGTCAAAAGGCAATGAATGAATATATGCTGCCGTATAAAGCTGCTTGTGAGCAGGGGGCGGGTAGCTATATGGCATCTTTCAATGAATTTGAAGGTATACCGGTTACTGCTAATAAATATTTGCTAGATGATGTCCTCCGTAAACAATGGGGATTTAATGGATTTGTCGTAACAGATTATACGGGGACGATGGAATTGACTAATCATGGAATCGGTAATGAAGTGGAGGTTACAGCACGTGCTTTAAAAGCTGGAATAGATATGGATATGGTGAGTGAATACTTCTCACAGCATTTGGAAGAGGCTTTGGAGAAAGGTATCATTGAACTGGCTGATATCGATAAGGCTTGCAGGCGTGTGCTGGAAGCTAAATATAAGTTAGGCTTATTTGATAATCCATATAAATATTGTGATGAGAAACGTGCAAAAGAAACATTAGGAACCCGGAGTCATGTGGAACAGGCTCGTAAAGCGGCTCGGGAATGTCAGGTCTTGCTTAAAAATGAAGGAAATTTGTTGCCTCTGAAAAAGAGTTCAAAAGTGGCTTTGGTAGGACCCTTGGGAGATAGAGCACAGGATATGCTTGGATGTTGGAGTGGTAATTCTGAGATAGTCAGACCTATATCACTATTAGAAGGATTGAAGGAAGCGGTCGGGCCAATGGGAACTGTCACCTTTGCAGAAGGAAGTTATCTGGTGGCTGATAAGGAGTTGGAGAAGATATTGGTTGGTAATTCTATGGGCTTCGCTTCTTCTGGTGGCAGAAGATATGGTGTTCATGAACGTTCCGAAGAAGAAATGTTGCAAGAAGCCATTGCTATTGCTCAGAAATCTGATATCATTATTGCTGCTTTAGGAGAAAATATAAATATGAATGGAGAGGGGGCTTCTCGTTCCGAACCGGATATTCCGGAACCACAGCAAAAACTATTGAAAGCATTGGTGAAGACTGGAAAACCGGTAGTACTTGTGCTTTTTACGGGGCGGCCACTTGTCTTATCCTGGGAAGATGAACATATTCCAGCGATACTTAATGCATGGTTTTTGGGTGTACAGGCTGGTCCGGCTATTGCAGATGTATTATTTGGAGATGCCAATCCGAGTGGAAAAATCACGGCTTCGTTCCCGCGTAATGTAGGGCAATTGCCTATTCATTATAACCATAAAAACACGGGACGTCCGCAAGAAAGTGATGATGCTGGGTATGTTCGTTTCAAGAGTAATTATATTGATGTTGTTAATGCGCCTCTGTATCCGTTTGGTTTTGGTTTAAGTTATACTACCTATGAATATGGCGAAATTACTCTTTCCAGTAAAACGATACCTATAAATGGTAAGTTGACGGCCAAGATAAATATAAAAAATACAGGAAAGAGAAGCGGTAAGGAGACTGTTCAATTATATATTCGCGATGTATATAGCACAGCCACCAGACCTGTAAAGGAGCTGAAGGCTTTTAAACAAGTAGCGTTAGAGGCTGGAGAGAGTAGGGAGATTACTTTTGAAATAACTGTTGATGACTTGAAGTATTATAATCATGACTTACAATATGTATGTGAACCTGGCGATTTTGAGGTTTTGATTGGACCGAATAGTCGTGATCTCAAAATGTCTATGTTTACTGTCTTACAATAGATATTGGTATGATTGGCATGTATCAGGGACGTACCTGAGCCTGTCTTGCTCCGTACATTCTTCGCTCAGAGGTACCTCTGAGCGAAGAATGTACGGTTTTGGTACGGAGTAAGTCCATCCCGGGTAAGGGGCGGATATGATATCTCTCATCACAGATTGTTCCGGCTGTATTAAGCAACTGGCCGTAATTGAACACAAAATTCATAATACTTGATCGCTTATTCTAAAATCGTTTGGTTTGATAGGATCTTTTTCAATACATTTGTGGTATACAAAAAGCAAATAACTAAAAACACGCATCATGGGAATTATCAATCACGGCATTTTGGGAGGCTTCTCCGGTAAAGTGGGCCCAATAGTAGGGTTCCGCTGGAAGTCCAACTACTATATCCGTTCGCGTGCTGCTAAAGTCAGCAATCCTCGCACACCTAAACAACAGGCACAACGTGGTAAGTTTTCCACGGTTTTCAGTTTTCTTAAAACAATCAAACCCTTCATACGACTTGGTTACAAGGAGTTCTCACAAGAAAAATCTGCCTTTAATTCTGCTATGTCCTATATGCTGAAGAAAGCAGTGAACAGTAATGGAACTGAAATTACAATCGACTTTAATCGTGCCTTGGTATCTATGGGGACTTTGATGCCCGTATTTAACGGTACAGCTACGCTGTGTAAGGGGCAAATGCTATTTAACTGGTACAATAACAGTGGGATCGGAAATGCAGAAAATGCAGATATGGCCATGCTGTTGGTTTACAACAAGGATAAAGAAATTGCTATTTATAATACAGAAGCGGCTCTTCGTTCTGATGGGTATGCCGAACTGCCACTTCCGAATGACTGGTATGACGATGAACTGATAACTTATCTTAGTTTTCGCAGTGTTGATGGAAATAGTGTAGCTAATAGTATTCGTCTGTCGGTGTCGATAATGGAAGAAATTACAGGTGATACCGAAAAACGGGAAGTAATTGCCCTGGTTCCTTCTGAAAAACTATTCTCCTTTCAGCATTTGAATATTGCATCTCCTATAGTGGCACACATTCTATCTGTTTTTTATGACGAAGACCGTCTATGCGAAAGCAGGCCGCCTACTTAGCCGATTTTTTATACTTTCTATTTAAAAATGGAAGGCTGCTTGCATGATCCATTCTTTTTTATTCCATTTTTCTAATCCTTCTCTTTCGTGAGAGGAGGTTTTAGTGGAAGTGTGTACCTGAAACAGTAAGGTCTGCATATTCAATTTGCATGCGCATATCACGCGCGCGTATATTTAATAATGTACTCCCTTCCCCCTCCTTTCATCCTCCCTTTCAAACTTATGTTCTACAACATCCTTATCAATCAGCCATTTACGAAATTGTTTCAAAAAAGTTTCGAAAAAAAGACAGATATGTTTGGAGTGAATAGATATATCGGCTACTTTTGCACCCGCTAACCAAGAGACGGTCAGCCTTGAAATTGACATTCTGACAGAAACGGCGTAGGAACTCCAACGTTTTTCTTTCCTTTTAGGCTTTATTCTAACTAGGATACAGCATTCTAAAAGAAAAAAGAAAAAAACTTCCGGAAACATTTGGAAGATATACTTAAAAGCTCTTACCTTTGCACCCGCTTTCCGAGAAGAGGCTGACGCTGAGTCGGCTTCCCTGATAGAGGCGGCGCTAAGAACTTCTTCTTCTTTTATCTCCCTTTCGCAAAGAGAGACGACGAGAAAAAGAAAAAAGAAAAAACTTCCGAAATTATTTGGAAGATATACTTAAAAGTTCTTACCTTTGCATCCGCTTTCTGAAAAGAAAAGCAGTTTTAAAAAGAAGCGATCTTTGAAGAATTTACATAAACAATACAAGTAGTACAAGAGCAGGTGCTTCGCAAATTAATAATTAAACATTAATAATTAAAGCGCAGCATCTGGGTATAAAAAAGAACCGTCAAGTAACTTATATATATAGGTAATTTGAAGACTTTTAATAAACCGAGCGTCCTGAACAGAGCAAAAACACTGTCGCGTTTTAATGATTAATTATTAATTTGCGCAGTCACAATACTTTTACAATGAAGAGTTTGATCCTGGCTCAGGATGAACGCTAGCTACA
>OKSC01002023.1_pt1 | contig 18281 bp, 17 predicted proteins | sample 1601161 | NCBI WGS metagenome assembly OKSC01 (sample SAMEA3541552, study PRJEB24748) | human gut metagenome | biome: human gut; feature: human-associated habitat; material: faeces | place: China | collected 2012
CTGTATTGAGCTGGTCAAACTTTATGTGCAGTTCATTTTTCGTACTGGTGATGGATGTGGTTTCGATCTGCGGCGGGGTATTGGTATCCCAATCGCTGGCGAGGACGAGTTTCCAGGTACGGTTTTCCAAATCCGCAGCCGGATATGCCAGACCATTCGAGGAGAAAATTTTCAGGACCAGCGTGGTCGGCATGCCGCGAATAATGGTCGGCAGCGTGGTAGTTGCCTTTTTCGAATCATCAACCAGTGTAGCGGTCAGCCGGTTGATGAGCAGATTAGCTGTGATGCTTTCCATTAGTTATTCTCCCGAAGTCTGAGGGATCAGCTCGATAGCCGGGTCGATATAAACATATCCGGACATGCTGTACCAGCAGAAGTAAATGCGGACATCCACCGGTTCTGAGTTCGGCAGATCAAGCGGCAACTCCAGACATCTCTGAGTCAGGTCTGAATCATTGACCCATTCCGAGACGGAATCGTCCACCCAGCGACCGTGAAGCGTACTCCAGTAGGTCCGGTCGTTGCCATTCGCATCTTTCACTGTTGCAGAGATCATGAAACGACGGAACATATCAGCATCCTCGGGGTACCCTTTGTAGGCGATGTGAGCTTTCAGCATGTGCCTGCCGGTGGTGGTGGGCGTCAACTGCATCCCCTTGAACGGGCGTCTCCCGAGAACCATCGTCCTCGTGGTATTATAATTATTGTTGTAGAGCTTAAGCGCCGCTGCGCCGCCTCCGGTGCGATGTACGCTCCAGGTGTCGGCGATGCCATTGGGACAACGAAAACAAAAATGCCCCTCTTCACCCTCGTTATTACAACCGAAGCCCTGGTAGACGTAATAATCGTCACTGCTCAGGTATGTCAGCGGGTGAAGCGGAATATTGCATTTGTCCACAAAAACGTGGAGCATTTTGAGGATTTTCAGAAATCTTCTCTCTACCTCAAAACGACGAATTTTTCAAGTCTCAAAAGGGTAACAAATTCATCTTCTCGAAAAATTCTCCACGAGCTTCTTTAAAATCCATGCAGAACTTCTTCCCTGATCCCATGTACCCAAATCAAAATGTGCGCAATTTCCCGAACGTTATCTCTCAAAAAATAAAATCTGCATTTTTTGACTGCTTCTACGTAATGCCCCTTTGAAAAAAGGGGTGCATTGCAAATTCATTCTGCCCATCACCGTTACTGCCGAATATATCCGTGTCGCTCTCTCTGCTAGTCAGCAATTTTTTGCTCATACCATTCTGCAGGAATAAGTTTTTTGCCATTTCGCCATTCTTCTATTTCTTCTATGCCATCCAGGTCCCCATAGATATCACTTCCTGCATGGTCGAGTACAATAGCTTGCCAAGCTCCGTTTTTCGACAATATAGAATCTGCCAGCGTCTTAAAAATATCTCTAACGGCAGCAACATCCTCATTGCCTATATGTGGATCATCATCTGCCTCCATTTTTGTCTTATGCAAGCGAGGGAAATATACCTGACTAGGCTGATCATAAACCATAAATGATGGAACAGACGAAACCGGAGAACTCTGTTCACAAAAATATTCTTGCAATGCACATGTAAAAGCTATATGAAAAGACAACCAGTTAGATGCTCTGCCGAGGATATCGCGAGGCGGATCTTTCCGCCTGGAGCAGTGAGATTGATTACGACGCATTGCTTGAGGCGCTTGAGAAGAAGGGAATCCGGGTGTTGCGCTGTTATGTGCCGGAGCCAAGAAAGGCCTCCTGGTTCCGGCAGAATCTCGCCGGGCCGGAACCGAAGGAACGCGGCAGGCGGTCGCTTTCGTTTGTGCGGGCGCTGATCGAGGAGAACGACTACAATCGGCGCTTCAAGCTGCCGGGCAGGTTCGAGAAGGTGAACTATGTGACGATCCACAACACGGCCGAACCGTTTTCCGCGCGTCAGGAGCGCGACCGGGTCGATACCCGGCGGGACAATGCGAGCGTCTCGTTTCATTTTGCGGTGGATGAGCGGGAGGCGGTACAGATTCTGCCGCTCGACATCCACGGCTGGCACGCAGGGGACGGCGCGCAGGGTCCGGGCAATTCTCAGAGCATCGGCATCGAGATCTGCCGCAGCCAGTGCCGCGGCGCGGCCGACTGGCAGTACCGGCGCAGCGAGGAAAATGCCGAGATCCTGGCCTGTGCGCTGCTGCGGCACTTCAAGCTGACGGCGGCGGAGCTGCGCATGCATCAGGATTGGAGCGGCAAATACTGTCCGCACCGGATTCTCGAGGAAAACCGGCTCGAATCGTTCCGCGCGCGCGTCGCCGGGCGGCTTGCCGAAAAGCCCGATTCGGAAGAGCGCGAGATCCTGCGCGGCCTCTCCGGAAAGTGATTGCGCCGTCGAAATTCCCTTGAAGAGTCCGCTTGCGCCGTTTGCCGGAAAGCGTGCCGTCGTCTTGGGAATTCCGGCAACCGTGGCTTTCGCGCAAAATCATCGGAGTTCCGCCTTCCGGCGGCAATCAGTTTTCATCTGCCGGAAGAGGTTTCTCTTTTCGTGGCCGGCCTCTTCCGTTTTTTTCCCGTTTTTTTCGCATTTTCGATTCGCACCTATTGACTTTTCCAGTTTTTTTGGTATAATATTAATGATGTAAACGTTTTCAAGCAGGTTAAAAAACGTTATCTCAGGGATTGATTGAGATGTTTGCGAAAGGTACGGTTCCCCGTAAAATCAACACGCTGGAAAAGGAAAGTGCAGAGAGATGAAGAAGACATTTACCTTGATTGAATTGTTGGTTGTGATTGCGATCATCGCGATTCTTGCTTCGATGTTGCTGCCCGCGTTGAATAAGGCGCGGGCGAGCGCCCACCAGTCCCAGTGCCTCAGCAATCAAAAACAGATCGGTCTGGCGATCAGCATGTATACCGCCGATTCCCACGACTGGCTTCCTCCGGGGCGCATTCTGACGGGCTGGGGGGCGACGACTACGGGACTCGGAGATATTCTTTATCCGTATTTGAACAGCTATCACATCTGGACCTGCCCGGCCAATACGAACCGGGATCCCGTCAACAAGTATCCCGGGCTTTTCCTGGACGGCACAAGCGGTTTGTGGGGGTGGCCGACCCATTACGGCGAGAATGACGATTTGCTGGGATTGACCAATGACGGACTCACGGTTTCGAGCAATCCGATGCACCGGATCAACCAGATCAAGCGTCCTTCGGAAATCCTCTGCACACTCGATGCCGAAGGGGGCGGCGCCCAGTCGTTTACCGGGTTCACGTATCACGGCAATCCCGATTATGTGACGGGATATTCCCTGCATTCGGGCGGGCTTAATTTGAGTTATGCCGACGGGCACGCGGGACGTGTCAGTAAGCCGTCCACCCTGACTCAGCGGGACTGGGATCCGGATATCGACTGAACGATTGCAACAGGAAAGATGTAACATGAAAACTCCTCTTATTTTTCTGCTCGCGGCAGCGGTTTTCGCCGTCTGTGCGGATACACCAATTCCATGTCCGCTTCCGGACGGGAGCGAATTTCAATTCTGGGAATCGGACGTGCCTCCGCTGCGGACCTACCATGTCGCGCAGCAGCATCCCCGGGCCTCGGATGACAACGACGGATCGGAACAGGCCCCCTGGAAGACCATCAACCGCGCCGCCCGCGTACTGCAGCCCGGGGAACGGGTGTTGATCCACCGCGGCGTTTATCGTGAATGGGTCAAGCCGGCCCGGGGCGGTACGTCGCCTTCGCGCATGATCACGTACGAGGCGGCTCCCGGGGAAGAGGTGATCATCACCGGAAACGACGTCTGGAAACCGGAATGGCGCCGCACCCGTTACTTCAAGCCGCTGGAAGGAGTGACGACCTACGAGGCGGAGATCGACCCGAGGCTCTTCGAGCGGGCGAACACCTTCAACTTGCAGAACTTTCCGGTTCAGGCGGACGATCAGGCGTGGAAGAACTACACCGTTTCCGGCCTGCGCCGCGGTTCGATCTATGCCGACGGGAACGCGCTGAAACAGGAGGGCGATTACCGCGATCTGCGGTATGCGCCGAATTGTTTCTGGGTCGAAGAGGATGGCATGAAAGTCCACCTGCGCGCTCCGAACGATCAGGATCCGAGGGAGCTGGAGTGGGAGATCACGACGCGGGAACAGGTCTTCGCTCCGCTGGAATTCTACTGCAACTACATCCGGGTCAAGGGGCTGAAACTCTTTCACTCCGCGAACGGCGTGCCGATTCCGGGGCCGCAGCGCGGCTTGCTGAGCACTTCGCTCGGGCATCACTGGATCATCGAGGATTGCGAAATCGGGTATGCCAATACGCTGGGAATCGACTGCGGGACCAAGTGGTGGGGACAGGCCTCCTACCGCCTGGCCGAACAGTACGGCGGGCACATCATCCGGCGCAACTACATTCACCATTGCGGCGTATCGTCGATGTCGGCCTGGTTCGACCTGCCCAACCGGGGGCTTCTGATCGAGGACAACCGGATCGAACATTGCGCCACGATGCCGTTGATGGATCATTGCGAAAACGGCGGCATCAAGCTCCATTACGTGGTCGATTCCCTGATCCGGCGGAACGTGGTGTTCAATTCCGGCAATACCGCAAGCCTGTGGCTCGACGCCTACTGCTCCAACACCCGCGTGACCCAGAATCTTTTCTACGATGATGGGAATACGCTGTATGGAAACGTCTTTCTCGAGATCACGCCCGGACCGATTCTCGTGGACAACAACCTCGTTCTGTCAAGTTCGAAACGCGGCATCTACGAACACGACGCCGCCCGCAACGTGCTGGTCAACAATTTGGTTGCCAACGGTCCCGAAGCCGCGATTTACCTGAGTTACGGTTCCCCGGAACGGGTGATCAAAGGCGATCCGGAAAAAGGGTACGAGAACGATCAGCGGATCTGCGGAAACATCCTGACCGGATTTCAGAGTTACATCCGCATTCCGAACGCAACCGCCTGGTCGGACTACAATCTGTTCGGCGGAGCCTCCGGCGATGCCGCGAAGCTCTTCTCGCAGCAGGGGCGCAAGGAGGAGGAACAGACCTTTTCACTCGAACAATGGCGGGAAAAAGGGATGGATCGCAACAGCGTCGTTCAGGATTTCCGGGTTGAATTCGACCCCGCGACCCTGACGCTGCGCTGCTGGTCGGAAAAGCCGCTGCCGGTCTGGAAAAACGTTCCGGAGATTCCCCGCGTCGATACCTCGGATTACATCTTTGACGACGACCGTTTCGAGTATCCGGAGTACCGTCCGGCGACGGCGCTGGCTCCGCTGGAAAAGCTTCTGACCGTCGATTTCCTGGGGAAACCGCGTTCAGCGGACCGTTACCAGCCCGGCGCGCTGCTGGATCCTCCGCTTGACGGGACCCCGATTCCCGTCGATCCGCGGTTGCAGGCCCGTTGAAATCGGACGATCGGTTCAAGCGATAAATTCCAGAGTTTCATCCATCATGAGCATTTCCATCGATTCCGGGGCGATTCGACTGAACAGCCCCTTTCTGACGCGAACTATTGAACTTGAAGACGGGCCTTTTTCCTGCGATATTTTCCTGCATCCGCCCGAGACTGGGACGGCGAAACCGCTGCATCTGGATACCGGCTGGGGCATCCCGTTTGAAGCGGCGGTCCGCATCGGCGGGCGCTGGCACTTCTGCGGCATTCGCCACCAGCGCTGCACCCTGTGGCGGGAACTTGCCGGTGATTTCACCGTTCAGGGGGCGACCGTGCGCGAAGGACGGCTGGGAGAGTGCGCCGTTCTGAAGACGCGTTCGGAGTCGCTGACCCTTGAACTGGAGATCGAATATGAACTCTCCGAACGTGTTCCGGTCATGCGCAAATCCGTCCGGGTCCGCAACACCGGGACGCAGCCGGTGACGGTCGCCAACGTCGCGGTCGAACTGATCTACGCTTCCCGGGCGGGACATCTGCTCCACTTTCTGCACGATTACCGGCAGGAGGTGGAGGGCGTCGGGCGGTTTTTCGCGGGGTATTGTGATTTCCGCTTTCCCGGCGACGTCGATGTGGAACTCGGTGCGGGTGAGGAGTTCGAGAGTTTCAATTTGTATGAACTTTTTCTCCCGGAGGTGGCCGTCGCGCAATCCGTCTGGCGCGGCCGGGTTCTGCGGGAACTGGTCCCGTGGGCGCTGGAGGGGCGGAAAACGACGTTTCAGGTCAGCGGACTTAAGCCGGAAGCCGGGGAGACGTGGCGGGAGCTTTTTCCGCCGCTGTTCGACCGCTGCGCCGGGGCGGGGTTCGAGAAGATCATGTTTTTCTGGGATCAGCTTTTCACCAATACCGGGGATTATCTGCCTCGCCCCGAACTGTTTCCCCGTGGTGCGGAAGAGCTGCCGGAACTGGTGCGGGAGATCCGGAAACGCGGCATGAAAGCCGGGGTGTACGCCTCGTACAGCATCGCTTTGCCGGAGAGCCGGGTCCGGCTGGAACATCTCGACTGGGAATGCTGCGACGAAAACGGCCTGACTTTCGACCCCGGCGCTTTCGGCAACATGTGTTTCCTGTCTGGCTGGGGAGAATATATCCGCGGAATTTTTGAAACCCTTTGCGACTGGGGATTCGAGGAGATTCAGATCGACGGCCCGACCGACATTCCCTGCGTGCGTCCTGGCCACCGTCACGCGGGTCCGGGGAACTACCAGTTCCGCAACTGGCTGTGGGAGAAGGAACTGTTTGCGTTTCTGCGGCGCCGGGGCGTGGTGTTCACGATTCCGCGCGGGGTTTCTTATCTGCTGATGGGGGCTTCCGCCGTCCCGGGCGGTTACAAGGAAGAGGATTTCTGCCACAGCGCCGACCGGGAACTTCTGGAGAACTATCGCGGCAGCATCCATGCCGCGCGCCGACTTCTGCCGGCCTGGTGCAGCTGGGGATTTCTGGCCGTCGGCAGTTATCATGGTCACAGGATCGAACTTTCGGAAGAGGACCCGGAACTGTTCGAGCAGGGACTTGCCTCGCTTTTCGGCTGCGGGCACAATCGTGCGGTATCCGGGGACCGGGTGGCGGCCGGGCCGCGGACGCTGGAGGTCCTGCGGCGCTGGATCTCCTGGTTCAAACGCTGGAGATACTTGTTCAACGGCGACTGCGTCGAACTGGGAGTCCCCGGGGAGGATCCGGTCGACGGTCTGCTGTTTACCGATCTGGAACGGCGCGAAGCGCTGGCCGTTCTGGTCAATCCGGGCGGTGCCGCCTGCCGGAAAAATTTTCTGTTTCCGCTGAAATTCGCCGGATTGTCCGGCCGGGTGGCGGTGACGGAATACCGGAAAGAAACGCATTTTGTACGGGAACTCTGCAGCGATGACTCCGGGCAGCTGTTCACCGGCGTAGAAGTGCCGTCCGGAGGGGTTCTGCTTCTGCATTTCGCCGCGGGAGGGGGAGAACGGATATGAGCGAATCGCGGAGGCCGTTGAATTTCCGGGAGAAATTCGGATACGGCATGGGAGCTTTCACGGAAAGCACCGCCCAGAACGCGTTGCCGCAGATGATGCTTCCGGTTTTCAACATCATGCTGGGAGTAAGCCCGATTCAGCTCGGGATCGCCGCGGCGATCACCCGTGCGTGGGACGCGTTCGGCGACCCCCTGATGGGATACCTGAGCGACAACACCCGTTCTCGCTGGGGCAGACGGAAACCTTACATCCTGCTCGGGGCGATTGCCTCCGGCATCTTCTTCGCCGCAATCTGGCTGGTTCCGTCCGGCTGGAGCCAGAGCCGTTATTTCTGGTATTTCCTGATCGTTTCGCTGCTCTACTACACCGCGACGACGGTTTACTGCGTTCCGTACATCGGCATGGGATACGAACTGAGCGACGACTATCACGAGCGGACGCGGCTGATGGGGTATCGGATGTTTTTCGTCGGACTCAGCGGCATCGGGATCGGCTGGATGCTTCGTTTCACCCAGTTGGATATTTTTTCCGACGGAGTGCAGGGTATGCGGGTGCTGGGAGTCGTCACCGGGCTTGTCTTCATCCTTTTTGCGCTCGGGCCGCTTCTTCTGGTTCGCCGCCGGGGCGCGCTTGAAGCGGCGCCGGTCCGCCGGGAGAAGATCTCCGTCCGGGACGCCTTCGGGGTTTTCCGAGTGGGACCTTTCGTGTTGCTGCTGCTGGCGCTCGGCGTGGGGACGGTCTGCACTTCGACTCCGGGCGCTTTCGGCACCTACATCGTGATTTACCACGTTTGCGGCGGAAGTCTTGAATTCGGTTCAGCCGTGATGGGATACACCGGCATGGCGGCGGGAATTCTCTCCATTGCGTCGATTCCGGCGGTCAATCTGGTTTCCCGCCGGTACGGCAAGAAGAACACTTTGATTTTCGCGTTCCTCATCGGGATTGCCGGTCTGGGGGGAAGCTGGTGGCTGTACACCCCCGCCCATCCTTACTGGAGCATCGCGGTGGGGACGCTTGGATCGATCTGCATGAGTTCCATGTATTTGTTGATTTTCGCGATGGTCGCCGACGTCTGCGAATACGACCTGCGCCGCAACGGTACGGATCGGGCGGGCGTGTTTGCCGCGGCGCTCTCCTGGACCATCAAGTTCGGGATCATGCTGGCGCTGGCGTGTTCGGGGTACGTTCTGGAATACACCGGATTCGACGCCGCGCTCGGGCCGGAACAGGCGGAGGCAACGCTGTTCCGCATGCGGCTCATTTACGCGGTGGTACCGGCGTCCGGTTTCGTCGTCAGTACCTGTCTGGTGGCGTTTTTCCCGCTGAATGCCCGGTCCATGAAGCGGCTGCGGGAACTTTACAATACGGAGGTCTCGGAACCGGACCGGCGTTCCGGGCGGAGGGGTCCGGAGCCAGAAGAGTCATAACTAGGAATGAAAACATGGAACATAAAACCAGAATCGGAGTGATCGGCGCCGGTGCGCGCAGTCAGTATGTGGTCGGTAATCTGCTGCGGGATTCCGCCCGCGGCGTGGAAATCGTCGCGGTGTTCGACCCGGACGAAAAGGAGGCGCGCCGCGCCGCCGGCTTGTGGGGGATGCCGGGATGCCGGATCTGCTCCTCCTTTCCCGAAGTGATCGCCGCGCCCGGCGTGGAGTGGGTGATGATCTTCTCCCCCAACGCCCGCCACAAGGAACAGATCGTCGCCGCCTTCGCCGCCGGGAAACACGTGTTCAGCGAAAAGCCGCTGGCCACCACGGTGGAGGATTGCCGGGAGATTTATGAAGCGCACCAGGCGCATCCCGAACTGCATTTCGCCACCGGTTTCGTGTTGCGTTACGCGCCGATTTACCGGAAGACCGGAGAGTTGCTCCGCTCCGGGCAGCTTGGTGAGATCCTGATGGTTCAGGCCAGCGAGAACATCGCCCCGATCCACGGCGCCTACATGATGGCGGGGTGGCGCAGACTGCGTTCCGAGGCGGGGCCGCACCTGCTGGAAAAGTGCTGCCACGATCTGGATCTCGTGATGTGGTTCTGCCAGTCCAGGCCGGCGCGGGTCTGCGGTTTCGGGCGTCTGGCGTTTTTCACGCCGGAACGTCAGGAGCTTATGGAACGGTACGACCGCAAGGTTTTTTCCGATCAGGAGAACCCGTGCTGGCGCGACCCGCACGCGCAGCCTTCCCCCTTCACCTGCCGGAAGGATGTGATTGATACCCAGGGGGCGGTTGCTGAGATGCGCAACGGCATCATCGTGAATTTCATGGCGACCATGAGCAATCCGAAGCCGGAACGGCGCATGTACTTCTCCTGTACGGAAGGAACGCTGATCGTCGAGCTTTACAGCTTGACCCTGACCTGGCGGCGGCTGGGGGAGGGAGAGGAGCACACCATTCGTTTCGACGGGGATTGTCACGGCGGCGGCGACAGTCTCATCATGAAGGAGCTTTATGAGACCATGACGCAGGGCTGCCCGCCGAAATGTTCCGGCAATGAAGGATTGGACAGCGCGGTTTTCGCCCTGGCGATGGATCAGGCCATCCGGGAAGGGCGCGTTCTCGATATCGAACCGGTCTGGCGCATGCTGGGGCGGTGAGGAGGCGTACGTATGAGCCGGCAGATTCTGGTTGATTTTCATCCGCAGTACCTGCACCGGTTCTGCGGGGCGGATTTCGGCCGTGGTTATCACCTCGATTCCGAACTCCGGCGCCGGGAAACGGAACGGATCCGCGAGGCGCTGTATCAGAGGTTCGGAGAATATGCAACATTGTTTCCCGCGCCGGAACCGGAGCGGACCGCGATTGAGTGGATCGGTTTCCAGCCGCTGGATTTTCTGAATGCCGCGTTGGGAGGAAGACTGGAATTTTCCGCGGAGGAGGCGGTCTGGACTCCGGACAAGCCTCTGGCCTATGTGCGGACTCTGGAGGATGTGAAGCGGCTGCCCGATATCGATTGGGAGAATCAGTGGCTTTACCAGGCGTTTCTGGCACAGTATGAACGGCAGCGGGCGCAGAATCCCGAACTTCCCGCGGAGGGGCTTCAGGGGGCCTGTTCTCTGGGGAACGGCCGGGCGAAGCTGTCGATTCACACTCCTTACACAACCGCGTTCCGGCTGATGGGGGAGTCGATCTTCGAATTGATGCTGCTGGAAGAGGAGGTCGCTTTTGCGCTGTTCCGGTATCTGTACCGGCAGTACCGGGCGCAGACGGAGGATTTCTGCCGCAGAGTCGGGTGGAAACTCACGCAGATTCATTTCGGCGACTGTGCGGCGACCATGCTTTCTCCCGAGCTGTTCGTTCGGAGCAATGCCGCCGTCGCCCGGGAAATCATGGAGGAGGGGCGTTATGAAGGTTGTGTGCAGCATTCGTGCGGGCCGTCGTCCCATCTGCTTGAAGCGTTTCAGGAGCTGCCGCGCGTGGAAGAGTTTCAGCTCGGGTACGGAACGGACCTGAAACGGGCGCGAGAACTGTTTCCGGAAACGAAGATCGTCGCATACTACACGGCTGCGGCCCTGCTGAACGAGACGCCGGAAACGATCCGGCGCAATCTGTACGCGATGTGCGAGGCGCTTCAGGATCGCTTTGTGATCTTCGGTTCGTCGATCGACGCGCGCACTCCCGAGGAAAATCTCCGCACGTTCTTCTCGGTTGCGGAAGAAGTTAACCGCATCGGAAACTCCGGGGAGGGCGCGCCGCCGCTTCCGGCGGGACGTTCGTACGGGGAATAGGCCGGTTGCCGCATGCCGGGCGGGGCGCGTCCGGTTGCGGATCTCCGTTTACCTTGCGGCGCAGCTGTCGCGGATCACCAGCCGCGGCCGGATGGGGGCGAGGGGACGCAGCAGGGGCCGGTTTTCGATGCGCCGGATCAGGGCGTCGACGGCGAGTGAGCAAAGTTCATCCGGTTCGAGGCTGACGCTGGTCAGCTGCGGGATCACCTGGCTGGCCAGCCAGCTGTTATCGAATCCCACCAGGCTGATCTCTCCCGGAACAGCGACTCCGTGTTTCTGCAGCGCGGCGAGGCCGCCGACCGCGTACCAGTCGTTGATGAACAAGATGGCGTCGGGGCGTTCCGGCGGGGCCAGGAGCTTTTCGACGGCGCGATAGCCGCCGGTGTAATTCTGTTCGGAGAAATCCACCTGCACGAGAAACTCCGGATTCACCTTGAGTCCGAATCGGCGATGGGCGGCCAGAAATCCTTCCAGCCGCCGTTTGGGGCCGAGCCACTGCAGATCCCCGTAGACGAAGGCGAGGCGGCGCCTGCCGAGGGCGATCAGATATTGTACCGCCTCTTCGCTGCCGACGTCGTCCGCCAGATTCACGGAGAGGAAATTCGGGTTGTCGAAGGTGAAATTCAGCAGGCAGACCGGCAGATCCCAGGCGGCCATGGTTTCCAGATCGCCCGTCTCCAGATGCCCGACCACGCAGATGCCGTCCACCTGGCGGTTGGGACCCGTTACCGGGTCGAGTGCGTGCAGCCCGTTCGGGAGGGGAGTCAGCAGCTCCAGGATCACCCGGTATTTCTGCTGGCTCAGGAACCTGGTCAATTTCTGGATCAGTCCTTCGCTGTACAAGTCGTCTTTCTGGCCGTGGAATGTCTGATAGATGGCGACGGTATTCGTCTTGCCGGAACGCAGGGTCTGGCTGAACGGATTGGGGCGGAAATGAAGTTGCTCGATGGCATTCCAGACCTTTTCCTCCATCTGCGGGCTGACGTTTCCCTGATGGTTGATGACCCGGGAGACGGACGCGCAGGAAACTCCTGCGAGTTCCGCCACGTCTTCGATGGAGGCCTCCCGATTCGCGGACCTCGCCATTCTCTTCATAACACGCTCTGAATGTTTCCTGAACTCAGTTGCCTTGCTGCGGCGTCGACACGGCTCCTCTTTACGAGACGCGGGATGCCTTCGAAAACCGCCCAAATATAAAATGACAGCATTCCGCCGAATATTCAAGTTCATTCTGTGAAATTTGATTCCGAAAATCACAATTTTTTTCCGGGCGGGAGACGAAGCGGCGGCAATGGAACGCCTGACCGGTTGCTTTCACTGAAAAAAAACGCGGTCAGATGGTTGCCGGAACGTATCCGCCCAGCCAGCCCCATGGTAAAGGAAAATATCGGCGATAAAGTTTTGAAAAGATGCCTCTTCACCAGAATTTATGGGGGGAATATGCTCATTTTGAGCGTAATTTTTCTGACAGTCAAAATAAACTGACGGATATTTCCGTCATTTCATGGCAAACTGACGGATGATTTTCTTGATACATATTACGAGGTTCGGATGAAAAAAATCATTTTTTCCTTCCGAACCGGCAAAAGCCGTATTCTCATCAGGTTCTGGCGGCTGTCAAACGGCAAACGGAATAAAAGCGACCAACGGGAGCGATTATGCCGGATTGTTGCTTGACTGACGGCGGGTTCTGATGTATCTCTCACTGATTCACCCCACAAATTTCCGTGAAGACCCGAAAAGATTAGAGCAGGAAGAGGGAAATGCCGTCGGGCGGTCATCATAGCCCGACGGCATTCATTTTGTGGCCATTTCCCCTTTCGAAAAAATCTCCCCTCGATCCACCATCACCATGGAGCTGGCTGGGCGCTTACTTTGAATGATACCCACTGATGAATGGGAATGTATCCTTTTCCGGGAGCATGTTGTCCTATAGAGCCGCGCCGAAACCAGTTGTAGATTTTGAGAATCTCTTCGCCTAAATATGAATGCAACTGGTTGTGTTGCGGTCATTCATTCCTCAGCGCGGTACCCCGAAGTGAAAATTTGATTCAGCGCGTGCATGCGTCATCTTTGACAGATAGATTGCCATCAGAAACGGTACTCCCGCAACAGATTTTTTCCGAAATATCCGGCTGGGCCGCCATATGGAGGACATCACAGGCCCGGAAATGGATGTCCGCCGCATTGCGGATCAGCCACGCCGCGCGCGGGATCAGGTCGGTGTTTTCTGTGAAATCGTAATCCGCATCGCGGTATTCGCTGTACCCGGTTTGCGGCTGCAACGTCAGCACCACGTTGTCAAACGTAAGATTACGAATATTCCCCGGCGCATAGGCGTCAATCAGGCACCCCGCGCAGACGGTGCCGCGAATGTTGCACAAGAGAATGTTTTCAATTTTCCGCGTCACCGGTCCGAGTTTGCGTCCCCATGCGTTGCTATGAAATGAAAAAGGACGCTCTGCCTCAATCCGAAGCTGCGAAAACATGCAATCTTCGATTTGCAGTGACGCTCCTGCGAAATATTTGGTCACGAAGCAAATTCCCGTCCGCGAACCGATAATGGTGCAGTTATCCATTGAGACGTTGCGGATGACCCCCGCCCCCACGCCGAGACGCACCGCGTTACAAACTGTGGTCAGGATACAGTTGGTAATGCAAATGTTTTCGCAGACCGGCTGATCCGCACCGAAATCCCCGCAGGCGCGCAGTGCGATGCAGTCGTCACCGGTCTCAATGATGCAGTCGCTCACAGTAACCCGTCGACACGCGTCGAGATCCAGTCCGTCGCCGTTAGGCGTGTGCATCGGATTTTTAATCCGCAAACCACGGATTTGAACATCGGTGCAGTTGTACAAAAAGCAGTTCCAGTATGGAGAATTGGTCAGCTCCACGTCCGCAATCGTAATGTTACTGCTGTGTTGGAAGAAAATCATCTGTCCCGGCCGCCATGAAATCGTTTCGTATGAGCAGACCTGTGCTGCGGGCAGATCGTAAATCGCCGCGCGGTTGCCGTCGATTCTGCCGCCGCCGCGAATGGTGACGTTATGGCAGTTTCGTGCGATGATGAAGTGGGCACCGGTCACGCATTCCATTTCGTAGACATGGTTGTCCGGCGCGAAGTCGTCGGTGTTGTAACAGAAGATAGCACACATTTTCAAATTTTCAAACGCTTTTCTACGCATATCTACGATTTTTTAAGATAGGCACAAAAAAACCGACCCGAAAACAAACGCCCGGATCGGCTGAAAAATCTTTTCTTTTCCAAAGTGTCAAATTTGCACTTTGAAACTTTATTCCTGGAGGTTGGAAAAATTCAGCAATAGAGAGAGTTTGAGTCAGGAGACGGTCGCTGAATTGTTTTATGGTTCGGTCGGAGATCATAGCAAACAGACCCCAAGGAAAACAGTAAGGAAGTTCGCTGATCCAACTACTGAGGCGGAACGGGAGCCAGCCGGGCACGACCTGATTGGTGTCGTCATCCCAGAAGAAGTAGATCTCAGCCCACGGTTTCACTTTTCCATTCGGTGATCTGGCGTGAGACAGTATCGAAGTTTGCTCCTGTCAGGATGATCTTCCTGCCGGAGTGCTGATATTTCCGGAAATATTCCTTTTCTCGAATCTGGTCAAGCGCGATTTCGGCGGTCTGGTTGATTTTGAACTCAAAAATGTAAACATGATCTCCGTCGCAGATTACTGCATCAATGCGTCCGTTGTTCGTGCGGGATTCCGCTTCTATTCTTACTCCGATCAAGAGGAACACAGAGTAGAACAGCAGCTGGAAACGTCCTTCCGTGTCTGTTGCGACATCATACTGCACTGCGGCAAAGAATGTCTTCAGCAGTTCCATGAACAGATTGATGTCACGTGCCTTGATCGCCTTGACCATCTTGAACACGTTTGCACCGACTGTTTCCTGCGGAATGGAAGCATAATCGCTGATCAGATAGGTCTCAAACGCGCTCTTGACTTCCCTGTTGGGAAAATCCAGATAATACAGTGTTTCTCCAAGATCCACAAACGAACTTTTGATGGTCAAGTATCCGGTCTGCAACAGAAGCGCCAGCGGATCAATTTTATCAATTTCAAACGCATTGAAAGCCAGTCCCATGACAGGTTCGCTCAGCGTCTTTTCAAAGTTGAAGTCCGCTTTTTTGGTCAATTCCACCAGAAACGAGGGCGTTCCCGTGGAAAACCAGTAGTTGTTGAACTTGCAACTGTTCACGAAGAATTGAGCCAGCGATACCGGATTGTAAACAGTTTCAGATTCTTCCTCAAATCTGTATCCGTCATACCACGCCTTGATTTCCGGGAGAAGCTCTTCACGTGGCATATTCAGCTGCTTACAGGCAAAATCAATACGGTCGGCAAAGTAAGTTTCGAATTCCTCCTGAGTATAGCCGAACATCGTGGCGTAATCACGGTTCATCGTGATGTCTGTCAGGTTGTTGAGATCGGAGAACAGCGAGACGTGGCAGAACTTGCTGACCCCGGTGACAAACACGAAACGTTCCTTATTTTCAAACGCTTTGATGACGGAATAGAAAGCCTTCAGATTGTCCAAAATGTCCTCGGCATGAGGCTCTCCAAGATTATTCAGGATAGGCTTGTCATATTCATCAAGAAGAATCACAACCTGTTCTTTTTCCGAGAGTTGACGAATCAGATTCCTGAACATCTGATTCGGTTCATCATCCGGGAGAGAAATCTGGTGATCCTCCCCGGCTTCCTGAAGCAAGCTGCATAAGCTGTGGTTCAATTCTTCTACAGAATTAAACTTACAACCGTTCATGTCCAGATGAATGACAGGATACTGCTTCCAGTCATAAGGCTTGTCGTAAATAGCCAGCCCCTTGAACAGTTCTTTTTTTCCCTGAAACACAGCCTTGAGCGTGGAAACCGTCAACGACTTCCCGAAGCGGCGCGGACGGGAGAGGAAATAGCCCGCAGTTGCTGGACGAATCATATTCCAAATATACTCCGTCTTATCCACATACAGGAATTTACCCCGGATAAGTTCTTCAAATGAATAAGTATAACTGGTCAAGTCCAACATAATTTCCACTCCTAATTCTATAATGCTTCCAATATACTCCATCAAAAATGAAAATCAAGCATTTGACTTACCCATTCAACCACCACCGCCAGACGCGAACACCGCAGAACGCGAGAAAGGCAACTCCGACAATGCAGAACATTGCGATACCGAGAGGGAACCAAAGATACATCAGCCCCAATCCGGCGGCGATGCTTCCAAACAAACATACCAGCACGATCAGTTCAGCAAGCTTGATTTTCTCTGCGGTCTGCTCTATCAATACGGTCTTTTCCATAATTCATCTCGCTTTCCAGTCGCCGGAGAGGATGACCTCTGCCCGCTCCGGCAGATGGTTCATGGTGTAGATCCATGCCTGAACAGTCGAACCGTCCGGCAGGCGGAAATCTGTCAGGACACGATCGTAGAGGCGGGGATATCCTTCCAGACGGTCGACATCTGCCCAGTCCCGGATCGGAATCTCTATCAGTTCGACAGAGACCTTCGTTTTCCCTGCCGGGACAAATGCCGGGAATCCCCACCCCGTGTCATAGAGCGTTCCGGAAATCGTTGCACTTCTGCGGGAAATGGCATTCCGGCAGAAACGTTCATTCCGTTCGCCGGAACGGAGTGTGCCGTATGCGGCGATCAGGACAGTTTCTTTTTTCATTTGCGCCTCCTTTTTCTGATAAAATGATTTTTGATTCTGTGAAGATTCGCCCCCTCACGGCAGATCTTCCGATACTCTTCCGGATAGGGTAATCTGTTGCGGATTTCCTTGGTTTTCGGAGTCATTTCGTAAATCAGCGCGGGCAGTTCCGTCCCGTCGTCGAGGATCACATCCACGGTGTAACGGCGGTAAATCTGCGGATATCCCTCGTAGCGGTCAAGACGCGCCACGTCATGCGCCCGGAGAAGATATACAAACCCGTGAACCTGTTCTCCCGGTGCATAGTCGACATCGGCATAAAGCCGTTCGGTCAGACGGTAGTTCGGCAGGATCGCCGGGGCGTAGGGAACCGCAGTCGGACAGCGCTGAAGCAGCCGTGCCGGAAGCAGGTTGCTTCCGTATGCGAAATATGCGTATAGCACGTTCATTGCAGTTCCCATCCTCCCTTTCCTATTAATACATATGTTCAACATTCGTGATTCCGCAGGAGATCAAACATGGCTTCCGCCCTTGCCGCCTCGATGCTTTCCGGAGTCAAATCCGGGATAAAAGCGCATCCGAAAGCGGGCGGCGGGAGCGGCGCCTTTTCCAGGTCGAGGAATTTGATGTCGCGCTCGATCAACCTTTTCGGAACTCGTGCATCGGTGAAATCATCGTTCTCCTCGGTGCAGACCAGCAGGGCATTCCCGGCGATTCCTTCGGAGCCGGGCCACCGGAATCCCACCTTCCAGTTCCGGAGGCGACCTTCCTCATCGCAGACCAAAACATGGTTCGCTCCGACATCGAAGCATTGGATCATATCGCATCCTATCCGCTCGTAAAAGGCGTGAAGCTCGTTTTCGATTTGGATTTCCTCGACCTTCCGGTCGACCGCATTGATGAAAATTGCTCTCATAAAGACCTCCGACTTTTCTGAAGCATCCTGCTTCTTTTCTGTGTCATACAATGCCATGGATTGCCGTTATAGCCAGTAGCAACCGCTTAATAATCAGATATATATTCGCGGATTATCTTGCCGGGAATACTTGCTTTTTCGGATTTCCCTGCATCGGCGGAATGGGATGCTCAAGATCAACCTCATCCGCGTCAAGTTCAAATGTGGCGTATCCCAGGGTTGTAAGATGCTGGAGAAGCAGGAGTGAAGCCTTTCCCTCGTCATCAGGAAGGTCGAACTTTTCCTGCCCGATACTTGCAAGCATCCATCGCATGAAGTCCAGCGGAGTTCGGCTTGCCTGAAAGGGATTCATTTTCATCGCATTGACAATATCCAGAGCCGTTGCTCCGGAAAAAAAGTCACCGGTGCATTCGACGGGATTGCCTTCGAAGTCTGTTTCGTAAATGCGGATTTTCATAGTCTGTCCTCCTTTTTTGTGCGCCGACATTCGCGAAGTTGCGGTCTTGTGGCGCGAGAAAGTTTTTATTGCCTCCAGCGGGGTTCGGGTCGACTCATAAAATCGAACGTTGCCC
>OKSC01002024.1_pt1 | contig 18272 bp, 12 predicted proteins | sample 1601161 | NCBI WGS metagenome assembly OKSC01 (sample SAMEA3541552, study PRJEB24748) | human gut metagenome | biome: human gut; feature: human-associated habitat; material: faeces | place: China | collected 2012
TAATATAATAGATTTTTCCCATAACAGCTTACTTCTTTTACTCTTCCTCGTCATTGGCGAAATACAGCGCCGCACGGACTGCCTTTTTCCAGCCCTTTAAACGTCTGTCGCGGTCTTTGGGCTCCATTACCGGTGCAAAGGTACGCTCCAGTGACCAGTTGCTTCGGATATCGTCCTTATCTTTCCAGAAGCCGACCGCAAGTCCCGCCAGATAAGCGGCTCCCAGCGCGGTCGTCTCGATACATTCCGGGCGCAGCACATGCTTCTGCAGCATATCCGCCTGAAACTGCATCAAAAAGTTGTTAGCGCTCGCACCGCCGTCCACACGCAGGGCCCTCAGCTCGATTCCAGAGTCCTTTTCCATCGCTTCGATGACTTCCTCCGCCTGATAGGCAAGCGATTCCAAAACGGCGCGGATAAAATGCTCCTTCGAAGTTCCTCTCGTCAGCCCGGTCACAATCCCGCGCGCATACGGATTCCAGTAAGGCGCACCTAATCCGGTGAATGCAGGCACAACATATACGCCCTGGGTATCCTCCACTGCCGACGCATATTCCTCCGACTGCGGCGCACTCTTTAACATCCGCATCTCATCCCTCAGCCACTGCAGCGCAGCGCCTGCCACGAAAACGCTTCCTTCCAAAGCATAGCTGGTTGCGTCCGGAATCTTCCAACCGACGGTACTCAAAAGCCGGTTGTCGGATAACTTAGGCGTCGAACCTGTATTCATAAGGAGGAAGCCGCCGGTGCCGTAAGTATTTTTGGTCATGCCGGGCTGAAAGCATGCCTGCCCGAAGGTAGCTGCCTGCTGGTCTCCTGCCGCGCCGCAGATGTCAATCGAAGCGCCGAGGATTGCAGGCGCCGTCCTGCCGATAAGGCCGGAGCTTGGAACAACGCGGGGGAGCATGGACGCCGGAATGCCGAAGATATCCAGCAGCTCCTCATCCCAGCGGCAATTGTGAATATTAAATAAGAGTGTGCGGGAAGCATTCGAGACGTCCGTGACGTGCTCTAAACCTCCTGTCAGATTCCAAATAAGCCAACTGTCGATAGTGCCGAATAAAAGCTCGCCGGCCAAAGCCTTCTCTCTCGCACCCTCAACGTTGTCTAAGATCCAGCGAACCTTCGAGGCGGAAAAATAAGGATCCAGACAAAGTCCGGTTTTGTCATGAATTAAAGGCTCAAACCCATTGTCGTGAAGCCGTTCGCAAAAAGCCGCAGTACGCCTGTCCTGCCAAACAATCGCGCGATAGATCGGCTCTCCGGTTTTCTTCGACCATACGATCGTGGTCTCTCTTTGATTTGTGATGCCAAGCGCCCGCAGCGCCGATCCGGACAGGTTGAGATCGGCCAATGCGCCTAGCAAACATTCTTTTTGTTTCAGCCAGATTTCCTCGGCATCCTGCTCGACCCAGCCGTCGTGCGGAAAATATTGAGTGAGCGGTTTTTGACAGGCTGCCAGGGGCCGCCCCTCGGCATTAAAAATAATCGCTCGGGCACTTGTCGTCCCTAAGTCCAGAGAAGCTATCAATTCTGTGGTTCCAATCATCCGGAAGAGCCTCGTAGATTCTTTGATTAATCTCCGGCGGTGGAACTAAAAGCCGGATTTATATCGTCAAACTAACACAACGAGCAGACCGATAGCCGAATTTTCTTCTCTCTCTTGTAAAAGAGTCTGCCGAAATTGATGTCTTTTGTCCCGTATTAAACGAATCCGGTCTAAAAATTATCGATATCAGCCTTTTTTACAGCCTAAAACGAGTTAACAAAGGCGGCCGGAAGAATAAGAGAATTAAGCAAGGAGGGGTTTTCTCTTAGGTAAACGCCGAATTTCTATTAACTTCGTTTATTTTCCAGTGAAATTCTGCGAAAACACAACTTTTTCTATTTTGCTCCAAAAAAGCAAGTTTAAAAATCCCTAACAATTATTCGAAAAATATGAAACAATTGGGGGTAGAAGTTTTAAAAAGAAAGTGAGGATTATATGAAGCTTCCACTGCAAGTTAGTTTCCACGGTATCGATCGTTCTGAAGCTCTTGAAAATTTAATCGCAAAAGAAGTCGAAGGACTCCACAAGTTTGACGCTGATCTGATCAGCTGCCGCGTTGCCGTTGAAAGCGAAGGCCGCCACCAGAACCAAGGCAGAGAGTGCAGCGTTCGCGTTTCTCTTAACGCTCCCGGCCACGAATTCATCATGAACACGAAGAACGAAGACGCCCACGCAGCCGTTCGCGCTGCTTTCGACTCTTTGGCCCGCCAGGTCAAAGACAATGCTGCAAAGCGCAGAGGCAATTAATCCTCTTTTCTGCTTGATGCAACCGCAGACTCTTTAATGAGTCCGACACCCGCCCGACAGATGCCGAGGCGGGTTTATTTTTGCCTTCCGTTCGCGTTTCTTTTCGTTTCGATTTCAAACATTCCCTCACAACTCGTTGATTTTCCTGAAATCTTGACGAGAGTATAGTTAACGCTACCAAAGTGCCGTCTTTAAAAATCGCCTTCGGATTCCACTATAGGCGGCCTACTCCGTTAACTTGGAAGAACATGCAGACTAAGAACAACGCAAAAGAATTTATCTCCGTCCGCGGAGCAAAACAAAACAACTTAAAAAATATCGACGTTTCTTTCGAACACGGCAAATTAACCGTCGTCACCGGCGTCTCCGGCTCGGGTAAGTCCTCTTTGGTTTTTGACACCCTTTATGCTGAAGGCCAGCGCCGCTATGTCGAAACTTTCAGCCCCTACGTTCGCCAGTTCATGGACCGTATGGATCGCCCTAAGGTCGACAAAGTCGAAGGTGTGCCGCCCGCTATCGCGATTGACCAGACCAATCCGGTCAGAAACTCGCGCTCGACCGTGGGCACGATGACTGAGATCAACGATCATCTGAAGATGCTCTTTTCTCAGGCTTCTTCGCTTTACTGCCGCTGCTGCGGACGCCTGGTGCGTGAAGAAAGCCCTCAGGATATCTGGGAAGACATCGCCGAGCGCTTAGAAAACGTTTCTCCGGACGCACGCCTAAGCGTATGCTTCCACGTGCACGTCCCTGCCTCGCTTCCACCCGAAACCGCCATTGCCGGCCTGGAGGCTCAGGGCTTTACACGCTGCACTGTCGTTTCTCAGGGCAAAACGAACGGCTCCGACATTGAGGTCATTGCCGACCGCTTTAAACCGTCCGTCACCCGCAGCCGTGCCGTGGAAGCCGTCGAAACGGCGCTCCGTCTCGGCAAGGGTTTGATGGAACTCAAAGTCCGCGTCCCCGGCGCCGATGAAGAAGTTTGGAAATTTTCCGCTGCGCTCACTTGTCCTGAGTGCGGAATTACCTACGCGCGCCCGCATGATTCGACCTTCAGCTTCAATTCTCCGCTAGGCGCCTGCGATACCTGCCGCGGCTTCGGAAGAATCATCGGCGTGGATTACGGCTTAGTCATCCCCGATGAAAGCCTTTCTATTAAAGAAGGTGCGATCAAACCTTGGAATACGGAAAGCTATTCCGAATGCAAGGATGACCTTCTGCGTTATGCCGCCGAACGCGGGCTCGATGTCAACAAGCCCTACCGTGATCTGACCCAGGAAGAAAAGGATTGGGTCTGCTTCGGCGATCCGAAATGGACAAGCTTCCGCTCCAAGAAATGGTACGGCGTTAAACATTTCTTCGAATGGCTCGAAACGAAAGCCTACAAGATGCACGTCCGCGTCATGCTCTCCCGCTATCGCAGCTACACTGCCTGCCCGGACTGCCACGGCGCTCGTCTTAAACCCGACGCGCTCCTTTGGCGCATCGGCACCAAAGAAAACGCCGATCATGCGTTAGGCTCTCATCCGCGCTGGCGCCCGGCCAACGCAACTTTCTCCGATGCCATGCTTCGCGATTTGCCCGGATTGAATATCCGTGACCTGATGCTGCTCCCGATCGAAAGACTCAGAATCTTCTTCGATGAGCTCAAACTTTCTCCGGCGCTCGAAGAAGGCTGCGGCATGCTGCTCGACGAAATCCGCTCCCGCCTGCGTTACCTCACGGAAGTCGGTCTCGGTTACCTCAATCTTGACCGTCAGAGCCGCACGCTCTCCGGCGGAGAAGTTCAGCGTATTAACCTGACCACCGCTCTCGGCACTTCGCTGGTCAATACATTGTTCGTTCTCGATGAGCCTTCTATCGGTCTGCATCCGCAAGATATGGACCGCGTGAACTCCGTCATGAAACGCCTGCGCCGCGCCGGCAATACTTTGGTTGTCGTCGAACACGACCCTCAGGTGATGCTCGCGGCCGACCGCATTATTGATATGGGTCCCGGACCCGGCGCCAACGGCGGCAGAATTGTTTTTGACGGCACGCCGGAAGAGCTCAAAAAAGCACGTACGCTGACGGGTTCTTACCTGCGCGGCGAAAGAACCTTCCCGCATTCTGCCCACAAACGCATCAACCCGGCTAACCCCGCACTGGTTCTTCTGGGTGCGTCCGAGCACAACCTTAAAAACTTAGACATCCGCATTCCGCTGCACTCGGTCGTATGTATTGCGGGCGTCTCGGGTTCCGGTAAGTCCACCCTGGTCCAAGACATCCTGGTTCCGGCCTTGATGAAAGCCAAGGGTAAGTCCACAGAGGCCCCGGGCAAATTCGAGAAACTCCTCGGCACCGAAAACATCAGCGATGTCTCCTTTGTCGATCAGTCCCCGATCGGTAAAACGACACGAAGCACGCCTGCGCTTTTCATGGGCGCGTTCGAAACCATCCGCCGTCTCTTTGCCGCTTCTCCGGAAGCCAAGAAGCGTAAATATGAAGCCGGAACGTTCTCCTTTAACTCCGGAACGGGCCGTTGCCCTGCCTGCTCCGGAAGCGGATTCGAACACATCGAAATGCAGTTCTTATCCGATGTGTATTTAAGCTGCCCGGAATGCAAAGGCAGCCGCTACCGCAGTGAGATCCTCGAGGTCAAACTGTCTCGCAACGGCAAAGAAGCCAACATTGCCGAAGTGCTCGATATGACGATTGCCGAAGCTCTCGACTTCTTCAAAGAAAACAAGGAAATCGTGCGCAATCTCGAGCCGCTCATTAAAGTCGGCCTGGACTATCTCAAGCTCGGCCAGCCGATTCCGACCTTGTCCGGCGGCGAAGCTCAGCGTCTCAAACTCGCCAAGCACCTTGCCGATGCTCTCAAAGGCGAGAGCAAACACACGCTCTTCATCTTTGACGAACCCACGACCGGCCTGCACTTTGACGACGTTTTCAAACTGATGAAGTCGCTGCAGGAACTGGTTCAGTCCGGTCACTCCGTCCTTTTGGTTGAACACAACCTTGACGTGATCAACGCATCCGACTGGATTATCGAACTCGGACCCGAAGGCGGCGAGCGCGGCGGACGTGAACTCTTTGCGGGCACGCCCAAAGATTTCCGTATCAAGGACACACCGACCGGCTTGGCTTTGGCCGCTTACAACAAAGCCCTCAAGGAAAAAAATCCGAGCGCCTACTTCACGGACTTCAAGCCTCAGGAAGAGCCGAAGGCCCTGTCTTACCCCAAAGACGCCATCACGGTCGTCAACGCACGCGAACACAATTTGAAGAACCTTTCTCTTCAGATCCCGCGCAACAAGTTCACCGTAGTCACCGGCGTCTCGGGCTCGGGTAAGTCAACTTTGGCCTTCGATTTGATCTTTAACGAGGGTCAGCGCAGATATCTGGAATCACTCAACGCCTTTGCGCGCTCAATGGTGCAGCCTGCAGGCGCACCGGATGTCGACGCCATTTACGGTATCCCGCCGACGGTTGCCATTGAACAGCGCACCTCCCGCGGCGGCCAGAAATCCACCGTCGCAACCATGACGGAAATTTATCATTTCCTGCGTCTGCTCTACGTGAAGCTCGGAACACAGTACTGCCCGACCTGCAACGTGCCGGTCATCAAGCAGTCTAAGGAACAGATCTTCGCTTCGATTATGAAAGCTTATAAGGGTAAGGAAATTACTTTCCTTGCACCTCTGGTCAAAAACCGCAAGGGCTTCTACAAAGATTTGGCGGTTTGGGCGAGAAACAAAGGCTATGAGCACCTGATCGTGGACGAAGAAAAAGTCTCTACCCTCCGCTTTCCTTCTTTGTCTCGTTTCACGGAACACAACATCGACCTGCCCACCGGTACGGTCAAAGTAGTTTCCGAAAACGAAGGAGAAATCAAACAGCTCGTCGCCGTCACACTAGATTTCGGCAAGGGAATTCTGGATATCGAGCAAAAGGGCAAAAAACGCACTTTCTCTTCGACCTCCAACTGTCCGAACTGCCAGAAGAGCTTCCCCGAACTTGACCCGCGCTTGTTCTCTTACAACTCTAAGCACGGCTGGTGCCCGACCTGTATGGGCAACGGTTTTAAGCCGTTCCAAACCGCACTGGCGGTGGACGAGAATACCGGTGAATTGACCGCCGAAGCCATGTCTGAAGAGCTGATCATTTGCCCTGACTGTCACGGCCGGCGACTCAATCCGATCGCGCTCAATGTCCGTTTCAATGACAAGTCCATCGCAGATGTTGCCGCGATGACGATTGATCAGGCTGCGGACTATTTCAGCACTATCAAGCTTTCCGGCCGTGAAGCCGACATCGCTCGAGATGCGCTCCAGGAGATCCGCTCTCGCTTGTCCTTCCTGAAGGAAGTCGGTCTTTCTTACCTCAACCTGGATCGCTCTGCACCGACGCTCTCGGGCGGTGAAGCTCAGCGTATCCGCTTAGCCTCCCAGCTCGGCACTAACCTCCAGGGTGTCTGTTACGTCCTGGACGAGCCGACAATCGGTCTGCATCCGCGCGACAACAAGATTTTGCTTTCCGCACTTGAGCAGCTCACCTCCAAGGGCAACTCTCTGCTGGTGGTAGAACACGATGAGGAAACGATTCGCTGCGCCGACCACGTCATCGATATCGGTCCGGGCGCCGGCACCCGAGGCGGACGCCTGATTGCTCAAGGCTCCGTTGAAGATATTGAGGCCGCTGAGAATTCTCTGACCGGATACTATTTAAAGCATCCGCTGATGCATACGTGCAAAGCAAAACGCCGCACATTGAAGTCCGATCCGATGATCACCGTCAACGGTGCTAATTCTCATAACCTCAAGGATGTCACCGCTTCCTTCCCGCTCAAACGTTTAACCGTTCTGACCGGGGTTTCGGGATCAGGTAAGTCGACCTTAGCCCGCGAGGTGTTCTTAAAGAACATGGTCGCCTTGATTCGAGAGAAAGGAAAATCCGTCCCGGCTCCGGAAGGCTGCAAAGGTATCTCCGGCTGGGAAACGGTTGACCGCATCCTTGAAGTAGACCAAACTCCGATCGGCAAGACACCGCGTTCGTGCCCTGCCACATACATCGGTTTCTGGGACGATATCCGTAAACTCTTTGCTCAGTCCGAAGAAGCAAAGGCTCGCGGCTACACCGCCTCCCGCTTCTCCTTCAATGTGAAGGGCGGCCGCTGCGAAGCTTGTGAAGGCCAGGGCGTTAAAACCTTGGAAATGAGCTTCCTGCCGGATGTGAAGGTTCACTGCGACGTATGCGATTCGATGCGCTTTAACGACGAGACCTTGGAAGTGAAGTGGAAAGGCAAAAGCATCGGTGAAGTTCTCAAGATGGAAGTCGATGAAGCCGTTGAGTTCTTCGCGTCGGTCCCGTCTATTCTTCACCCGCTGAAACTGATGCAGGACGTCGGTCTCGGTTACCTGACCTTGGGCCAGCCTTCTCCGACACTCTCCGGCGGCGAAGCCCAGCGCATCAAGCTCGTCACTGAGCTCTCTAAGGTAAAGGACGACATCCGCAAAGGCGGCCGTAAGCTGCCGGAGACGGTTTACGTTCTTGATGAGCCGACCGTCGGTCTCCACATGGCTGATGTCGATAAATTGATAAAAGTTTTGCATCGACTTGTCGATGCCGGCAACACCGTTATTGTCATTGAACACAACCTGGATGTGATCGCAGAAGCCGACTGGATTATCGATATGGGTCCCGAAGGGGGTAGCCAAGGAGGCAAAAATGTCTTTGCGGGCCCACCCCAGCGTTTACTCAAGGCTTCCACCCATACCGCCGAAGCTTTAAAGGAGTTCGTGGAAACGGCAAAACTGAAGAAAACTCAAACTGCGTAATTTAATTTCTTCATTCTCCCACTATAGGCGTCCTGCAAAGGACGCTTATTTTTTTATTCATATAATTTGTTCGTTCATAAGGGTGAGTGAACGTAGTTTTCTCGCTCTAAAGGTGGGAGTTAAAAGTGAGTGATCAGTACGAGAAAGGCGTTTTGAAAGTCCTTCGTTACGTTTATAACCAGATGGAGCGATGCCGCAATGCGGATTTTGACGCATTGGGTATTACATCCTCTCAAGCAAGCGTCATGATGTTCCTTTTCAAAAACCGCAAACATGAGGTAACCCAGCAAAGCGTCCAAGCTGCGCTGCTGTTGTCTCACCCCACAATTACCGGTTTAATGAAGCGTCTTGAAGCGAAGGGATTCATTACGCGCAAAAACAGCCCTGCCGATTTTCGCTGCAAGTATGTCAAATTAACGAAAAAAGGCTGCGATATCGAACGAGGCCTCAAAACCAATATGAAGCGAATGCAGGACAGAGCACTCGTTGGTTTGAGTCAGGAAGAGCTGGATAACCTTGAAAAATCGCTTTGCGTGATCGCAGAGAACCTCCGTAAAGAAGAAGACATGCTCGCCGCTGAGCGCATTATTCAAGACATCAAAGAACGAACAAAAGAGGAAGAAAAGGAAGAAACAGACTGATTTTTTCCAGCCTCATGCAAGAGCAAAAGCGCCGAATCGGCGCTTTTGCTCTATCTATTGCTCAGGATCTTCGCTCCACATACCACATAGCAATAATGGCCGCGAGCGTCATCATGACCGAGGGCAGGATCGCCGAAATAATGGACGGCACACTATCCAATGCACTCATAAACGCAAAGAGATTGTTCAGGGCGTAATAGAAGATACCGATCATGATTCCGCAGAAAATCTTGATCGCCATACCGCCTGCTCGCGCATTTTGATAAGCAAAAGGCATCGAAAGCAGCAGCATGACTAAGATCGCCAGCGGGTAGAAGGCTTTAGACCAGAACGCCGTATCGAAGCGCTTATAAGTCTGGCCGTTCTCTTTCAGATATTCAATGTAATAGTGAAGTTCCTGCAGAGACATGTCCTCAGGCTTAATCATCAGCAGGCCGAAGATGTTGCCGTCTAAGCTCTTGCCCCAAACCATCGACTTCATGACTTTTCGTTCTACCCTCGCCTGGGTCTGCGCTCTGGACTCTTTAGGCAGCGTCGGTACGGTTTCTTCCACGACATCATGAAGCACCCAGCCGTCCTGCTCGGAATACGTACCGCTCTTAGCCGTCACAATCGACGTCAGATGATCGGGACGATCAAAGACGTAAATAACCCAGTCGTAAGCCGCCTCTCCGGGACGCAGCCTCTGAACGTTTACAAAACTGATTTTCTTCGGTTCGCCTGCTTCATTGCGCTGCACGTCGCGAACCCAGATGCCGGAGTCGAGCTCTTTGCCGGTAAAGGCTGAGCCGCTGATATCCAGTTTGAATTCCTTTGCCAGACGCTGAGCCGGAGGCGCAACCAAATTTCCGAGAAGATAAGCACAGATCACAAGGACGATACCCGGCATAAGGAGCATGCCGCAGAATCGCCACGGTCCGATGCCGGAGACGCGAAGGACCGTAAACTGACTCGTTGAAGCGAGCCGCGAGAGCGTAAAAATGGAGCCGAGCATCACGGCAATCGGCAGCACTTCATAGCATCGTGTCGGCAGAATCAGCGCCGTCAGCAGGAAAGCCTGCCCCATGGAATAAGATGTACCGATATTGCCGGACTGACCGATGAGGTCAAAGAAAGCAAACAAGGCAACCAGAGTCAGAAGAACAAAAAGAGAGTTCTTCATGATCTGGGCAAAGATCATTCGGGAGACGATTTTCATGGTGTCTCCTTCTTACGCTTAAACAACCCCGCCGCTGCTCTGAAAGGCTTCAGCAGCCAATAAATGAAAGCATCAAAACGCCCTTGATTTATCGTCATCAGGCGATAGAACAGGAAAGCGGTCAGAACTGCGACCGGAACATTCATGTACAAAGTCGCACTCAAAATGCCGACCTTTCCTTGCGTGATCCAGGTCTGGAAAATCGACAGCGCATTGAGATAAAGGATGAAGATCAGCACCGCTGCTGTCTGTCCGTAATATTTCATGGAGCGCGGATTGTTATAGGAAAGCGGAATGGCAAGCAGGGCCAAATTTAGCGCAACCAGCGGCCAGGATATTCTCCAAAACAGCTCAGACCTAGCACGATTGTCTGTTCTTTTGACCAGCTCCTCAATCGGCATCGCGTTTAGCTTTTTGTTCGCGCCGACTTCCGACGGAGAACTGTCCATTCTGACTTCGTATTCTCTAAAGTCGGACACTGAGGCTCCGAGCCCCGACGGCTTAGTGTCGTACTTGCGGCCGTCGTCTAAAACAATGTAGCGGTCACCGTTCGGTTTATTTTCTATATGACCGCGGTCGGAAACAAGCACGGAGCGGGAACCGTCTTTTTTGAGCTCCACCATCAGAAGCGTTTTGACTTTACCTTTTTCCTGATCGACCCCTTCTAAAAAGAAAACTTGACGACCGCTCTTTGCTTCAATAAATCGACCCGAAGAAAGTTTGCTGATGTCCTCTTTCTGAGCAAAACGATCGCGATAAGCCTGCACCTGCGCTCTAGACCAGGGAGAAACAGCAACCGAGCAAGCTGCGACAACGAGTATGACAGGCAGTGCAAAGCGCAAAACCGGCCGGATCCAGGATGTCAAACTCAAACCGCCCGCGGAAAACCAGACGAACATTTCGCTGTCGCGCCAATAGCGGTTCAGCGTCATGAAAACCGCTAAAAACAGGGCTAATGAGATAAGGGCCGGCAGATTAATCAAAGAAGTGTAAGCGACCACTTCCAAGATAGAGCCTGTGTCGTATCGGCCGCCTGCGGTTTGATTCAGAATTCGTACAAGCCCGATAGTAACGACAATCGAGAAGAGCACAGTGAATGCTCCTCCCGCGGTATTGGATAACTCGGATGTGAGTGCTTTACGATAAATCATTCCAGGCTTACACGACGATAAAAATCTGCACAGACGCAAATTTGAAACTTTAAGTGTAGCAAGTTTGAAAAACTGTGGATTTTTCTTTTTTACGTCTGAGCAGCCGACCGCAATGAAAAATTACAACCTGCCTTCTTCTGCTGCGTGACAAGTCACCTCAGAGAAGGATCCGTGTGAATCAATCATTTGTCGAAGCGGCATTTCTTTGCGGCAGCGTTCGTTGGCAAGCGGACAGCGGGGATGGAACGGGCAGCCTGTGGGCGGTGAGAGCGGATTGGGCACTTCGCCCGAAATCGGCGTGCGTCTCCGATGGGTCTGGCTTAAATCCGGGATAGCATCCAAAAGCATCCGTGTATAAGGATGGCGCGGCTCGTTAAAGAGCGTCCGCTTATCTGCAAGTTCGACCAGGCGCCCCAAATACATCACGCCGACGCGATCGCTGATGTGATGGACAACCGAAAGGTTGTGAGAAATAAACAGATAAGTTAAGCCCACTTCTCTCTGCAGGTTCTGCATCAAATTCAGCACTTGGGCCTGCACGGAGACGTCCAGCGCGGTGGTCGGTTCATCACAGACGAGAAACTCCGGGTGAATCGCGATTGCGCGCGCTATGGAAATTCTCTGTCTCTGACCGCCGGAAAACTGGTGCGGATATTTGTCCTTGTCTTCTTTGGAAAGGTTGACAAGGTGAAGGACGGAATTCACGCGGTTTTCGATTTCTTTCGGATCTTTAATGATCTTCTGCGCGATGATCGGCTCCGCAACAATGCGTCCGACTTTCCAGCGAGGATTGAGACTTGCGTAAGGATCCTGGAAAATCATCTGGATTTTGCCGCGCACGAGCTTCTCGTCCTTGCCGCGAGAGGCGTATAAATCTTTTCCGTCGACTTCGACCGTCCCGGACGTCGGTTTATCCAGCCCTACCAGCATTCGGGCAGTGGTGGACTTCCCGCACCCGGACTCCCCTACCAGTGCCAGAGTCTCGCCTCGGCGAATCTCAAAGGAAACACCATCGACGGCTTTAAGCAGCGTCCGAGGCTTTCTCTCGACCACTCGGGTGATCAAGGAAGGCGAGACATCAAAATATTTCTTTAGATCCTGCACCTTGACCAGGACGGACTGAGTGCACTTTACGTTATCGTTCATCATTGGGGCATATCCTCAGGCGCTCTGATAGTGAAAGGCTCTTGCGGGAACCGCATTTGTTTATTGCGGCGTCCCGCCTTCCAGCAGGCTACTAACTTATTGCCGCAAGGCTGAAGGCCGGGGCGCTCGCGAATGCACTTTTCTTCGGCCAAAGGGCAGCGGGGATGAAACGCGCATCCGGAAGGTACTTCACTCAAATGCGGCATGGCCCCTGGGATCTGCGACAAGCGATCCTGTTCATCACCGATTTTCGGAATAGATCCCATCAGACCGATTGTATAGGGATGTTCGGCATCATGAATCATTTCTTCCACAGGGCCGATTTCTGCCAGGCGTCCCGCATACATCACAGCCACGCGATCCGCTGTCTCGGCAATGACACCCATATCGTGCGTCACCAAAATAACTGCCGTACCGTTTTCTTCACAAAGCTTTTTAAGAAGTTCAATGATCTGAGCCTGTACCGATACATCGAGCGCCGTTGTGGGCTCATCAGCAATGATGAGTTTCGGATCTGCACTGAGCGCCAATGCAATAACCACACGCTGACGCATACCTCCGGAGAACTGATGAGGATAGTTGTCCATTCGCTTGTCTGCGGCCGGCACCCCGGTCGCTACCAAAAGACGAATGGCCCTTTCACGTGCCTCTTTCTCACTCAGATCGGAATGAATGCGGATCGTTTCGATTAACTGGTCCCCGATCGTAAAGAGAGGATTCAGACTGGTTAACGGATCCTGGAAAATCGCACCGATATTCTTGCCTCGGATCTTTTCCATTTCATCGTCCGACAAGTTATCAATACGCTTCCCTTCCAATAGGATCTCGCCGTGCGTGATATGGGCAGGTTTTCCGAGAAGACCGATGATGGAGTTCCCGACCATAGACTTACCGGCTCCGGACTCTCCGACCACGCCCAATATTTCTCCGGCCTTCAAGTTAAAAGAAACATCTTCTAATGCAATCAGAGTTCCTTTCCTTGTCGGAATTTCTACTTTGAGGTTCCGAACCTCTAAAAGCGGCTGATTATTCATAATCATCATTGAAGTTTCGGGTTAAGTGCGTCGCGCAGCCAGTCGCCCAGCATATTGACGGACAGCACAAAGAGAATAAGTGCAACACCGGGGAAAATCGTGATCCACCATTCGCCTGAGAATAAGAACTCATTACCGATGCGAATCAAGGTTCCCAAAGACGGCGTCGTCGGAGGAACACCGACACCCAAAAACGACAAGGTCGCTTCCGTAATAATCGCCAAGGCCACTTGGACTGTCGCAAGCACTAAGACCGGACCCAAAACGTTGGGCAGGATGTGCGTAAACATGATTCTTGTCGGACTCACACCGAAAAGTTTTGCGGCCTGAACATAATCGCGCTTCTTCTCACTCAACGTCGCACCTCTGACCGTACGGGCATAACGCACCCAGCCGGAAAGAGAGATTGCAAAGATAAGAACACCGTAGGCTGCCTGATCATGCATGCTCTCGGGCAGAATCACGCGAATAATGCCGTCAATCAGCAGAGCTAGAAGAATCGCTGGGAAACTCAGCATCACATCGCAAAAGCGCATGATGACTGCATCCGTAACTCCGCCCGCATATCCGGAAATCAAACCGAGAGACACACCCAGCGCGACAGAAATATAGACTGAAGATAACCCGATCTCTAAGGAAACCCGAAGCCCGTACAAAATGGCTGAAAGCAGATCTCTTCCTTGATCGTCGGTTCCCAGCAAAAACTGCCACTTGCCTCCTTCCATCCAAGCCGGAGGCAAAAAGGCATCCGACAAGTCAAAAGAAGTCAGGTCAAAAGGATCGTAAGGTGCGATCCAGCTCGCAAAAAAAGCAGAGAGCAAGAGTCCGGCGCAAATGACAAAGCTGATGATCACAGCCGGAGAGTGCAAAAACTTCCACATCAAGTCGCTTTCTAAAAAACGCTTGAATGCAGAAGGCTGCCCGCTGTTTTTAGTTAACACCGTCGCCTCCGCCGTTTAATTTTCGAAGCCTCTTTTCGGCTGTTGCCGCCATAACGCTGGCTGCCAGAGGAAGAATCTCGTCGTTAAAGTCAAAGTACGGATTATGCGCAGAAGCGCCGCCCTGACCAATTCGGATGTAAGCACCGGGAACCTTTTCCAGCATGAAGGCAAAATCTTCCCCGCCGGCCATTCTGGGATAGTTGCGATCCACATTTTCTTCACCGACAAACCCGGCGGCGACATCGGCCATAAAGGCTGCTTGTTCCGGCGTATTGATGCAGGGCGGATAAAAACGGCCGTAATCGGTTTCTGCCGTGCAGCCTAAGCCTGCGGCGATAGATGCACTGATCTCTCCGATTCTTTTTTCCACTAAATTCCTAACATCTGGAGAGAAAGTACGGGCGGTACCGACAATTTGACAGGAATCAGGACAAACGCTCTGCGCACGAGGGTCGCCTGCCTGAAGAGAGCAGCACGAAACCACCGCAGTCTCCAACGGATCAACTTCTCGAGACACAATCGTTTGGAGTGCCAAGATAATGTGTGCGGCTGCAATCACAGGGTCGTGATTTAAATTGGGACGAGATGCATGGCCGCCTTTGCCTTTCACGACGATTGTGAAAGCATCCGCAGCTGCCTGCATCGCGCCGTAATTCAAAGCGATTCGTCCCGGTTCAATCGCAGAAGAATTATGGAAGGCATAAATTTCCTGCATCGGAAAACGTTCAAAAAGCCCGTCTTCCATCATGTGCTTAGCACCGGACCATCCCTCTTCTCCGGGTTGGAAAACTAAAACAACTTTACCTCCGAAATTTCTCTCGCAAGCGAGTTTCTTAGCCGCACCCAATAATGCTGCCGCATGACCGTCGTGGCCGCAGGCATGCATTGCGCCTTCGACTTGAGATACGTGGTCATGATCGGACAATTCCTTTAAGGGCAGTGCATCTATATCCGCTCTCAGGCCGACGGAAGCCTCTCCTGGAAGCCTTCCGTAAATGACGCCTACCACGCCGTCACCTCCGATGCCTTCGTGAACTTCATCGACCCCGTACTTTCTCAGTAAATCAGCAATGATGCGGGAAGTTCTCGGCGTTATCAGGCCGATTTCGGGATGAATGTGAAAATCCTGACGAATACGACGCAGTTCTTCCTTCGTTTCTCCAAGGAAAAAAGGATCTGCAAAATTATCTAAGTTAACACTGTTCATTTTTATTCCTTGCTTGCTGCATCTGATTTCAGCCTCGGATCCACTGCCAAGTAGAGCAAGTCAACAATGAGGTTGATGATGACAAAAATTAGAGAAATTAGACAGAGGTAGGCTGCCATGACCGGAATATCTGCAAACTGAACCGCCTGTATAAACAGCAGACCCATACCCGGCCACTGGAAAACGGTTTCGGTCACGATCGAAAAGGCGATGATGCCTCCGATCTGGAGTCCCGTGATCGTAATCACCGGCAGCAGCGTATTTTTCAACGCATGTCTAAAGAAGATTTTTCGTTTCGGTACGCCCCTGGCCCGTGCAAAACGAATGTAATCCGTGCGCATGACTTCAAGCATTTCACTGCGTACCAATCGCATGACTAACGCAATTTGAAAGATTGCTAATGTCACGGCAGGAAGGATGATATGTTTCAGACCGTCGCCGGTAAGAAGACCGGTTGTCCACCAGCCGAACGCAACCGTCTCTCCTCGTCCGTAAGACGGCAGCCAGCCGAGCCAAACGGAGAAAACAAGGATCAGCAAAATACCGATAAAAAAGGTCGGCAGCGAGATCCCCACGAGTGAAAGTCCCATCAGCCAGCTTGCCCAGATCGAATTTTTCTTCAAAGCGACGAACACGCCCAGAGGAATCCCCATGAGCGTAGCCACCATGGCAGAGAAAAATGCGAGCTCGAGCGTAGCCCGCATTTTTTCCTTAAATAAGTCAACCACCGGTGTACCTTGGCGTAATGACATTCCAAAGTCACCGTGGAGAGTATTAGCAATAAACGCTCCGAACTGTTTCCAAATAGGCTGATCCAGCCCCAGCTCATGCGTGAGCGCAAGCCGATCAGCCTCAGTGGCTTCCTGGCCCAGCATTTGCGTCACAGGGTCACCTACGAATTGGAACAACAGAAATGCAATCATGGTCACGATTAACATGACCAATATTGCCTGGAGCAGACGTTTTATAACAAACGAGAACATCTGTCGGCATCCTTTCGGGAGTCGAATGGCCGAGAAAGGTAATTCTCGGCCATGTAGAGAATTACTTCACGATTACTTTATCGAGCTCCAAGCGGTCGTCCGCACGTAAGGGAGCTTCTATATTTTTCTTCAGAGCCCAATTAATAACTTGAGTGTGAAGAGGAAGCACATAGATGTTCTTATTGACGCGAAGCAGTGCCTGTTCAATCAGTTCATTGCGTTTGTCAAAGTTTTCCTCTTGCTTGATTTTTTCAATCAAAGCATCCAGCTCAGGATCTGAAACTCGGCCGATATTCGAGAGGCCATTGCCTTTTTTAACGTCCACTGTTTCGACGAGAGACTGAAGCGGGAATAAAGCATCCTGAGTAGAAGCACCCCAGCCGACCATTCCGACAGAGGAGTCATAGCGCAGAACTTTCGGGAAATAATTTGCGCGTGGGATTGCGTTTACCTTTACCTTCACGCCGATTTTTGCCCACATTCCGGCCAGAGCCTTACCGATGGCCTCATCGTTGATATAGCGGTTATTCGGGCAGTCAAGGGTGAATTCAAAACCGTTGGGATAGCCGGCTTCGGCAAGGAGCTTTTTAGCTGCCTGAGGATCATACGGAAGGCGTTCGGCTGCTTTAGCACTCCAACCGTTCGTCTCGGAGGAAATAATTGATCCGTTCGGGAGTGAAAAGCCTCTCATCACCGCACGCTGGAGCGTTTTAATGTCAATGGCCTGGTACAAAGCCTGACGAACGCGGATGTCTTTAAACGGGTTTTTATCCGTTTTCTTGCCGCCAACGAAGACGTAAGGAGATTCATCGCGCATCTGGTCCAAAGAGATCATAAGCACTCGCAGTTCAGGGCCGGACTGAAGCTTGACCTTAGGATTGTTCTTCAGACGCTGAATATCTTGCGTTGCGGGGTCAGGGACAAAGTCCACTTCTCCGGACAACAAGGCAGCCATGCGCGTCGCCGCCGATTTAATCGGGGTATAGATGCCTTCTGTGACATTTCCGACTTTATTGGCTTTATTCCACCAATCAGGATTTTCAACAAAAACTGTTTTGATATCGACTTCACGAGACTGAAGTTTGAAAGGGCCGGTGCCGTTTGCGTGTTTTGCTGCGTAGGCTTCTTCCTTGGCAACAAAATTCTGCGGCGCAGCTGCACCATGCTTTTCAGCCCAGGCTTTATTCAAAATTCTGAGGTAGGCAAGCTGATTGAGAAGTACGGGAGAATGATTAATAGTTCTGATCAAAACATCGCCGTTAGGCAGTGCCTCGGCGCCGAGAATACCTGCGGTAAATGTTTTGAACTGAGAAATCGGATGGAGGGCTCGATTGATCGAGAAGGCGACGTCTTCAGCCGTCAGAGGTTCTTCCTCTGAAATTTCACACCTTTGCGCAGCTTGAAAACAAAACCTTCCGGGACGGAAGTCCAGCTTTCAGCCAGGCATGGCTGTACTTTTCCTTTATTGAGATTTAATAATGCTTCGTAGACATATGAATTAGCGGTATTGTTAAATGCTTCGTTTTGCGCGTGGGGATCAAAAGTTAATATGTCCCCCTGGCTAGCCCATTTGAAAGTAGCGGCGTAAGCACCGGAAGAAATGCCGATCCCCATTGCGGCACAAGTCATTGCAATTGCTACAAGTCGTCTCATGGTAAATCTCCTATGAAAAGTAGAGAACAATAGAAAATTTATATCATGAGGCAGGCGCAAAAACCGCTTTAAAGAAATAAATTTAAGGGTATTTTCCAGCGCCGGAAAAAACAAAACCTCTTGAACGGTTAAGTCCAAGAGGTTTGTTTTTTATGGAGAGCCCGGAGACTACCTACTTTCGCAAGAAATACAACTCACTATCA
>OKSC01002037.1_pt1 | contig 18199 bp, 43 predicted proteins | sample 1601161 | NCBI WGS metagenome assembly OKSC01 (sample SAMEA3541552, study PRJEB24748) | human gut metagenome | biome: human gut; feature: human-associated habitat; material: faeces | place: China | collected 2012
TCAGAAAAACGCTTTTCAAAGTGTTCTCTGTGATGCCTTTTTGAAACTTCAGAAGATTCAATTGTTTCTTCCCACAGTTCAGACATTTCTTTAAAAGTAAGATTAGTATTAGAAGAAATAGTAGAATCATTCTTTTGCATTTTGAGTTTTGCTTCTTCTTCAACTGCTTCACGTTTTAATTTAAAACCACGTTTTTTTATACACTTCTTTTTATTTGTCAGTGGATCTTTAGTAGTCACCTGTACAAAATAAGTTTTTCTTTTCTTATCGTAGCCAATCATGGTATAATTACCTCGCACATTTATAGATTTCTTTTTTGGACTATATCCAAGGAAGGATCAGCACTGCTCTTTTCTTATTCCTACTTAGAGCAGTGCTTTTTTTACTTTGTTAAATCATAAGCTGTAGAGAAAGACATAGAACGTTTTCCATTCTCCCATCTACTTATTTATGAAATGTGTTTTTCAACATAGTCAAATACATCAGAAATTGAAATATTAATGCAATCACAATAATCTTTTAAAGAATGTGCATACATTCTAACTTCTCCAGTTTCCCATCTGCTAACTGTCATTTTTGTTACACCAGTTTTATCTGCAATTTGTTGCAAAGAAATATTTTTTTTAGTTCTGCAATCTCTTAAATACATTCCAATTGTTTGATCAAATCTTGTATCTTCATTTTTTTTCTTACTCATTTTTTACCTCTTAATTGATAATATTATAATATCAAAAAAAACGTAACAAGTTACAAAAAATGATTGACAGTTACGAAAAATTGGATAAAATTGTATTTGTGTAATACAACACGATACAAAAAAAGGAGAATGAATGGAAGAACTTTTAAGTATTAAAGCAGTTGCTGCAATTAAGAAAATGAAAATGACAGAATTATCAGAACTGACAGAAATTCCATATGAAAGATTAATCAATTGAATTCTAAGTACAATCTGGATCTATCTGTTTCTTGATTAAAGACATATAAAAAACCATTTGGACTATGGAGATTCTGGCAAGAATTTCTGAATGCGTAGGAAACGTAATTAATAAATATTTCACAATTCAAACATCAGCAATGATGCCTAGCTGATTACTCACGAAAGATTGTGCTTAGAATTCAGCGGATGAAAAGAGGAATCTGAACAAAGAAAGGAGTGAAGATGCCAAGACCTATTAAGACAAGAGAAAAAATTGCTTCTCAATTCTATCTTAATACAACAGATATCATGGTGCTGATTGGATGCAGCTGGCAAAACGCAAAACGATTATTCAACAAAGCGAATGAAGTTGATAATGAAGAACTGCCATTCAGAGTTGAACCTTTAAAGGTTAGAGCTCAAACAGTACTCAAATTAGCAGGAATATCTCAAAGACAATTAGATAGGATCGTTCAAGGCACAAAAAAAGAAATCCAAGCCTAGAGAACTTATGGATTTCCGGGTGAAGCCAAGACCAATTAACTTCACCCACATTGTAACAAAAACAAGGAGAAAAAACAATGCTGGAAAAACAAGAAAAAAGACATTTGAGATCGTCTCTACAAATGCTATTGACTCTCATCATACCAATCTGCGGATATATCGCAATTGGCACAGAAGATACATTCTTATGTGTTTTATCTGCATTCATTATGATCTCTTCATTAATCATTATGAATAGATATGGAGATTAAACATGCCTAAGTTATCAAGAGAAACATTAGAAAAGAGATTGAATGCTGCACTGAAAGCATTGGGTCAGGAAAGAAAAATGAATCTGAAACTCTGGAATGACTTCCATGAAGCACAAATAAGAATTCAGTACTTAGAGAATGAGAATTCTATGTTGAGATTGAAAGATGGCAGTTAACTGGAATCTGTTAAAGGAGGTAAGAAAGATGCAGAAAAATTACCATTTAGATGCCTATGCAGTTGATGCAGTAACCTGGAAGAATCATCCCACAAGATTTGAAATTACTGATGGCTGCAATGGCAAATATAAGATTTGTACAGAACACGATGAATTATTTGTTTCTAAGCAGGACTTGATCGAAGTCCAGATCCTTATCGAACAGGCATTAGCAGACATTAAAATCAACTAGAAAGAAGTAAACATGCCAAACAGAATTATTAGAGAAAGTATTTGCAGAAGCGATTCTATTGATTCTCTATCTTGGTTTGAAGAAGTTCTGTTTTACAGATTGATTGTGAATGCAGATGATTACGGTAGATTTGATGGACGAGAATCCATCATAAATGCCTATTGTTTTCCGCTAAAGGAATTGAGAAATAAGCAGATCGGTGATGCCCTTAACGGCTTAGCCTCTGCTGGAATGGTTTACACCTATGAGGTTGAAGCTAAACCCTTCCTTCAGATTGCGAACTGGGAGCAATACCAACAGATCCGTGCTAAAAAATCCAAATATCCTGCACCCGAAAACGATACTTGCAATCAATTGATATCAAATGATATCAAAAGTTACCGTAATCCAATCCAATCCAATCCTAATCCGAATCCTAATCCGAATCCTAATCCGAATCCAAGTATATATCGTGCAAACAGCAATGCCGATGTACTAGTTAAGACTGAAACCTTGGATCTTGCCGAATCGTGGTTTAACTCATTCTGGAACGTTTACCCAAAGAAAAACGACAAGAAGAAAGCAAAAGAGAGGTTTATTAAGATTTGCAAAACGGAAGAGGACTATCAAAAAATCATGGCTGGATTAAACAGAACAGTCATTCCACAGGCACAGGCAGAAGGTACAAAATACATTCCTCTAGCAACAACATGGCTGAATGGTGAGCGATGGGAAGATGAGCCTTATGTGCAGAAAAACAGCAAAGGGAAAGGATGGAACTTTACAGACTTATGACAAGAGAAGATGCAAAAAAGATTCTGCAAATGTTCAAAATCAGCTATCCAAACAGTTTTACGAACATGAACATTGACGAAGCAAAGATGTTTGTGAACCTTTGGACTGAATCATTTTTGAACATACCTACAAAGATTGTTTTTGATGCAGTGAAAAATTACATCTACAACACTGATGAGAAGTTTGCACCTAACGTAGGGCAGATTAGAACTGCAATTGTGAAGAATCTGGCACCAGACGTAGAAGAGACTGCAATTCATGCCTGGGAACAGTTTCGAAAGTTTGTTTCCAACGTGGATTCGTGGGCAACAGTTGCAGAAGAAGAACCGAAGTACAAAAAGCTTGATCCAATCACAAGACGATTGTACACACATCGAGAATCTAGAAGTCTGGCACAGCTAGACAGGAATGTTCTGGAGTATCGAAGAAACGAATTCATAAGGCTGTACCAGAACATTCTGTACAAAAAGAATGAAGATGCCATGAACAGAGGAGACCTTGTTACCTTAGCAGGCGGACAGGAAAGATTCGCTGCACTTGGCTATTCTACAGAAAATTTATTACAGCTAGAAGTGGAAAATACAGATGACAAGAATCAGAGGATTTGAACTTGTAAAAGAAGAAGCAAGACAGAATCATGTGAAATGCATTCTGCTGCCAAAGAGAAGCACAAAGAACAGTGCAGGATATGACTTCTTTCTTCCAAAGAATGTTGCTATTCTGCCACATAGTACAACTCTGCTATGGACAGACGTTAAGGCATACATGCAGAAAGACGAAGCATTACAGCTGCATATCAGAAGTTCGATTGGAAAACGAGGAATCATACTCAGCAACTGCACAGGCATCATTGACAGTGATTATTACAGCAATCCTACCAACGATGGAAACATTGGAATCATGCTTAGAAACATGACTGATGAAGTAATCGAACTGATGGGCGGTGAGAAGATCATGCAGGGAATATTTACAAAGTATTTAATTGCAGACAATGACAATGCAACAGAAGAACGCATCGGTGGAATCGGAAGCACAGGAAAAGGGAACTAGAATGAGCCGACAGTTAACGATTTTTGATGAGTTATGCGATAAGTTCAGAATTACCAAGCCTATTCGTTTAATAGAATTATTTGCCGGCTATGGATCACAAGCAATGGCATTGAAAAGAACTGGTGCAGAGTTTGAACACTACAGAGTTGTTGAGTTTGATAAATACGCTATCAAATCTTACAACGCTGTTCATGGAACAGACTTTCCGGCAATCGACATTACAACAGTTCATGCTGCAGATTTAGGAATCGTTGATACAAATGATTACTGCTACATGATGACATATAGCTTTCCATGTACTGACTTATCCGTAGCAGGACTTCAGAAAGGAATGAAAAAAGGCAGTGGTACACGTTCTGGACTGCTTTGGGAAGTTGAAAGACTTCTCAAAGAAATGAATGAGCTGCCACAGATTCTATTCATGGAAAATGTAACACAGGTTCATAATCAGCAGAACATTGAAGATTTTAAATCATGGCTTAATTTTCTTGAATCTTTAGGCTATTCGAACTACTGGAAAGATTTAAACGCAAAAGACTTTGGAGTGCCACAGAACAGAGAACGCTGTTTCATGATTTCTTTACTTGGAAATTACGTTTATCACTTCCCTGAACCAATCAGGGAAAGAAGGACTAAGCTGAAAGATTTATTAGATCATAACGTTGATGAAAGATTTTATCTGAAATCAGAAAAAGCAGAAAAGCTCATCAAGCAATTGATCGTTGCAAATATTCCTTCAGAAAACGAAAACGTAGAGACAGTGCTGGCTACCAAACAAGGAACAGTATTAGAAAGGCAAACGGATGTAAGTGCTACCCTTTTGTCCAGAGACTATAAAGGATTAAGTAATAGAGACAATGACAATGTAGTTGTTGAGAAGATTTCAATCAGACAGGCAACGAAAAAAGGATTTATCGATATGAACAATGGGGGTAGTTGACATGTCTTATCCAGGATCAAAATTAAGGCGAGGAAGAGTACAGGAAGATGGAAACGTATCTCCAACGCTGACATGCAGTGGCGATGCAATTATGAGGGTAGAGAAATGCAGGAAAAAGAAATAATCAAACTTGGCTATCTTGGAAATGAGAAGCACCAAAGTACATTGGTTATTTCAAAAGAAGGTATTGCTCCTACTTTGGACTGCTGCATGGGGGGGGGGAACTTACAGGTAAAAATTATGGACGAAGTAAAAGTTGTTGGTGAACTTGAAAAAGGATTTAAACAAGTCTATCAGGTTTTATCACCAGAAGGATTATCACCCACGCTGGATTGCTGTGGTGGGGGAAATAGGCAAGTGAAAATCTATGATGAGTATGAATATAGAATCAGAAGATTAACACCTAAAGAATATGGCAGACTGAGGGGAGTTTCTGACGAAGATTATGAAAAGATGGCATCTGTCAACAGTAATTCTCAATTGTATAAGCAATTTGGAAATTCAATTGTCGTAGATGTTATGGTCGCAATATTTGAAAAACTGAATATAGAACAGGAGAAAGAAAAATGATTAGTTGTGATAAAGGACAAACAGCCGTAGTAGAAAGAGGAAATAGAGTGTTAGCAGAATGGGCAACACTGACATATGCAATTATCAGATTATTTACAGAGAATGGCGAAGATAAGGAATTTAAAGAAAATCTTAGGAAAAAGATGCGTGGAGCTCTGGAAATGAATTTCGAGACAGCATTCAAGATGTCAGATGGAGAAACATTTGAAGAAGCAAGCAGATCAATGAAAGAAGCTGTTTTAAAAGCTATGACAGAAAGATGGAAAAGCTAGAAAGCAAAGAAGAATTAAGTGCATGGTGCTTTTCAAACAATCCGAAGATTCTTTCAAAAAGCAGAAATGCCGAAGAATTGAAAGAAGAGCTGTATAGAAAAAAGGAATTCTATGAAAAGACACTAGAATTGAAAGAAAACGAGCTGAAGCTGAAAATTCATAAGAACAGAGTCCTGTATGAAAACAAGATAAAAAAGATTCAGCAAATAATAGAAAGGTTGTAAGGACAAGCATGTGTGAAAACAAAGAAGCAATAAAAGAATGTGTAAAGGAATTAGGTTACTGCGATAAAGAGTTGTATAAGCGTTTTTGCGAAGGAAAATTATGTATAGGATGCCTTCTTGAGGAGCCATATGGTGGTTGCTTGCTTGCCAAATTGCGGGATTCAATTGAAATGTTAAAGGAGAAACAACAATGAACTATTACAAGAAAATTGCAGAGATGCTAGGTGTTGAACTTGGAGAAGAGTTTAGACTAAAAGAAAATAAAACAAAAGATATTTTTAGACCTAGATATAAGATAACGCAAGAAGAAGGACTTATGTATAGCGTGAACGGAAATGAATTTGATAGAAGTGTTAGTCTTATGTCAATTATTAATGGAAGCTTCAGTGTTGTAAAACTTCCATGGAAGCCTAAAAAAGGAGAAGCGTATTGGTACTACTCAGAAGCATTTCAACACGCATTTGCTAGTGAGTGGATAGGTTCACTTTGTGATTTGCTTTATTGGAAGTCAGGGAACTTCTTTAAAACCAAGGAAGAAGCAAACGAAAAAGGTTATGTATTTTGGAAAGAACTTGAGAAGGAGTATGAGAAAGCATGAACTATTACAAGCAAATTGCAGAAATGCTCGGAGTGGAACTAGAAGAAGAATTTAAGTTGAAACCTTCCTGTCTAGAAAAGCCATGGAATTGTCTATATAGATTTTCAAAAGATGGACTTGAGAACAAGTATTCTGATTTGAGTTGGGTAAAGTGTGAAAAAGGTGCGATAGACAACATTCTTATTGGACAAACTGAAGTTATAAAGATTCCATGGAAGCCTAAAAAAGGAGATTCGTATTGGCACTACTCAGAAGTGTGGGGTGAAGTAGTTTCTTTCGAGTGGGAAGATTGCTTATATGATTTTCTTCTTTGGAAGGCAGGGAACTGTTTTAAGACAAAAGAAGAAGGCGATGCAAAAGCCAAAGAGATTATCGAAAAACTTCGAAAGGAGTACGAGGCAGCATGAATAAAAAATATTTATTGCCATTGTTAGCACTGTTTCTGTGTGGATGCATCGAAAACAGTCAGATTATAGACACGACATACACGTATAAGAAAGCAATCGTAAAAATGCCTAACGGAGAAGCAAAAGAAATAGAAGTACGCAGTTGGGCTGATCACGCAAACAGCGATGCAATTTCAATTACTGGGGAAAATGGAGAACGTATTTACACGCATCTAAACAATGTTGTACTGATTGGAGATTAGTAATAAAAAGAAAGATATGAGAGGTGAATAATGAACAATTCACATGAATTATTAGATGGTGTTAAAGGAATTCTTGTCAAAGATTTCACTCCTAAATACAGCACAATCGAGCTAATTGAAAACAAAGAAACATATCCGTTTGCAAAGCCTGTAGGCTTGTTTCCTTTCAAAAAGGTTAAAAAAGACTACGGAAACAGAAAGATTCTTTCTGTGATGGATTTTAATGATACTCACACAACGTCAATAGCTATAGAGGTACTTAAATAATGATTAGCAGAGCAAAACTAAGAGGAGAAAAATAACATGAATATGGATTTTATTGCAAAAAGAATTGTTAAAAGATATGTTGAAGAACATTTAGATAAGAGTGACAAAGAAATTGCACTTACAGATAAAGAACCATACATTGTATGGAAGTGTAAGACACTTCAAAACTGGAAGTATTTAATGAGTACAGATCTACATGATGGAATGTATTACGAAGTCACATACAACGGAGATAAGCAAGAGTGGTATCTTGACGCTTACAAAAAGTTTGAAAACAGATGTATCCCTATGAGTGAGGTTGAATAATGAAAAGTGGAACAATAGCTGCACTTTCAACATTACTCATGTTGACAGGGTGCCAAAAATCATGTGCGGTTAATTACAATCTTAGAAATGATGCAAACAATTTTAAGGTTAGAAGAAAAGTAGTAGCACTCAATACCCGAACAGATGAAACATTGTTTTCAGTTGAAGGCTATATCTCAATTGATACAGACAGTGATGGAGATTTGAATGTAATGATCAGAACAGGTAAGATGAATACAAATTGTTTTATGCTCATTTGTCTGATGATGTTACATATACATCTATTCAGCTTGAACCGAGAAAGACAAATCAATATGCATATGAAATATCTTTCTTCCCGGCTAAAGAAGCAATTATGCATGGATTGATTGATATAAATTCTACAGAGGAAAAAAGAAAATGAACGCTGAAGAAATGTTTGATGGGAAAGTAATAAGAGCTAAGTATATTGTCGAGCATTATATAGAAAGTGGAATTACAACGTGGATATATATTCCAGAAGAAAAAAAGGAGATCAAGATGAGTGAAACAAATTTAGAACATTATAAAAAAGAATTAGGGAAAATATTCTATGAAGGATGTGGCAAGCCTGCTGCAATGTTCGACAAAATCAAAAATAATTGTGATTCAGATATCTGCTCAAGCTACGGGCAAACTTACGCAGATGCCATCTTAGATTGGATGGCTCAACCATACAAAGAACCTATTCTAGATAAAGTTGAAAGAGAATATCTCAAAGCAGTGATTCGACCTTTTAGAAACAAAATAGATACTATTTCAAAGTTTCAAACTAGGGATGATAGTTCACAGTACATCTACATAGGAATGAAAGATAGACGTTGGAGCAATTTACCTTGTTTCCCAAAAGGCACTATGTATAAGGGTATGAAAGCTGGAAAGCATTACACATTAAAGGAGTTAGGACTATGAAGAATTTTGAGAAGTACAAAAAAGAAGTATATGAAGCAATTGTGTTAACTAATTCAGATAAATTATTAGTACGTGCGGGGATTAAATTTAATCCTTTTGTTGACAATTACAGAGAATACAAAGATCGTTTATTTGCTTTTTTATTACAGGATTATAAAGAGCCTATTCTAGACGATGTATAAAAGGAATACTTGTCAGCAGTCATTAAACCATTCAAGGGTGATGTTGATTATATCTGTAAGAGATTGAACCATGGTGGCTATTATATTGCAATTGTCAGCAATGGAAGTGATGTAATGAAGCTTCCATATTTCCCTAACAACGAAATGTATAAGGGTATGGAATTAGATCGCAGATATAAATTAAAGGAACTGGGATTATAGATATGTTAAACATTGAAAAATATAAAGATGAAATATTAAATGCAGCTCAATCAGATATAACATGTTGTGCTATTGATTTGCATCATAATGGCATATGTCCTGATGATTGCAAAGACTGCAAAAGAGAAGCTATGAAATGGCTTTTATCAGAAGCCTCAGAATCTATCTTGAATGATTCAGAACGAGAATATCTCTCAGCAGTTATTAAGCCATTTAGAAAAAATGTGATGGATGTTGTAAAGACACAATATAGTGGAGGAAAACAAAGCATTAGGATTAGAATTTGTGCTGGAGATTACGTTGAGTTGCCACTTTTCAATAATAATACAATGTATAAAGGAATGGATGTTGGCAAGTATTACACACCAGAGGAGTTAGAACTATGAAGCCGATAATCAATCCATGGTTATTCTACATTGTAGATGTAATTGACAACTTCAAATCAGCATGTTTCATACTTATTCTGATTGTTGTGATATGCTTTGGAGCTATATTTCTTATAGAAATAGGCGAAACTGCGGATGAATTAGAATTAGATGAAGTGAAAGTAATTAAAACTCTCAAGAAAATAGTTGTTGTTGTAGTATTACTGATAACTTTTAACATGTTACTTCCAAGCAAAAAGACATGCTATCAGATGATGATTGCTTCACAAGTAACAGACAATAATATCCAGAAAGCAGAAGATGTGATTAAGGGTTCTGTTGACTATATCTTTGAAAAGATAAATGAGGGTAAGTAAATGATAGCTTGGATATTTTCAAACATTAGGTTACTGATCACTCTTCTTGTTCTGCTTGCATGTATTTGTTACATCTTTCTTTTTTATATCTTATTTCAAGATTTAAAAGATTGGAAAGAATGGAAGGAAATGGAAGAGCATGATAGAAACAAATAGATGGAACATGCTAAGTGAAGATGAGCGTGATGAAGTATTTAAAATAAAATACGGATGGATGCTTGTAAACCTGTTGAAATATGGAAACTGTTTAATCCCACAGGCAGCAATCAACAAATCCAGTTTAAGGATGATTAAAGCTGCACTCGAACAGGATCTTAGTGATTTAGGATTTGAAGCAACAATCAATATAAATAAAATTCATGTGAAAGAGTATCACGAAACAGATTATATAGCGGAGGGAACGTTCGATGATAACAACAGAATACAAGGCAAAGCCTTTAAAGGAAAAACCACTACTGGACGAATTAGACAGTGAAACTATAATTGCATGGTTTCGCTGCAATTCCTGTATAACATGCCTGTTTAGAAAAAATGTAATTGATCAAGATGAAGAAGTGGATATTTACTGGTGCAGTAGAATGCACGAAAAAAATAGAATTTGTGAAATGTGCAATTTTCTAGGATATTCAAAAGAATAATCATGACCAGATTACAAAGATGTCCTTCCTGTGGCTGCACTGCAAGATTGTATGTAGACTTCAGTAAAAGAGTCAATTCCAGATATCCGATAGTAGTTCGCTGCAGCATGTGTGGATTGTCCACTGAACCATGCAATTCAGAGCAGAATGCTATCGAGACATGGAATAGTATGTTTCAGTGCAGACACGTTATAGGGAGACAAATAAAGCTATTCTGAAAGGGGTTATATGGCAAACTTTGGAAAGACGAAAAGCACAAAGAAAAAAGTAGTACCTAAAAAGATGCCAAAACGTTACGATAATCCGAATGATGATTATCAAAGAAAAACGGATTGGAAGTTAGGCAAACAGACAATGTGGTATATCTCAAAAGAAGATTTTGAGAAGATGCAGCGTGTACAGCTCGTTAGATGCCAGAAGGCTGTGAAAGATACAGATAACGAGTATAGACAGGATCGTAATTATTTACTTTTGATGCTGGGTGTAAACCTTGGATGCAGAACGAATACTATCCTGGAAATGACACCGAGAGATTATGCAGGTGGCAAATTCAGAATCAAAGAGCACAAGACAGGAAAAGTACAGCAGTTTGAATTGAGAGACAACCTGTATCGTTTACTGGTGGACTACACGAAGAAATATGGCTATACGACAGATGAATTCATCTTTCGTGCACATAGATCAAGCAGGAATAAACCACTTACAAGACAGACTGCATGGGTGTTTGTAAAAGAGCTGGCGGATGAAGTTGGTATTGAATATATGGTCGGTGCTTATTCACTGAGAAAAAGTTTTGCAAGATGGCTGTATGATGAATGCCACGATATTTATAAAGTACAGAGAGTTCTGAATCATTCTTCTGCTGTAACAACTGCAAGATATATCTGCCTGGAAGAAGATGAAGTAATGAAGATCAGAGCTGCTATCGAGTATGGCTTCGACAGGTTTCAGTAATAGTTTCTTACATAGTGCATTATGTAAGATTCCAAAAAGCAGGAAATCTATAAAAGTGGCATAAATAAAAGGAATTTTAAAAGAATACAAGCCACATGACAATTTAACATAACTTGTATTCTGCAAGATTCCGAGAAAGGGATAAAACATGGAAAAAGTTAACCATCCAGAGCATTATCAGTCAAATAATGGAATTGAAGTGATTGATGTAATGGATGCATTTACAGAAGGTCTTGAAGGAATCGAGGCTGTAGATACTGCACAGGTTATTAAGTATATTTGCAGATGGAAAAAGAAAAACGGTGTAGAAGATTTAAAGAAGGCTAAATGGTATCTTGACCATCTGATCAGCAAAGTTTCTGATCAAAGAATAACAGAAGTAACTTTATACGTTGACGAAATGGAATATGTAAAAGATGATAAAACAATTTTTCACTTTAAAGATATAACAACTGAAAGTGAAAAACAGAGGTCTCTATGACAGTTGAAAATGACAGATACAAGAAAAGAATTGCTGTAGGGAAACTTACAGAAGCATATGTCAGCATTCCAAAAAAGATTGAGCGTATCAACGATAAGATAGACGAAATCATGAAACACTATACAAGTGTTTCTGCGGTCAGCTTTGAATCACATGTTCCTTCTGGAAAAACAAATGATGAGAAACTGGCAGAGATGGTTACAAAATTGGATGAGCTGAATAAGCAACGTGAAGATTTACGTAAAAGACAAGAATTCATCTACAAGTCATTAGGCATCCTTAATCTTTCTGACAAAGAGCTACTTATTTTAGCAGTTGTATACAATACAGATTCTTATAAAGAAGCTGGAGAAAAGACCGGATATTCCAAGACTCAAATCTATAGAGTGATGGAAGAAATTTATAGAAAGGTATCAAAATATATATGATCATTATTTTATTGATAGCGTATCTTGCAAATTTGCTGGAGGTAACAGATTTATTCTTCTGGATACCGTGGTGGTTTGTGTTTATAATTTCTGTATTAGATACAATATTTGATATCCTAGATCGAGTGCATAGACACAAGAGATAACAAAAAAAAGCACCGCATTGCTGCGATGCTTTTTGTGTGGGTATACGTTGAAATATTGACCTATCAGATTTTAATTTTGCTTAGTTTTAGCAATATCATCTAATACAAGTTGCCTAATATAATCAGCTTTATTAGGAACAGAGTTAAGTTTTTCAATAACATCACTATCACTTGTTTTTCTGAATCTCACAGAAAGTCTAGCATAATTTTCCTTATGAAACTTGTTGTCATATTCCAACTTATTGAATGACTTTTCTTTTTTCTCTTTTGGCATGTTAAAATCTCCTTTACTCGATTTTATTATAAAACATGCTCAACGTCAAATTCCAAAGGATGCATTTTTTTATCAAGCCAAAGATACATAGAGAAATACTTATGGCTTTCAATATAGCGATCCATTTCTCTTAAAAAATCATCGTTTGTAGATTCGATTAAATCTTTATTGTTTTCAAAGCCTATGCAACCGTATTTCAAAACGATTTCCTTTCCGTCAAATAAAATCCAGTCAAAATAATCTTCATACGCTGTTTCGTGCTGAATATCTGCACCAAGTTCCTGCAGTTCCCTGCAGAACTTCACGCTTGGATAAAGCTGTATGCGTTCTCTTCTGTAATTGTGTTTCCATTCTATCTTCAGTGGCAGAATGATGTGATCCAAAGCAATTGCTGCTTTTGCAATGAAATTTTCTAGTCTTTGCTGCATGATATACCTCCTAAAATTGACCTAATAGATTTGAAATTCACTTGTATTTTAACTCAACGCAATCTTAAATGCTGAATCATCAGCTGATAAGACTGGTGCCATACTGAAATTACCTAAAGGATAAACAGATTCTGCTCCATTACATTCGGATAATTGTTTATTGATCCTTTTTACTATAGGCTTTTTTTCATCGTCTTTTAATATCGTAATCGTGCTTTTTGTACGACTGACAACTCTAAAATACCAAACACAATCATAATTGCAAATACTTCTGCACGCATAAATGTTTCTTACTTCAAATTTTAGCATAAAATTTAACCTAGCCTGCATCTTTCCTTGAATCTTAAAACCACTTCTTCATCAACGATTTCATCTCTATGTGATTTAATGAAATCTTTTCCTTTTTCCATAGCTGGCAATAAAACATTCTGAATATCCAATGATTCGATAAAATCGATTGCTTCTTTGTATGAATTGCATCTGCGAACACGGAAACCTGATTCAACTGAAATGTTCCATTCATCATCATCTTTTCTTATATAAAACCTGATTCCATCTTTCTGGTATTCATAGCCTTCTTTTTCTGAGAAATAATAATAACAAAGTTTGAATTTTTTGCTTTCGTATGCATAACGATTAAATTCTTTATATGTAGTCTTTCGCATATGATCCTCCTATATACCTTTGAAAATTGACCTATTAGATTTGAATTTTGCATCAAATTTGAAACAGAAGGGGATTGGATCCCCATTCTGCTAATCCTGATTACTTAATTTTTGGATAACTTCTTTAGCTGCACGCTTTCCATTGTCTGTTAACTGACGCTGCCATGCACCTTGAGATGGTGCCCATCTAAAGCCATTTGATTTTAGAATCGTTCTAACTTCTGCATCTGGCTTTCCATCAAAGATAAATTGAATTCTCATTGCTTCTGAATTTTCGATATATTTAAAGCCATCGTATTCCTGTTCTGCATTGCCTTTTTCTTTAGCTTTTTCGAGACTTTCAATTCTTTCCTGGATTCTTTTCATTTTAGCGTTGCTTGACTGCAAGCTATATGAAGGAAATGGAATGTGATAAATCCATTTATCCATTGATTCCTGCAATTCTTTAGCTTGATTTTCAGTTAAATCTGGGCAGCCTTCCAAAGTTTTATTCTTTCTATGATAGGCGTTGATCCTCTTCATTCTTTCGTGTTCTGATTTCAGATTTTCCAGTTGGAATTTCAAAGCATCAATTGCTTCTGGATCATTGGATTGAATTCCCTGATAGGCTACACCACGCAATACATATAAAATGTGTTCTGCTTTCTGAAAATTTGAACGATTGGCATCCCATGCTGCAACTTGTCTTTCTTTCTTGCGAGTTGGAAAATTTGCTGGACCACTGACTAAAACGGATGGACATTGACAGCCGATTCTATTTTCTTCATTGATTGCATAAGCTAACGTTCTGCAATACTTGTCTAGTAATTCTGCTGCATGTTCTTTCTGAGCTTCTGTTTTGCAATCATCTACAACTTTGTTGTAAATCTTTTCTGCTTTTTCACATTGCATTCTGTATTGCTTTGTTGCACTTCCTGCTTCATAGTCACGTAATGACATCATGTAATGCGATCTTCTTGCAAGTTCTTCATTGATTTCGTATAGCATAAATTTTTTCCTCCTGCGAGTCTTTCTACACTCTGCTTTTATGCGTTTCGATCTTATGGATCTCATCAGTACACCGCTTTATCAGGTGCATACGCAACCGCATAGGCGGTATACGTTGGAAAATTGCTATCAAAGATTTGAAATTGGCTTTGTTATTTCTAAAATTTTATTGATTGGATCAATACACCAGGCTTCAACTGCAAAATCATTTTCAATGCATTCTTTAAAATGATTAATCAGATTATTGATATTTTCACAGCCTATGAAAGTTTTTCTGATTGCATATGTAAAACCGTAATTCTCTTTAATTTTGTAGGTTTTTACAATTCCATTCTTTTCAATTGAAATTGTTTTGCTTTCATTGTCTTTTATAGAATAATGATCATTTCCATAATTGAATTCAAATGCTTTTATGTTCCTGTAGCTATAGCCATAACGGTTTACTTCTTTGTATGTTGTGTATGATTCATAAGTTTTACGTTTCATTTTTTTATCCCCCTATATACCTTCAAAAATTCATCCTTTAGATTTCAATTTTGCTTATATTTCACAAACATAGAACATTTAAGGTAGCACCATGATATGCAAATGATGATTCACGAAACAATTCATTTTCACTTTCTACTTGTACATCACACATAGCTACTAAATTTTTGAGCTGCAGGAAATAAGTAATCTGAACAGTATCTTTATTTTTTATAGATCTAGTCCAGGAAATAATCTGTTTTCCTGTTTCATACCATACGCAATCAATTTTTCCGTTTCTCAAATCGTGCGATAATTGCAATAATTCACAATCAATCTTTTTTGCTTCTTTGTCATATTCTGCAAAATCATGCGTTTTCCATGCTTTTTTATTCAATTCATCAAGTGAATCAAACATAATCTTTTTTATGCACATTTCTTTTTTCCTCCTGCTATCTGCATTTTTCATGAAGGCTTTAGACTTCCAAAGGCTGCATTACAGAAGGGGATATACCCCTTGAAATTGGATCAAAAGATTTAATTTTCGCTTGTTTTTTCAACCTGAGAACTGCTAAACAGGTAAGCATTGACTAGAATATAATTACGATCTGAATTTTCATTTTCTTCATTTTCTTCGTTTTCCTGCTGCTTTCTAGTTTTGCGTTTCCATAGTTTTGTAGTAGCACAAGCTTTTTCACCACGTTTTACGTGATAACCATTACATTTCCAGTATAGGAACGTATTCAATTGTTCATTTTCTTTTATCGTTCCTTCTAAAATTGCTGCTTTTGTTACTTCTTCCAAAATTGCATTGTTTGTCATATATACCTCCTAAAATTGACCTTAAAGATTTCAAAATTGCTTGATTTTTTCGATTAATTCCATAGGTGGAAAATTGCAATCCATCAAATAATCGATAATTAAGTCAGGATCATCCATTAATTTTTCTTGAACATAATCAAAATTTTTCTCATATTCTTCTTCAGACAATGCGATTCCTTCCATTTCTAGTACGAAATCAACGATTTCATCTGCAAGTTCAAAACATAAGTGTTTCATACTTCTTCCTTCTTTCTTTTTTCTGCTATCAGCTTTTCACATAATGGCTTTAGACATTCAAAGGCAGCTTTACAGAAGGGGTGGTATACCCCTTAAAATTGGATCAAAAGATTTGAAAATTGCTTGATTTTTAACCATCCCATCTTTCAATATAGGTAACATCTTTTAAAGTGATGTATTTTCCATGGCATCTTTTTAGTTCATTTGAAAGATCTTTCTTATTCTCTTTTGAATTTTTTCTTCCAAAGCTGCCATAAGTAACTTCATTTCCAAAGCGTGTATAAGCTTTGTAAATTCTGTAAGTTCTATTGTTTTTCATATTTTTTCCTTCTTTCTTTTGTTCTACCATCACCATTTTCTAGAGACTTTGGACTCTTAACTTTTTTTTGTTAGTAGGTTTATAGAGAACTGATATATATACGTTTGAATATCAGTTCAAAAGATTTCAATTTTGCTTCTTTTTCTGAAACGTGCTTTCAGTCCTTCATGCGTTTTTCAAGGCTTTCTATATCTGCCATTGTCAGCCATTCTGGTTTTTCATCTGGTTTGAAACTGTTCCACAGCATTTTCATGTCTGCAATATGATCTTCAACATTACCAGCCCATAAATATTTCACATGTCTGTTTCCGTTGCCTAGATAATAGGCACAGTCAGCACGCATTCTACTAAGCAACGTGTATCTATATTGTTCGTTACTTGTTTCAATGATTTCTTGCATAGTTTTCATGTTTTTATCCTCCTGCTATCTGCATTTTTCATGAAGGCTTTAGACTTCCAAAGGCTGCATTACAGAAGGGGTTATACCCCTTGAAACTGAATCGAAAGATTTCAATTTTGCTTGATTTCTATATAGTTGTGAAACGGTGTAATATGACAGTATGCTTTTTTACCGTCTAGCATAAAATCGAAACACAATGAGAAGAAGTTGCAATTGTGACTTGAAACACCATGGAAGTTTATTTCATTCAAATCTTTCACAAAGTTCTTCCAGAAATTCCATGCGTGCCATTTAGCACTTGAACAACTTTTATAGCAGTCGTTCAAATCACTGTAACCATCCATTTTCTGAACTGATTTTTTTACTTCAAAACACACATTATTAATTTCAATAGTTTTCATTTTTCTTACCTCTTTTCATCCTTTTTTTACTGTTTTTGAGCCTAAAATATTGTTGCTTTCATCTAGAAACTTGATAGATATTTCTAGAGAATCACTTTCATAAAATTCATAGCCTAAAGCGTCGATATATTCATTTATTTCATTTTCAAGACATTCATTAATTTTTGCATTGCTTGCATTTTCCAATGTATAATCACATTCATATTTTTCACTTTTTTGGAAAAAGTGATTTTTATATAGTTGTTTCAAACTTGTTTCAATAAACATATGTTTAACCTCCTATTTCTGAAAATCTTTCATGTAAAGATATTCCATTGTTGACCATTTCAGAATGCTTTCTTGATGTCTTTCAAGTCCTACTTGACAAGCAACAAAGTCATTTTCAAGTTGGAACAGTTCAGAAGTTTCAATACACAAATATTGACCATCTAAAGTTAGATATAAACCACAATTTCCATTTCTTCTTTTAATTTCATTCACAACAACTTTTTCAAACCATCCACAATTCAAAGTAATTTTTTTAGTGTCATTCTTTGCAATCTGATAACCACTTGTAAAAGTTACTTCTTTATAGTTGCTTAATGTACTACCGCCATTTTTTAAGGCATTCTCAATTAATTTGTTCATGTTTTATGTTTTTTTCCTACTTTCTTTTTTTGCAATGCTCACAATTTATAAGGGCTTGCAACCTTTTAAAAATCAAAGATTTTTAAGCTTGTTACTTCTTCCAAAATTGCATTGTTTGTCATATATACCTCCTAAAATTGACC
>OKSC01002038.1_pt1 | contig 18196 bp, 17 predicted proteins | sample 1601161 | NCBI WGS metagenome assembly OKSC01 (sample SAMEA3541552, study PRJEB24748) | human gut metagenome | biome: human gut; feature: human-associated habitat; material: faeces | place: China | collected 2012
GGAACAACTGGCGGAGCAGAGAAAGCTGTGCATCACCCCATGCTTTGACGAAAGGCCTGTTTCGGTGAACTGCGATGAGGTTCAGCTCCGCCGTGCGTTTACAAATATCATCACCAACGCACTGCGGTATGCGAAAAAGGAAATACAAATTGAATGTAAGGCAGACAGGGGGAAAGCCATTGTTCGTATCCGTGACGATGGAGAAGGCATTGCGCCGGAGCTTTTACCGCACATTTTTGACCGCTTTTACAGCACCCGCAAAGGGGGAGCAGGGATCGGGCTTTCGCTCGCAAAGGAGATTGTATCATTGCACAAAGGAACAATATCCGCGTCAAACGACGGCGGGGCGCTGTTTGAAATCAGCCTTCCGCTGAGAAAAACGGTATAATTATTCCCGGTAACCATTTTACATATACTCTTATGAAAACAAAACCCAATGTGAAAGGAAATCGTATTATGAAGAAGATTATTGCACTTGCACTTGCCGCAGCTTTGCTGCTCTCGTTTACCTCTTGCGCAAAGCAAAACGGTACAGGCACATCCTCCGGCGCCCTCAAAGGGCAGCCGAAAAATGCTTTGGAAATCCTTGAAAAGGTCTGGAGCAAGTATTCGGCCGACGAAAAATTTTCCGCAACAGGCGGTTCCGAAAAGCATATGAAGGAAGATAAGCCCGGCAAATTCGATGTTTCCGATGCGGAAGCCCTTGACTTTGAACTCGGCTTCCCGAAGGCAAACGCTTCCGAGATTGACGATGCCGCATCGCTTATGCATATGCTGAATCAGAACAACTTTTCCTGCGGCGTATATCATATTAAAGGCTCCGGAAACGCCGAAGCACTTGCAGGTAAAATTAAAGAAAACATTCTTGCACGCCAATGGCTGTGCGGGTTTCCCGAAAAGCTTGTGATTCTGACCGTCGGCGATTATATCGTTTCCGTGTTTGGTGCCGGGGAACTGACAGACACCTTTACAGCAAAGCTGTCCGCTGAATACATCTCAACAAAGCAGCTTTTCGATGTGCCTATCGCATAAGACAAAGCTATGCTGTTTTCAAGTATAACCTTTCTGTACTGCTTTCTGCCGTGCGTTCTGCTTGTGTATTTCGCTGTTCCCGACCGTATGAAGAATCTCGTGCTTCTTTTGGCAAGTCTGCTCTTCTACGGTTGGGGAGAGCCGAAATATCTCGTTTTTATGCTTGCGACGGTAACGCAGTCGTATATTGCCGCGCTTTTGATTGAACGCTTTCGCGGGACGAAAATTGCCAAGCTGGCGCTTGCCGTTTCGGCGGTCGCAGGTCTCGGTCTGCTTGCATATTGCAAATATGCGGACTTTTTTATCGGAAACTTCAATGCGGTGACCGGTCTTTCCGTCCCGCTTCTCAGGGTGGCTCTGCCGGTAGGCATCAGCTTTTATACATTTCAGATTTTAAGTTATGTCATAGATGTTTATCGCGGCGACGTGCCGGCACAGCGCAATTATATTGATCTTGCCATGTATGTGGCGATGTTCCCGCAGCTGATAGCCGGTCCCATTGTCCGCTATTCGGATATTGTCGGGAGTCTGAAAAACCGAAAAACCACGCTTGCCGATGCGTCGGAGGGGATCACGCACTTTTCCGTCGGTCTTGCAAAGAAGATTCTCCTTGCCAATTCCGCAGCGCTTATCGTCTCGGAATTCAAGGCGTACGGCGAAAAAACCGTTCTGTTTTATTGGCTGTATGCCGCGGCATATATGCTGCACATCTATTTCGACTTTTCCGGATATTCAGACATGGCGATTGGGCTCGGGCGTATTTTCGGATTTCGTTTTTGCGAAAATTTCAACTATCCGTATATTTCAACAAGTATTACGGAGTTTTGGCGCCGTTGGCACATTTCTCTCGGCAGTTGGTTTCGCGACTACCTTTATATCCCCCTCGGAGGAAACCGCGTAAAGCCTATACGGCATGTTTTTAACATTATTATCGTGTGGGCAGCCACCGGTTTTTGGCACGGAGCATCATGGAATTTTGTTCTGTGGGGGCTTCTTTATGCAGCGCTTTTACTGTTTGAAAAATACATTCTCCGCCCAAAGGCACGGTTTGCCGTTCCAATGCATATCTATACGCTGCTGTTTGTCATGCTCGGGTTTGTACTGTTCGATTCGGCAAGTATTGCCGACGCATTTATGAGTTTTAAGTCCCTGTTCGGGCTTGCCGGAATTCCTGCCGTGAATGCGGCTTCGCTTTATTATCTGAAAAGTAATCTCGTTCTGCTTATTATAGCTGCGCTCGGCGCAACCCCTTTGCCTAAAAGGATTTATGAGAAAATCGGAGGGACGGCGGGCGGAAGCAGAATTCTTGCCGTTCTGACGCCGACGGCAACCGTTGCGGCAATCGCCGTGTGCACGGCGTATCTGATCGACGGTTCGTTCAATCCGTTCGTTTATTTCCGGTTCTGACTTGTAGATTCAAACCTTTCCCCGGAGGAGTAGCGTGAAAAATCACGCTAAAAATAATAAAAACGCCTGTCTCTCGCCTTTGTTACCAAAGGCAACCGAAACAGATGCGATATAATAATTACCATTTCAGTGATTTTTATCGCATTTTGTGTCTTGGAAAGAAATGGTGATTATTTTGAAGAAAACCCAACAAATACTTACATTGGTTTTGTCACTCGGATTTATTGCGGTTTTTGCCGCTTGGTTTTGGATTTTGCCCAACGCCGAAGAATCTGTAACAGAAAGACGGCATTTGGCGAAATGCCCGACGCTGTCTCTTTCGTCGGTTGCAAACAGCAGCTTTATGAGCGGCTTTGAAAAATATATGCTCGATCAGTTTCCGCTGCGGGGCGGCTTTCGGGCACTCAAAGCAGCCGCAAACGCGGGGGTGTTTATGCAAAAGGATAACAACGGACTTTATTCCGTCGGAGAGCACCTCTCAAAGCTTGATTTTCCGACGGACTTTGATTCGGTCGACCGTGCCGCACAGCGTTTTCGGTATGTGCATGACACTTATCTGCGGAATAACGGAATAAAGACATATCTGTCGGTGATACCCGATAAAAATGTCTTTATCGCATCGCCGAACGGCTATCCCGACAAGGATTACAAGGCTCTTGCCGAACGCCTCGTAAAAGGATTCCCCGAGGCAAAGTATATTGATATTTCAGGGCTTCTGTCGGCTGATGATTTCTATTACACCGATTCTCATTGGCGGCAGGAAAAAATCCTGACGGTTGCCGACGAAATTGCGGATAAAATGGGCGCGGAGCGGATAGGACAGTGTGAAAAGCATGACGCGGGCGTTTCTTTTTACGGCGTCTATTACGGTCAGGCAGCCCTCCCGCACGCGCCGGAGCGCCTTTTCTATCTCGATAACGAGGTGATACGGGGTCTTAAGGTGTATAATGCCGAAATAAAGTCCGATATCCCGGTTTACGACCTCGCTGCCGCCGCAGGACGCGATCCTTATGAAATGTTCCTCGGCGGTGCGCGCTCGATTATCAGGATTACAAATCCGAATGCTGCGAAGGAACGCCGGCTCATCGTTTTTCGGGATTCGTTCGGCAGCAGTATAGCGCCGCTTCTTGCTGCTGGATATTCCGAGATAACGCTTGTCGATATCCGTTATATCGCGCCTTCCGCTCTCGGAAGACTGATCGACTTTGCAAAAGCGGACGATGCGCTGTTTCTTTATTCCGCGTCGGTCATCAACAACAGCGAGACGATAAAGTAACGCGGAACCGAGGCTGCGATGAAAATGAAAAGCTGCCCGCACCGTGTCGGGATACGGTGCGGGCAGTCTCGAAAGGAATATAAAACGAAGGTATTATTATAATGTCTACTGATTCTGTTTTTTTACGACAAAGGGTCAGGGCAGCTTGTCTGAACAGTAGGGCAGCGAGGCAAGGGCGCGCAAGCCGTCAATGTCTGTCAGTTCAACACATCCCTTTGATTTGTAAATCAGCTTTTTGTCATTCAGCTTTTTCAGGGTTTTGGTTACTCTTTCTCGGCTCGTTCCTATGTACCGCGCAATATAGTCGTGAGTGAGGTGTATATGCGTCTTTCCGTGTCGGTCATATTCGGCAACAAGAAAAACGGCAAGACGCTTTTCCAGACCGTGAAACAGAATCCATTGCACCGAATCCATAACCAGATTAAACCGCTCGGCAATCAACTCATAGGCAAAGCAGCGAAAATACAGGTTGTTTCGCATCAGCTGCTCCATAATCGACATATTGACAACGAGAACCCTACTGCGGCAGTCTGATGTGAGAAACACCTGAAAGGATATTTGATTGAACAGACTCAAGGCAGAGAATATACAAATACTTTGATCGTGAAGAGAAAACAGGGTGATCTCTCTGCCGTCGGGTGACAGTAAATACGCACGGATTCTGCCCTCAACCAGCATCATAAGACCGATGTCCTCGCCCGCCATGGAATGAAGGATGTATGAGTCTCTGTCAAAGGTACGAATATAGGCGTTGTTGCGAAGCATATCCTTTTCGGCATTGTTCAAATGCTCCCAGAACGGCAGCGCATGAAGATGTTTTGTCGTTGTGCTCATCGGGTACACTCCTCTCAATATATAATTATTATATCATGCGTCGGCACCGTTGTACAGTGCCGACGGCACATATGCTCCCGAAGCTCGGATTTTAAAGAAATGTTCTGAAGAAACGGCATGAAAAAACCGTAAAAAATTTCCAAAACGGGTTGACAAAAAACGCGGGGGAGGGTATAATATTACTTGTAAAATATCATATTTTTATATTCAGCAAACCTGTCGAAAGACAGGGACGCAAAGTTTAGTGTCTAACCGGAAAAATTCCGTATGATTGACTGACCGCACTTTTTATGGCTGCGGTCAGTCTTTTTTTGTGAAAAAAACGCTCCGAACGGTGCCCGCGTCACATACAGTCGGTTCCTGCAGCACAGACGCTGTACGGCAGTTTCTTTATAATTAAAATACTACGGTGGGTTTGTTATGCCGGATTCCCGAAAATCATGAGGTTAATTCGGCGGAGTATTCAATTTTCACGGTGATATCAAAGCCGCAAGACAATTTTTTGGAATCTGTAAGGATTAAACGGCGATAACTGAAAAATTCGTTCGGGAGGACTTCTGTATGTCTGAAAGCAAAATATCAAAAAGAATTCTGTTCGTTATCGGAGCGGTGTTGTGCTGCATTTTCGCGGTAATTCTTGTATGCAACCTGACGATCATCATAAAAGGCGTTGCAAATCCGAGAATTCCGCCGTCGGTATTCGGTGTCACACCGATGGTTGTGCAGTCGGGCTCAATGAGCGGCAATGCCGAGGATCATATAGAAGTAGGCGACCTGATTTTTACGGTAAAGCCCGATACGGACAAGCTGAAGGCAGGCGACATTATCTCGTTTATGGACGGCAATATTGCCGTTACCCACCGCATTGTTGAGGTGCAGGCGGGAGCAGACGGAAAGCGTAGTTTTGTAACCAAGGGCGACGCAAACAACACCGAGGACCCGGCAGTCAGCGAGGACGCGGTGTTCGGACTGTATAAGGGGCGTGTTCCGGGACTGGGTGACTTTGCCATGTTCCTGCAAAAGCCGCTGGGTATGGCGGTATTTATCGGCATACCGGTGTGTGCTTTTATTATCTGCGACATTGTTCGCCGTCAGCGAAGCTCCGGCAAAAGGGATAAGGAAACCGAGGAGCTGAAAGCGGAGCTTGAACGGCTGCGTGCCGCCGCGGGAGAAAAGAATCCCGAAAAAGAAGACGGCGGCAATACATAATAAATGGTATCTTCCGCGAAACCGGTGCCACAGCCGGACAAAGCGGTGATATATATGAGGGTAAGTCCTCGGTTGAGGCGATTTATGTCGTATCACGAAATCCGAATGACGGTATTTTATCGTCTCAACATTTTTTATTTTTAAGGAGGAACATTCCATGATTTTGAAAAACAATCGAACAATGAGAGCAGCGGTTCTCTTGCTTGCGCTTGTACTTATCACCTCATGCTTTGTCGGAGGCACCTTTGCGAAGTATGTAACCAGCGGTGATGCGGGGGATAATGCCAGAGTAGCCAAGTGGGGCGTGACTGTTACCGCTCACGGAACCGGCGATGTCTTTGCCAAAGAGTATGACGCCATTGCCGGGAAGGATAACACCGTTGTCGCCGGCGGCGAGTACAAGGTTATAGCTCCCGGTACAAAAAAGGATGATGCCGCATTGGTATCGATGAGCGGCAAACCGGAGGTTGCCGTAAAAGTCACCTATAGTGCCGAGCACTTCGGGCTGACCGGCAAATGGGTGGATAAAGATAGTAATTTCTATTGCCCGTTGATTATCAAGGTTACCGGTAAAGTCGGTGGTCAAGTCAAGACCGAAACCATCGAATGTGCGAAAAAGGCGAGCGCTGAGGATGTCGCAACAGCCGTAAAGGCCGCTGTTGCTGCCTGCAGCGCCACCTACGGACCCAACACCGATCTTTCTACGGTGGCAGGTGACGGCTTGAAAATCTCCTGGGAGTGGCCTTTTGAGGGAACTGCGAATCCGGGACAGACCGATGAGAAGGATACATATCTTGGCAATCAGGCTGCCACGGCTACCGGTTTAAATATACCTGCTATCCACATTCCGGTGACAGCTACCGTAACTCAGATTGACTAAGGCTTTTATTTTACGGCTTTTGTACAGTCGTATATCCCCCGCCATGTGGCTGGCGGGGGATATCTTCGGGCTGTATGCAGTGCTCCCGACGGTTGTTTGCCGAGAACTTTGCATATGTCCCGAATTCCTGCGGTTTTGCCGTTTTTAAACGAGGTGGCATATGAATAAATCCGAAAAAATGCGGGAATGGATGCTTCCCGCCATACTGATACTGTTTATATTACAGGTCATGCTGCTACCGGTAATGATAGGTCTTACCTATGCCGTACCCGCAGAGAGACCGGAACACATACTTACCTATAAGACAGGCTCGCTTGTTTGGGATAAGGCTACTTCGGTGCGCCCTGACGGCTCTGCGGAGCTTTCATTCTTCGAAACACTGTATAAGAATGTAAACGCCGATAACGCCGAAAAGGTGTTGGCGCCGGGTACGGAGAAGGACAGTGTTATCCGGTTTAAAAACGATACAAATAAAGAGATAACCTATACCGCCGTACTGTATTCGCTCACAACTTCGCAAAAGCTTGATATCGGAGCTACCATTTCGGGAGACGGATTTTCGGATATATCCCGTTATACGCTCCCCGAAGGCGTTAAGAAAGAAACGGTTGTCCGCGCTGTCGGCGGTAAGCTGGACGCAAAAAGAATGCAGGACTTTGATATAAACTGGTTTTGGAATTTTGAGGACGGCGCAAGCACCGACGGACGGGACAGCATTGACACCTACCTCGGCAATAAAGCCGCAAACGAAAAGGCGGACGAAGCAACGCTGGGATTTTACCTTGTTGTATACGACGACGGCGAGGTTCTGCCTTCTCCGCAGACAGGAGACAATACCGTGATCGGCGGCTATGTTGTGCTTATGCTCATCAGCGGCGGACTGTGCCTGTTCCTTGCCCTTACACGGAAAAGGAGGGGAAGGGATGAAGACTGAAAAAACTTTGACCGTTCTGCGTAAAGTGCTTAAAGCTCTGATTCTTATAATCGTAGGTGCTATTCTGCTTGCAAATCTGTATTGCCTTGCCGCGGGGCGGATATTTAAGGTGAAGGCTCCGACCGTGTTCGGCTATTCCTCAGCGGTTGTGCTGACGGGCAGCATGAGCGGCACCGTAGAGCCCGACGATTTAATCATCACCCGTAAGCAAAGCAATTACACGGTCGGCGATATTGTGATGTATCAGACCGGCGGCACACCGGTAACCCACCGCATTATTTCCGAAAACGAAAAAGGCTACCGCACCAAGGGGGATGCCAACAATACCGACGACGGCGCGGATATACCGAAGGAGGATGTGGTCGGGAAAGTGGTGCTGGTGATTCCGAAAATCGGGGCGGCTGTCCGCCTTGCGCGAACACCGATCGGAATGCTCGGCCTGTTTGCCGCGATTATTTTGATTGCCGAGCTACCGAATCTGATCGGATATATTCGCCGCAAGAACGAAAAACAGAAAAACTGAAAAAACAAGGGGGCGGGAAAATGAAACACAGCGGAAAAACAGAGCAAAAGCCGAAATTCCGGCTTCCTTTTTCCGCCGTTTTGCTTTATCTTCTGCTGATTGCGGCGGCGGTGTCCGGCGTGACCTTTTCAAAATACATAACAGGGACAACGGTGGGCGATACGGCAAGAGTGGCAATTATGCGGGATATTACCGTTACCGAAACCGGAAATTTTGCCGAGACGGATAAATGGGTCATTACCCCCGGTGTGGATATGATAAAAAATGCCGTTGTGAATTTCGAGGGCAGCGAGATGGCGTGTTATGTGTTCTGCGAGATTAAAACAACGGGCTGGAGCAGACTTGATGAACACAGCTTTGCTTTTTCAGGCGGCGGCGAAAATATCCTCGGCTGGGCGGTAAATAACGCTTGGAATTATCTTTCCGGCAACGGGGGCGAAGCGGTATATTACCGTATAGTCAGTGCCAACACCGTGCTGCAGGCGGATGTGTTGGCTGACGGCGGCAAAATCACCGTCAGCGAGAATATAACCAAAACACAGCTCGGACTTCTGCCGAAGGATATGCAAATTAAAATCAGCGCCGCGGCGGTGCAGTATAATGGCTTTTCCGAGGGTGAATATACGGAAGAACAGAGAGCCTTGGCAGCATGGGAAGCCGTGAAAAACAAATAATTCCCACAGGAAAGCAGGTGGAAGAATGAAAGGAAGATATCGGGCAAAGCATTTTAGGAATGCGGAACATACAGGGTTCAGAAGACTGCTTTCGGTTATTCTGTGCCTTTGCCTGCTTGCGTCTGTTCTTCAAATACAGATGATAACGGCATTTGCCGTCACAAATATTGATTCGGTGACCGTTACACACGAGGGCAAGAAAACAGAAAAGCTGATTCTGCCTCAAAACGAAAGAGCCACCCTCAAAGCCGAATGTTCTCCGAATACGCAGAATATCGCCTATCAATGGCAGATACTTGCGGATATCAAATCAGAGCTTTGGGTTAATATTTACGACGCGACAAAGCAGTCGATGTCGCTGTCCTACGCCATGCTCGGCTCGCTTTTGGACGAATCGGGCAGCGCCTATATACGCTGCAGGGCAACAGCGGGGGACAGCAGCCGATATTCCGGGGCTGTCTGTGTGACGGTTGCTTTTAACGCTCTCGCAGATGCCGAACCCGCTGCCGTGCGGAGCGGTAACTCCTCGGTGCGAAAGGCTCCTGCCCGCACACCTAGGAGCAATCCGGAATATGTGGACATCGTCATAAACTATTTGGATGCCGTGTCCGGTCAGCCTATCTACACGGGATTTACCGCACAGATACAGTACGGCACTTCCTATCACAATACAGTTATTTCACCGACCTATCTCGGATACGCGCCGTTTTATAATGCGGCAAATCCTTCTGTTACCGTTCCGGAGGGCGGCACGGTGGATGCGAATGACGACGCAACGGTAGTCGCTCTTAATATTCCGGCAGACTATACAGCGGCGCAGTATGTTGTAAATGTCTATTATAAGGCAATTGATGTGCCCTATGCCGTGCGGTACTACTTCCAGAATATCAACGACGATATGTATAGCGAGAATATGGGGCTTTACCGCATATCCTCTGCCAAAACCGGCACGATTATTTCCAACGAGCAGTTGGCGGTGCAGGATGCGGATACAGTCAATGGCTTTACAAAGCTGTATCATTATCCGGAGGCAGTCGCTGCCGACGGCTCCACTGTTTTTCAGTGCTACTACGACCGCAATTATTACATGGTTAAATTTGATATGGACGGCGGCTACGGCACAGAGCCGATTTATGCCCGCTACGGAACGCCCTTTGTTGTAAATGCCCCTACACGGCACGGCTATGTGTTTGACGGCTGGGACGATGTGACGAGCGGCACCGGCGACGGCGTCAGGGATACTCTGCCCGATACCGTGCCCGATAAAAACCGCACATATAAAGCTCTTTGGAGCACGGTTGACACCACATATACGGCAGTGTATTGGCTGCAAAATGCAGATGATGACGAATACAGCTATATCGGCAGCGTCAAGAAAAACGCAAAGAGCGGCGACAAAGTTTCGGGTACGGACAGTCTGACGGCAACCACACCGCTTTGCGGGAATACTCATACTCACACCGCAGAATGCTATCCCGATGATTTCAGTCACTATATTTATAATAACGCCGATGAAAATGTCACCGTTAAGGGCGACGGCTCCACTGTTGTCAACATCTATTACAAAAGAAAAACCTACACTTTAAGATTTTATTATGTCAGGGAGAAAAACGGCGTCTATCAGCTTGTGGGCGGTTCGACCTATCCCTTCGGGAACAAAGATCCGCAGTTTGGCCGCCCCAATCCGTATACCGTGCAGAACCTGTTGGCTAAGGTGCCGGACGGCAGCTGGGGGAAAATTAAAGCGCTTCCGGTTTTGAAAAAGAAATATGCCGATAAATACACCGTGGGAACGCTCGTTGATACAGCAAAAGGCTATACCTATCATTATCTTGAATTGAGCGCCCGCTTTGATGCAAATCTGACCGATTCTTGGCCGGGCGAAGCCTTTGAACCGATTGAGGTGGATGAAAACCATACTGCAAACGGCGCACAGAACCATATGGGCGAAGGTCAGTGGGGGAATTATGCCTATCTTGCGGGCTGGAACGGTGAATTTAAGGTGAAATACACCAAGGATAATTCCAATTCAACCATTAAGGGTATGTTTCAGAAGCTTGACGAGCATCTTTTGTATGACTCCTCGGAAGGAACCTCGGACATAGTTTCTTTTCTCGCCTTTTTTGAAAACGGAGCTGATATCAGTTGGAGTTATCCTCTCCAATGGCAGTACGAAATGTACGTTCCGGTGCTTCCCGGGGAAACCGGCACTCTTAACTATAACGGTGTGGATTATCTTCTTTATAAGTCCATTGACACCTCGGACAACAATGCAGGTATTGAGCATCAGACACAGCCGACTCTCTACGGCTTCACCGCAAACGGAAAGACCTCGTTTAAAAACGCCGATCTTTCCGACGGAAGACATTCCTATACGGCAAGGTTTTTCTATCAGAGAACCTATCATGATCTGACTATGCATAATTATAATCAGATTCATTTGTATAAAAAGCTTCCGTATCAGGATCCGCTGGACGATTACGGCAATACCGCGCCGCCGTATCCGTCTACTCTGGAGGAAAACGCATATACCTTCAGCGGTTGGTATTATTCTCCCGGATGCTATGACGGCAGTGAATATAAAGCCGGAGACACAATGCCCGGGAAGAATATCGGTCTGTACGCCAAGTGGACGCCCGTAAATCACACGGTACGCTTCTTCCGCACCTATGACGATATGATTGCCTTTGAAACAACAGGCGATGAAAGCGGTATGCTTGAAACACGGGAAATACCGCACGGCAGTGTGCTGGGAAGTGTGAATAACCCAAGCTATGCAGTCGGTGGGCTTGCGTATACCTTCGGCGGCTGGTTTTATATGCGTGCCGGCAACAAGACGGCATATACGCCGCTTGATATGCCTGTTACAAAAGATATGAATGTCTTTGCCGACTGGGGCACACACTCGGCGCAGCCCTACCGAATCCACTATGCTCTGCACGAGGGAGAAGGCGACAGCTCCTGGCTGGGACTTCTTAACACGGCAGCAAACGCCTCGCCTAAGGACAATAAAACCTATAAGGTAGCAAAAAATGACGGCGAGGATCGCACCTATGTATACCTGACATCGGACAACAGGTATCACCGCCTGATCGCATCCGATTCCGCAGGCTTTGCCTATCAGGGGAACACCCGTACCTTCTATCCGAAAGCGGGCGAGCCGCTTAATGAGCTTTATCCTGACTATAACAGCGGCTATTACCCGACGCTTGCCAGCCATTCCGTCACAGTGGAATATGAGGAAAACAAGGAAGAACCCGAGCACAATGTGTTTACCTTTACCTATGTGCACGCGGAGAATATAGCCTATCGGGTAGAATACCGCTATGCGGATACCGGCGCCTTGATAACCTCTGCTCCGGGAGGAGGAACGGTGACGAAGTATTCAACCAAAGCGGTTGTGACAGAGCGCTTCGAGGTTATTAAAGACTATATTCCCGATGCTTTTTACAAACGCCTGATTCTTGCCGTTACTGATGACGGAAACGGCAACTATGTAGGCTCTCCGGACAATGTAGTGGTCTTCTATTACAGTAAAAATACACAGAATGCCTTTTACGCCGTACACCATATGCTGCAGAAGGTTAATGCCGCAGGGGCGGAGCTTACGAAGGATGAAAGCGGTAATTACATCAACTATACCGAAAGCGATGCCCTCACCGAGGGTATCGGAGATATCGGCTCTTCACATGATATCGTACCGCAGACCTTCAGCGGTTTTTCGGTATACGGCACGGGATATATCAAGGATTTCGGCACAACGCAGCTGCTTGACGCCGAAACCAATCCGCACTTTACCATTACCGTTAAGGAGCAGGGCACCGAGCTGTATATTTTCTATACACGCAACACACAGAGCTACAAGGTATATTATTTGAAGTACGGCACGGATATCGGCAATCTGTCCGACCTGACCTATACCGCCGGCGATACTTCAAACGGCGTGCTTCTTCCGATTGAATCCGGCACAGGCACTTTCGGCTCCGCCGTTACGGCAACGGCAAAGCAGGCAGGCGGAATGAACTGTGTATCAAATTTGTCGCAGACGATCATTCTTCGGGCAAACGACGCGCAGAACTACATCATATTTTACTATTCGCCTTTGCAATATACCGTGGAATACAAGGTGTGGCAGTACGGCGGCGGAACGCTCAGTCAGACTATTGAGGTAGTCAACGGAACGGATCTTTTCAGCGGCTCAACGGCGACGGCTAAAAACGGCTATCGGTTTGACGGCTGGTACGCGGACGAAGCGTGTACGGTGCCGGTCGGCGACAAGGGAACGGTAACGGGCAGCAAGCTTGTTCCCGCGACGCCAAAGCTTGACGCCATGCCTAAAGTCAACACCTTTTGGGCAAAGCTCGTTCCTGTTGTCGGAAATATGACGATTGCAAGAGAAAACGGTACCGGGGATGAGGAAAACGGCGACAGAGTATTTGTTTACCGTATAACCGCGGCGGATGATCCCGCTTTTGAGTTGTATGTTTCGATCAAGGGGAACGGCAGCGTGACTATTAAGGATATGCTGTGTCGTGAATACGTGATAGAACAGCGAAATGCTTGGTCATGGCGTTATAGCGACACATCGCAGAGGGTGACCCTTTCCGATGGAACAACAAATAAAGTCACCTTTGGCGATGCTCCCGTTAATAATAAATGGCTTAACGGCAACAGCGAAAGGATAACGAACAGAAAGGGGTGACGCCGCAATGTCGAAAAGAATAAAGCACCTGCTGATTGCTGCGGCTGCCCTGTGTATTGCTGCGGCTGCGGGCTTGACCCTTGCCTTTATGTTCAAAAAATCGGAAAAAACAAATCGGTTTATTCCGGCAGAGGTTTCCTGCGCTGTCCGTGAGAAGCTTGATAACAACGAGGTGACCGGTACCGCTGCGGCGGGAGGACAAAAGTCGGATATACGGGTGGAGAATACCGGCAATGTCAAGGAATTTATTCGCCTGAGGCTGGTTTCGTATTATGTCGATTCAAACGGGGACATTGCAGGGACGGCCGCCTCTCAATACCCGAATCTGACACTTAAAAACGGTTGGATCGCAGGAGCCGACCACACCTACTGTTTTCCCTATCCGGTAGAGCCGGGAAAAGCAACCGAAATACTGTGCGAGCCTTTTACCCTCGGGCAGACACAGCTTGAAAACGGCAGCACGGTGTATCAGGTAATTGAGGTTATTGCCGAGGCTGTTCAGGCAGAACCGATATCCGCCGTGCGGGAAGCCTGGGGCGTAACGGTTACAAATAATACGATCACGGCAGCTCCGTAAAAATCCCTCCTGTTCGGCATATCATGCCCGACAGGAGGCTTTTCTTATGTGCCTGCGGCACATATAAGAGTAAAAAGAAATTAGGAAAAATGCCTATTTTCGCTTTACTGCCTATTGACTTTATACCTATTTTTGCTTATAATATTATTAGGAACTCGTCCTAATAACGCGGAAAATGAGAAGGCTCACTCCAAGCTGCGGTTAAAGGAGCCGGGCGAGCTCGGCGGGACAGAAAGTAATCTTGATACGGAGATGAAAACCGATGATTATACGCAGAGAAACAAAACAGCGGCAAATGGTTTTACAGGCGGTACAGGCAAGGAAAGACCACCCGACCGCCGATCAGATATTCAATGATGTGCATAAGCTTGATCCGAAGATCAGCCACGGAACCGTATACCGTAATCTGAACCTTCTTTGTGCGGACGGGTTGATCTGCCATGTGCGGGTGCCCGGAGCGGACCGATACGACCTGCGCACCGATCTGCACTATCATATGTTCTGCGTTGAGTGCAAAAAAGTAAGCGATGCGCCGCACCCGTACAAACCGTATTTGGATGAAGAGATTGCCAAACAGTCAGGCTATAAGATTATCAGACATCGTCTGATTTTTGAGGGAGTGTGTCCGGAATGCCAAAATATAGAGCTTCGACCCCTTCCGGAGCCGGTATTCGTTCATTATCCGGTTCAATCGGCTCCTCATATACCGGTGCCTGCCTTTGCCGAAACGAAAAAGCCAAACAGGAGAAAATGATTGTACAGACAATCTGGCTGCTATTTCCGCATTGTCCTATGTGAAGGACGGCTTATAAAATGTCTCGGTAAAAGAAGACTCGCTGCTTGCGGCTCTCGGATAAGATAAAAAGGTCAAAGCAAATTAAACGAAGCAGTAAAGGAGGAATAACGGTATGAGAAAAATATTCATGGGCATTGCGATTGAGTTGTTTGCTGTTTTACTGCAGCTTTCGTTTAAAGAAACAGCCGTTTCGCTTATTATCGGGGCATTGGGGCTTTTGGTAGCACTTTTCGGTCTGTTCGGAACCCTCGAAAACAGATAGGCAAAGAAATAAGTATTGTTTCTGACTGCAAGGGATTGCAGAAAAAAATAAAGGAGGAAACTGACATGATGACGACTTACGAACACTGTGAACACTGCGGACGACTCATACTTGAGGGCGATGTTTACTGTGGCCGCGGTACTGCGAAAACGGATATTTCCGATTTTGATATGATCCATGATCCAGAAACATATCCGCTGCCGCATCATGAATTTCCTGAAACCGACCAACGACCGTTTTCCTTTAAAAAAAAAGGTAAACCGGGCGCTGACAGGTAAACGGTATGAAAGGGGAGCCGACTGTGCGAAACTGTCGGCTCCGGGACTGAAAATCGTTTTATAACGGAGGGGCAAAAACATGAAGAAACGGAAAAGGATTATTCTTGCGGTATCGGCTATTGTTACGGCGGCAGCGGCTGCCGCTGCCGTTTATCTGTTTATCATACGATTGAGGAACGGAGCGATTATACGCGGCAGAAAGTCCGACAACTGAAAAACACGAACGGAGAATTTTATGAAACTGACATTTCTCGGTGCGGCACACGAGGTTACGGGATCCTGCACCTTGCTTGAAGCCTGCGGCAAAAAGCTTCTGGTTGACTGCGGCATGGAGCAGGGCCCGAATATTTATGAAAATCGCGAGCTTCCCGTGCCGCCCGCCGACATAGACTTTGTATTTCTCACACATGCCCACATTGACCATTCCGGAAAGCTTCCGCTGTTGACCAAAAACGGCTTTCGCGGGAATGTTTACGCAACGACCGCTACGCGCGATCTATGCGCAATCATGCTAGCCGACGCTGCGCACATTCAGGAAACCGAAGCGGTCTGGAAGAACCGCAGAGCACTGCGCTCCGGTGAGGAGGGCTACACTCCGATGTATACCCTTGACGATGTAAAAAAGCTTATGCCGCAGTTTCGGGTGACTGATTACAAAATGACGGTGAAGCCGTGCGACGGCATATCGGCCGTCTTTTATGACGCGGGGCATCTGCTGGGCTCGGCAAGCATTAAAATATCGGTGACCGAAAACGGAGAGACTCACCATGTCGTTTTTTCGGGGGATATCGGAACGCCGAGCAGACCGCTTCTGTGCCCGCCGAATGTGCCGGATGAAGCGGACACTCTGATTATTGAATCCACTTACGGAGACAGCCCGCGTCCGCCGCAGCCGAAGGATACCGAGCAAAGGCTTGCCGAAATAATCGATCGAACGATCACCGGCGGAGGAAATGTGGTAATCCCGTCATTTGCGGTCGGGCGAACACAGGAGCTTCTGTATATGCTTCGGCGTATCAAGGAGCAGCGGCTCTCTCTTACCGATTTTCAGGTATATCTTGACAGTCCGCTTGCGATTGAGGCGACCGAAATTTATAAGGATACCCTCCGCAGTTACTTTGATGAGGAAACGAACGAGCTGCTTGACAGGGGGGTCAATCCTATCGGATTTAACGGCTTGCATCTTTCGGTAACAGGGGACGATTCCAAAAAGATCAACGCAGATCCCATGCCTAAAGTCATCATCTCCGCCTCGGGTATGTGCGAGGCGGGGCGCATACGGCATCACTTAAAGCATAATCTTTGGAGACCGGAATGTACGGTTCTCTTTGTTGGGTATCAGGTGGAGGGAACACTTGGCAGACGACTTTTGAACGGTGCACGGTATGTCAACCTGTTTGGGGAAGATGTCAGGGTTGCGGCAGATATTGAAAACCTTGAGGGTATATCGGCACATGCCGACATGTTACGGCTGGTGGATTGGATAGCTTCGATGAAGAAACGACCGACAAGAGTCTATGTTAATCATGGCTCGGACGGCGTATGCGACAGCTTTGCCAAAACCGTTACCGAACGGCTTGGAATTGAAGCAACGGCTCCGTACAGCGGGGACGTTTTCGATCCGGTCGTCGGTACGCAGCTTACCGTCGGCAGCCGACAAAAGGTGCCGCACGGCGCTTACAAAAGGAAGGGGCGCTCCTCTGCGGTATGGAACAAGCTGTACGCGGCCGGTATTCGTCTTATGGGGATTATTGAGCGCAGCAGCGACTGTAAGAGCAAAGAACTTGTTGTCCTTACCAACCGTATCAACGCTCTTTGCGATAAGCAGGAAAAGGCAATTAAGAAAGATAATACGCGGTGAGATGCTGCGCGGAAAACGGCGGAGAAGCTGCATTAAAGCATAATACTGTCGAAAGGCTTCGGAATAAGATCGGGGGAGAGAAAAATGAAAGCAATTGGGGTATTGCCCGAAGATTACGGGGAAATATACTCGCTTAATCTTCAAAAGGATAAAAGGGCGGCGATAATCGTTAATTTACTTGCTCTTGCCATTGCGGCTGTTATGGCGGTATCCATGAACTTTTTCGTACCCGTGACCTCCGTTTTTGATATGAGCGGGGGGATAGTCCGCTATTTTTTAAGGCTTGCCGCTTTAATTGTTTTAATGGTACTGTATATGGTTCTCCATGAGCTGGTTCACGGCATTGCGATGAAGTTATGCGGTACAAAAAGGGTAAAATACGGGTTTACCGGCTTATATGCGTTTGCGGGAAGTGAGGATTATTACGATAAAAAATCGTATATTTTTATAGCGCTGGCTCCCATCGTGCTTTGGGGAACTGTGCTGGCTGCCGTTAATTTCTTTGTTCCGACCGAATGGTTCTGGATCGTTTATATGATTCAGCTTATCAATATTTCGGGAGCAGCGGGGGATCTGTTTGCAGCCGTGAAATTTTCACGCATGCCGAAGAATATACTCATACAGGACAGCGGCGTGAGCATGAGAGTTTTTTATATCGGAAACTAGATATTAAATATAGGTCTGCAAAGATATACAACATAATAATTTTGTATAAAATCAGCCTGTTGCTGTCGGGAAAACCGATAACAACAGGCTTTAATATTAATAATTCCGCATTGTAAAAAGTGTGTATAAAACCGTCATAATCAGCCCTTCCTCGGCATATGCTTTACCAAAAGACAGTTTGACTGCCGCGAGTTAAAAGCATATGGAGGAAGAATTATGACAAATGTGAGCATTTATAAGGATATAGCCGCGCGCACCGGCGGAGATATTTATATCGGAATTGTC
>OKSC01002051.1_pt1 | contig 18098 bp, 10 predicted proteins | sample 1601161 | NCBI WGS metagenome assembly OKSC01 (sample SAMEA3541552, study PRJEB24748) | human gut metagenome | biome: human gut; feature: human-associated habitat; material: faeces | place: China | collected 2012
ACGATATATTTGTCAAAACAGTTTTCAAGGAGCGTGTCGGTGTTCAACCGATGAATAAAGTATAACATATCTGCGCGAGTTAATCGTGGAAAAAAAGGTGCGCATTGATTTCTTGCTGCTTGGTATGAGGGGGATTGATTAAGTCCTTTAGTTCGAATATGCTTCCTGCAGTTTGTTGCTGTTGCTGATTTCACATGCAGTATTAACTCCGCCGCATAAAAGCAGGTGATATAACTAAAAAGAAATCTCCGCTTTAGCTATCATAATTCCTACCGTTGTAGTATAATTAAGTTGACAAGAAACAAATTTTTTATACAAGGATGGTGAAGTAATGGAGACTTTCATGGGAATTCTTATTCCATTTATCGGAACAACACTCGGTTCGGCGTGTGTGTTCTTTATGAAAAAATCGCTTAGCGATATGGTGCAGCGCTCGCTTGCGGGCTTTGCTGCGGGTGTTATGGTTGCAGCGTCTATCTGGAGCCTGCTGATTCCTGCTATCGAGCAATCCGAAAGTATGGGAAGGCTCTCCTTTCTCCCTGCGTTTATCGGCTTTTGGATTGGTATATTGTTTTTACTCATGCTTGACCACCTGATTCCCCATCTGCATGTGGGAAGTGAGCAGACGGAAGGCCCGAAGAGTAATTTGAGCCGTACTGCGATGATGGTTTTGGCTGTAACGCTGCACAACATACCTGAGGGAATGGCAGTCGGTGTAATATATGCCGGCTTTCTGGCGGGGAATACGCCAATTACGGCAGCAGGGGCGCTTGCCTTGTCCATCGGTATTGCTATTCAAAACTTTCCGGAGGGTGCAATTATTTCTATGCCGCTTCGCGCAGAGGGAGAGAGTAAGAACAGAGCATTTTGGGGCGGTGTGCTTTCCGGTGTGGTGGAACCAATCGGAGCTGTGCTGACGATACTTGCTGCTCAGCTTGTAATACCGGTCCTGCCGTATCTTTTGAGCTTTGCTGCCGGTGCGATGCTTTATGTTGTTGTAGAGGAGCTGATTCCTCAAATGTCGCAGGGAGAGCATTCCAATATCGGCACGATTTTCTTTGCCGTGGGATTTAGTGTTATGATGGTGCTGGATGTTGCGTTAGGGTAGAGAACGATTTCGGTATATCAGAATGCTGCGCTTCACAGTAATTTCTCTTTAGTTAAACAGTTTATCTGGCATGCCTAACATCTTCTTTTGCAGATAGACAGATTCTGACGTACTCATGGCTTGTAATATACTTGTACATGAGGAAAAATCCTGCTGATAACCATAGAAAATTGAATTTACGGATACATAGGAAAAAGCTGATACTACGGCAGGTCGCAAGACTTGCCGGGTATCAGCTTTTTAATATGACAGCATCAAGTTATATAGAAAAAATATTCCATATCGCTTGCACGGGTATTTTTATGGTGGTAGACTAGATTAAACAATACTCGGAGGTCTTAACATGAATATAACAGTATATCTTGCCTCGTCGACAGGCAATGATCCTAAATTTGAGGCTACGGTTAAAGAGCTTGGCACCTGGATTGGTACGAGCAGTAATACATTGGTTTACGGCGGTTCAAAGACAGGCCTGATGGGAGAGCTGGCACAAAGCGTTTTGCAGGCAGGCGGTAAGGTTATCGGCGTGGAGCCGCAGTTTTTTGTAGATGAGGAATATCAATATGAGGGACTGACGCAGCTGATAGTTACCAAAGATATGGCAGAGCGCAAGACGAAGATGATTGAGCTTGGCGATGCCTTTATTGCTTTTCCCGGAGGCGTGGGAACGCTGGAGGAGGTCAGTGAGATTATGTCCAAGCTGTCTTTGGGACAGCTGCAGGCGCCGTGCATTTATTATAATCTTGATGGTTATTATGATGATATCAAGCACTTTTTGCAGCAGATGATTGCTAAAGGCTTCTCTTCAGAGGAAAAGCAGCAGGGAGTATATTTTGCGGAAAGCTTGGAAAAAATTAAGGAATTATTGAAATAAAAGAGTTGACGAGAATATAAAAAGGCTGACGCTGTGCATTTACGCAAGGCGTCAGCCTTTTTGCTGCCTTAAATATTCTGTGCTTAATAAATGTTGCACAGCCTGCTTATATCCGGAAACACTTTTGCAGTGCATTATACTCGCCTAATGCCAGCATTGTTATATCGTCGGATAATATGGTATCGGGCGTAATTGAGACGTCAGTTTTTCCCAAGTGCTTTATGCCAAGAATATTAATACCAAACTTTTTGCGGACATCCAACATACCGATGCTTTTACCAACCCATGCTTTGGGCACCTCTACTTCAAAAATAGCGTGCTGCTTGTCAATCTCTATATAATCGAAAATATGGTCTGCGGTGTAGCGTTTGGCTGCCCATATAGCCATCTGCTTTTCAGGATAGACTACATTATCTGCACCGTTACGAAGCAGAAACTTTGCCTGGACATCGCGTTCAGCACGAGATACTACACATTTTGCGCCCAGTTCTTTTAAAAGCGAAGTAGTTTCTAGCGAGTTTTGAAAATTACCGCTGATAGTTACGAAGCAAACGTCAAAATTCCTGATGCCGAGAGCACGTAAAAACTCTGCATTGGTGCTGTCACCGATTTGTGCTTTGGTGACAAACGGCAGTACATCGTTAATTCTTTCCTCATCAGTATCAACTGCCATGACCTGATGCCCTAATTGTGAAAGCTGCATAGCGATATGACGCCCGAAATGACCTGCTCCAATCAATAAAATATTTTTCATAGGATATCCACTCCTTTTGTTTAGCCAATAGTGATTTTTTCCAGCGGCAGTTTTGAGTTAACTGCTTTTTTGCCGGATAATGCTGCGTACATGAGCGTAAGGCTGCCTACTCTGCCAAGATACATAAGTAAAATCAGTATCAGTTGTGAGGGTACATGCAGCTGCGGTGTAATTCCCAACGTCAGTCCGACTGTTCCCAATGCTGATGCTGTTTCATATAAGCAGGATGACAGTGGCAGGTTCTCATAGGCGCTGATAAAAATTCCTCCGCTGAAAAACAGCGTAATATACACGGTGAGGATAGTTGAGGCAAGCTTGATTGCATTGTAATCGACTCTGCGATCAAAAAAATGGGCACTGTCCTGTTGGCGATAGGTCGCAACAATGTTGGCAAGCAGGACGGCAAAGGTTGTTGTTTTCATACCGCCGGCCGTTGAGCCCGGTGAACCGCCAATCAGCATCAAAAGTATCATAATGCCTTGCGACGAGCCGGACATAACAGATAAATTTACCGTATTGAAACCGGCTGTTCTTGTTGTGACCGACTGGAACAGGGATGCTTGAAGCCGCGCTTCCATGGGGAGAGAAGCAAAATCAGCAAAGAAGAAAAAAATTGCCGGAAAAACAATCAGGATAACCGTCGAGATAAGGATTACTTTACTTTGCATTCTGTAGCGTCGGAACTGCAGCTTGTTTTCACAAATGTCCTCCCACGTCAAAAAGCCGATACCGCCAATTATGATAAGCAGCATAATAGTTATATTCATTATTGGATTTTGCTCATAAGCGGTAAGAGATGGATACAGATTGTTTGCGGTTCCCAAAATATCGAAGCCTGCATTGCAAAAGGCTGAGATAGAATGAAAGACTGCCAGCCAAATACCGTGCCAACCATAGTCGTAGCAGAACACCGGCAGCATGGCAAGTGCACCAATCAGTTCAATCAAAAATGTTCCCCACAGGATAAACTTCGTAAGCCGGACGATACCGCCTACATTTGGCGCTGATATTGCGTCCTGAAGGGTGGTGCGCTGCATCAAAGATATTCTTCGCCTGGACAGAAGTGCAAATGATGCCGCTACTGTTACAACACCAAGACCGCCAATCTGTATCAGCGTCAGAATGATTGTCTGCCCAAAGGCCGACCAGTAGCTGCCGGTATCATGTATCACAAGACCGGTTACACAAACTGCGGAGGTTGCTGTAAATAACGCATCATGAAACGGTGTTACACAGCGTTCTGCTGCGGAAATTGGCAGCATCAGCAGCAATGCACCCAGCAGGATTACTCCAGCAAAACCTAATATGATAATTTGAAAAGATGAAAGCTGAAATCTTCTGCTAATCATTTCTTCTGACATACCTACACCTTCTTGTTAATCTGTTTATACATTCATTGTGCTTGTTGCGGACACAATGTAAAAGCCGTATATTGAACACTGCTTTGCTTGTTCCTATCATAGCATTTTTTCGGTGTAGATTTGGTAAAGAAACGAGCGTAGAGCATCAGTATCTTGTGATAAATCTTGAAGCGCTTTTGCTCGTGAAGTATAATGAAGTTGTAAAAATAATTAGGAGAAGCATTATGCAGCATCAACAACGAAAAGAAGATATTTTGTTTTCGGCCTGCGTTTTTTTCGGCGCTTTTGCCATTAATCTTTTGATTCGTAAGTTCTTTACAACGCAAACGCTGGTTCCTATGATTTTTGTATTCGGCGTTTTTCTGATATCGCTGAAAACGCACGGGTATTGCTATGGTATTGTTTCGGCTGTCTTAAGTGTATTTGCAGTGAATTTTGCCTTTACTTATCCTTATTATACTTTGGATTTTTTCGTAGAAGAAAGCATATTATCTGCTATAATTATGCTGGTCGTTGCCGTTTCTACCAGCACTTTGAACATTCGGATACGCGATCAGGAGAATTTGCGGGCAGAAAGCGAAAAGGAGAGGATGAGGGGCAATCTGCTGCGGGCAATCTCTCATGATTTGCGTACGCCTCTTACATCAATATACGGCTCAGCTTCTACGCTGATTTCCAAGAAGGATGCACTTTCGGAAGAACAGCAGCTAAAGCTGTTGGGAGAAATTCAAGAGGATAGCGAATGGCTTATCCGCATGGTCGAAAACCTGCTGGCTGTTACAAGAATCGACGGTGCCAAGGTAAAAATCGTGAAAACGCCAATCGTTTTGGATGAACTGATTGACTCCGTTCTGATGAAATTCTCCAAGAAGCACCCGAATCAGAAGGTGATTACGCAGATACCGGCCGACTTTGTGGATATTCCTATGGATTCTATCCTTATCGAGCAGGTGTTGCTGAATTTTTTGGAAAATGCCGTTTTTCATGCGAAAGGAATGACAGAGCTGAAGCTATCGGTTTCCCTTGCAGGAGATAAGGCTGTATTTGAAGTTGCCGACAATGGGTGTGGCATTCCGGAGGAGATTTTGGATAAAATTTTTACCGGATGCTATAAAAAGTCTGCAGCGCCGATAGACGGAACGCGCAGTAATATGGGCATCGGTATTTCGGTTTGTGCTGCTATTATTAAGGCGCATGGCAGCGAGATTTTTGTGAAAAATCGGAAGGGCGGCGGTGCTGTATTCCGCTTTTCTTTGGCAAGAGGGTGCGATGATGAGCAATAATAAATTCAAAATTTTAATCGTAGAGGATGAAGCAAACATCCTTAGCTTCATCAAAGCCAACTTGGAAATAAGTGATTATCAGGTAATCTGTGCAGAAACATGTGCGCTCGGCATGATGATGTACGCTTCTTATCATCCGGATCTCATTGTTCTGGATCTCGGGTTGCCGGACTGTGATGGCTTGAGCTTGATTCAGGATGTTAGAGAAGCGGATACTGTTCCCATCATTGTCCTTTCTGCCCGTTCCGGCGAAATGGATAAGGTGGAAGCCTTAGACCTTGGCGCGAATGATTACATTACCAAGCCGTTTGGAACTGAGGAACTGATGGCTCGTATCCGTGCAGTGCTTCGCAGTCATCGTTACAGTGAGAAAAACGATGGTAATCACATCGGTAAATTTCAATTTCAAGATTTGATGATTGATTACGATAAAAGGCAGGTTTTGGTCGATGGAAAGGAAATCGAACTGACACAGACGGAATACAATATTTTGACTTTCCTCTCCATCCATGCTGGAAAGGTGCTGACTTATGCTGCCATAATCCAAGCAGTATGGGGTTATTCGGATTATGGGAGCGTCAAAAAGCTACAGGTAAATATGAAAAATATCAGGAAAAAAATGGGTGTGACACCCGGAGAAAAACGCTATATCGTCAATGAGCTTGGTGTAGGATATCGTATGCTGGCAGAAGATGAAGAATAAGATTTGCCGGAAAGTGTACAGATGGCAAGGGAAAACATAGCATGTAGCTTAAGAAATAAAGTAACGTTTTATTTGGCCTGCATTTTGGTTAAAGCTGTTTGGAAAAAGCAGGAATTATGGTGGAAGCCAGGCTTTGGCGCACCTGGCAAAGCTTGATGTGCGTGAACAGAAGCTGGTTTTGGCAGATAAGCTGGCCAATATGCGTGCGATTACACGTGATGATGCTAAATACGGCGAGGACTTATGGCAGCGCTTCAAATGCGGCAAGGATATTCAGAGCTGGTATTATCATGCTGCAGTGCAGGCAATGAGCGATTTGGAGTTTGATGCGGAGGCCGGCTTATAAGCGATTCCCCAAACTGTTAAGTTATGTTTTTGCTGCTTATAAAATAGTATTGACACACAAAATATAGTATGCTACAATAAAATAAATAAGATTAAGTATCAAAAGATTTAAGGCAGATAATGGAAGCAGATAAATTAAGTACGAACTTTAAAAATAAAACAGCTACCAAAGACTTTAACACGCGAAATAGCGTAAGCTTACCTGAATAGAAGACAGTAAAGTCGGATTGCAGTTAAAGCTTAGTGATTACCTGACTATTGGCTTGGTTTCACTGTGGAATCGGTGCGCCTTGGTGCGCCTGATACACGAGTGATACCAGGCTTTTTCTTTTGCGAAGCATTAGTTGTTGCCAGGAAAAGGATATGTATGATTGAAGAAAGGAGTTTGACGTCGTATTTAATCATTTAAATGAGTACCAAGATAATTTAAGGGGGAAATATTATGTCAAAAAGTAATTCTTTAAAAAAATCAAGAAAATTAGCTTTGGGTATTGCTGTGGCAATGGGATGCAGCTTTGCGGCTGTGGCGTTTGCTGATGGTGCTATTGTTGCGCCAACTGGCGTTACTACAAATAGTACAGCAACGTCTGTTAGTGCAACGAATAATATGATTGCCGGTGGGCAATGGTTGCCTAATATCGGTGCAGCAGTTTCCGCAAGTGGTAATAATACTGTTTTGAACATGAATCTTGGGGAAAAGTCTCTGACAGTTAATGGTTATGGTTCTTCACATTCTACAGGTATTGCAGCTATTGATAAAGGATATTTGAATACAAATGCAACTAATATAATAAAAACAAGATTATTAAAAGCTTTTAAAGCGCATGACTCTCAACAACTGATGACGTTGGCAGGAGAGTCGGAAAACGGATTGGTTTTTAATAATTCAATTACTGGTGATACAGCTAAAGACACAGATTATATTGCAGCTGGAGTAATAACCGATGATGGTATTTATAGTTTCAATAAGGATGTTACAATCAATACCAAAGAACATCAGCTTATAACAAAAGTGGCAAGTGGCTATTCCAGATATAATCGTTTCTGCGCACCTATTTATGCTTTTAATGGACAGAATGCAACAATTAATATGAATGGTAATACATTGAATGTAAATGTACTTGCTACTGATTGGCCAGAAGATTATAAAAATTATCTTGGTATAGCAGCACAAAAAGGTAGTACGATAGAAGTTAACAATCCTGGTGCCATTAATATTAATTTTGATAAAATTGGAGATTCCAAAACTGGTATTGTAGCAGCAGCCGGAGGTAATGTTTTTATCCATAATGGTGGAGAAAACCTTGAACAAAAGATTTTATCTATAAAATCGCCAGATGGTGAACTTATTTATGCTATTAGTGCTGAAACAAAAAAAACTACGACAGGTCAGGCTTCTAAAGTTGTTATTGATGGTTTAGTTGATATTTATGCTCCTGATAAAGTATCTCCTAATACGGTCACATTAGCAAATGCAGTTATATCAGATTCTTCGGTTGTCGATATTGCTGGCGGCAAGATTATTGGCAGATTAACTTCGAAAAAATCTTTTAAAACGATTGATACGGCGCAAATTAATATTAATGTTAACAAAGATACAGATGGTAACATTATTGGCGCAGGTGATAATATTGTTCGCATAGAGGGTGAGGTAACAACACTCGGTTCAGCGGGTGCTAGTCAGGTAAACATTGGCTTAAATGGGGCTGAATCATATTTAAAGGGAGATGTTAGGGGTGCTAAGGAAGCAGCTGCTAAAAAATATGGTAATGGAAGTTCGGCGGATGGTTTAACCAACTGTGGTGTTAACTTGTTTATAAATAATAATGCTAGTTGGAATGGTAATCTTGGTGGTGTAGCAACTATTCGTATGCATAGCGGTGCAATTTGGCATGGCGGTGCAAGGGACTTGGCAAATAGTAATAGTGATAGTGATAGTAAAATAAACAATATGTCTATGACTTTGGATACGAATTCTGTTTGGTATAATACTAGTTATGCAGATGTTAACGTAGATTATTTTACCGGCGGTAAGGATGAAGCAACGCGTGGCACTATTGTTATGGATTGTGACAAGGATATCACTTTGAACAATTACTCCGGCAACACTGTTGTTTCCTTTAACCGCGACAGCGAATACCCAACCCGTGTCCTCGGCGGCAACATCACCATCGGCAGTGCAGCCGAAGGCTCCGTAATTACCCTGAGCACGGATAATGACGGCATTGATACCAGTAATGCAGGTGAAGTAAGCAAGGTGCTGAACAAGCTGGCCAACAAGCTTACCTACACAGGCGCAATCGACGGTGCGGAAAACAATCTCGATGGTTACGTACAGATTGCCGAAGGCTTGACTGCCAGCTCCGCTGCTCTCAAGCTTGGCGATATCAGCTTCTCTGCGGAAGGTGGTAAGGGCAGCCTGAAGGAAGGCTCTATTATTACTCCGGAAAACAAAAAGAATCCTGAAATAATCTACGGCGATAAAGAAACCGCTATGATGAAGGGTGCTAAAACTGCAATGGCTTCTGCCGCTTTGCTGTGGCGTGCGGAAAACAATGATCTTATGAAGCGTATGGGTGACCTGCGTCTGAGCGAGGACGAAAGCGGTATTTGGGCTAAGTATTATGGCGGCAAATATAGCATGGATGCGCAAAATACTGATCTGAATCTGAAATATAACGCTTATCAGGTTGGCTATGATAAGGAAGTAGGAAACGGTTGGAAAGCAGGCGTGGCTCTTTCATACAATGATGGCAATTCTTCCTATGGCAACGGTCGTGCCGACATTAAGGGTACAAGCTTGGGACTGTATGGTACTTGGCAGGGTGATAGCGGTCAATATCTTGATTTGATTGCTAAATACACTCGCCTGGAAAACGAATTCGATGTACGCAATGCTTATGGTCATAAGCTGAATGGCGATTATAAAACATGGGGTGCATCTTTGAGCGCAGAATATGGCAAGCGCTTTGAAGGTAAAAACGGTCTGTATGTTGATCCGAGCTTAGAGCTGACGGTAGGCCGTATTGCTGCGAAGGACTATGCTGCAACAAGCGACTATCTCAATGCCTGGGGCAAGAATAAAAATATGGACGTTGAACAGGATGCGTTCACCAGCTGCATCGCCCGCTTGGGTGTACGCGTAGGGCAGACAACTGATAATGCAAGCTACTTTGTAAAACTGGCAGCAGCACATGAATTCAGCGGTGACTTTGACAGTGCATTCCGTGCAGTAGGCGAACAGGGCGGCAAAACAAGCCTTGACTTTGGCGATACCTGGTATGAAGCACAGGTTGGCGTGACTGCGAAGCTTAGTGCTGCCAATACCTTCTATGCAACCTATGGCTGCAGCTTTGGTGGCGATGTAGAGCAAAAATATCGTCTTGATGCCGGCCTGCGCTGGAGCTTCTAAGATTTAAAGCCCCTGACTCTTAGTTTTGTATAAAGCCTGCAGAATCAGGCTAAAAATACTCCTTTTCAAAAAAACTCATCAACTCTGAAAAAATGTCGGATAGCAGGTTTTCCGTTGAGGTTTACCTGCTATTTGACGTTTTTGATATTTTAGGAAAAGATGATTTGCTGCAGAAGTTTGCTTAGTTGTAAATTAGTAAATAAGTGATGATGTTCAAGAATATGCAATTAACAGAAAAAGCTCATGGTGTTGTTTTACTGAGAGTTTTGTAAATAAAATAAAAAAAGTATCCAAAGAGCTTTCTTGACTAAAGAATATTTCACATGTTATAATTAAATCGGCAAATGATACAAACAATCAATAAGCAAATAGAGATAAATGAAAAGCAAATAGATTACAAACTGATATCATTTATTGTTCCGCGTATAATAAAAAGTTAAAAACATATTAAACAAATAGGGAAGCATGGTGAGAATCCGGCACTGTACCGCAATTGTATTAGGGAGTGCCTTCATCATATAAACTGATTGCCGCAGCTTATACCTTTCGCAAAGGGATGGAGACATGAAGATCTTGAGTCAAAGCGCTGTTTGTTTAAGATATCCATTGAACCTGCGATTTACAGGCGGATAAGAGCAATTGTTTTTGTGTGCCTAAAAGGGGGACGAGGATTCATTATGAAGTATGAGGAGTTAAAGGTAAGCTTTCATCATTTTTAAAAATGCGACGAAACATATGTAACAATACCGCGTGATTATTTGCTGACGCTTATAGGTGAGCTTTTAAGGCTGCGCCGGCGCGATGGAGCCAGAGCGCATCAAGGTAAAATTAATGATGCCCGTGCTAACTGTTAAAAAACAGATCTTTAAACACATGGTTTAATATAATAAAAAAATATACATCATGTACTTCAGCACGCCAAATAGCTCTAGCTTACCTGCACAGGAGACCGTAAAGTCGGATTGCAGCTGAAGACATATAAAATTAATCTGATGACTTAATTTTATAATGGGACTACTATGCCCATTTTAAAATTAAGTTTTTTTTTATAAGTTTATGATAAATTTCCGGGTTAAGGAGGAGATTTTAGTGAAAAATATTCATGGCCAAAATATTTTAGCTGCGGCAATTGCTGTATCTCTGGGATGCTCTCTTACAGAATTTCTGCCTGCTGCATACGCAGCCCCAACTGATACTGCGCAGACAGCAAGCAATGATGCTGATGACTCATTGATGGACTTCAGCCTTGATGCTATGACCGTAGAAGCTAAACGTCCTGATTGGGAAAGCAAGCTTTCTCCCGGTACGGTAAACATTGTGCGTCCTGATGAATTCAAAGGTGAGCAGAAATCATTGCCTGACTTGCTTTTGACCGTGCCCGGTGTGCACGTGCGTGAGGTAAACGGCAAAGGGCAATATACAACTGTGACGATGCGTGGCTCCACTGCTGCGCAGGTCGGCATTTTTATTGACGGTGTATTGGCTAACCTTGGCGGTGATACTGCTGTCGATCTTTCGACAATTCCTGTAAAAAACGTAGAGCGTATTGAGGTTTACCGTGGTTATATTCCCAGCCGTTTTGGCGGTACTTTTATGGGCGGTGTTATCAACATTGTTACCAAAAAGCCGGAAACGACAGATGTATCATTGGAAGTTGGCAAAAGCTCTTATGGTGGCAAAAGAGGCTCTATGGAAATAACTGCTCCTCTGGGGGATGGTTCGTTAATGGTTGGCACTAACTATGAATCCAGCGACGGTGATTTCAAGTATAAAAACTATGCTGCGGAAAGATATTTGCCATATGGTGAGCAGCAGATAGCAGGTCAGCAGAAAGTAATCGATAATTTTAATAATGAAACCATCGATTATATGACCAAAGGTGCTGTAATAAATCTGCAGCAGGAACAAATAGATTACTATAAAGCAAATAATGATGCCTGGTTGGGATTTGTAAGAAGCGACAGCCTGAAGGATGCTATCTATGATAACCGATATGAATATGCGAAAAAAGATGTCGGCAATTCCAATCTGTATTTAATTGAACAACAGGTGGTAGACAGAGGTCTTAAGGATGAGTACCTTAAAAGAGGCTATGATGACAGTGACTGGCATGAGGCGCTGCAATATGACTGGATCGGCAGTTCCTTCGGCGAAGGTGTTCTTACACCTGAAATCAAGGAAGAAATTCTTAAAGAGTATGGCGATAAAGTAGTTCAGAATAATATAGATAAGTGGACGAACGATGCAGACCCTGATAAAAATAAAAATCAGGCCGGCAGAAAAGAATCACTGGAAAAATTAAAACAAAAACAAAAGGAAGCAGAAAATGCTACCAGATACAGAAAATATAATGACTATGAAAAGACCAGTACGATTGTAAAATGGCAAAATAAAAACTGGGTTATCAAAGGTACATATGATACTTTGGACAGACATATGCCGGACAGTGTATGGCTGGGTGATGTTAATGCAGCGGTTTATAATAATGGCGTTGATTTGAGTGACAGATATTATTATGACAGCCGCAGACAGAAACAGAACAGTGCCAGCCTGATGCTGCAGAACCGTCAGGAGGTTGGCAAGCTTGAATGGGGCTGGATGCTTGATTACATGTATCAGAATAAAAAATATCGGGCCGAGCATATCAATACAGCTTATCCGAACAGTGAATGGGATATGCAGAACCAGCCGTTGCGTGAATGGAGCCGTTATAAATCTAACAAATACACAGCTCAGATTGATGGCGGTTACAAGCTGAACGATAACAATATGCTGGACTTTTTGATTAACTATTCTAAAGAAGGCCTGGATATAGATGGTTCCAACATGGCTAAAATTTTAGGTGGACAGGCCAGCCAAAATTTTCTTTCAGCACAAATCCGTAACCGTTATGAGCAGGAGCTGTTCAACGTACAACTGCAGGATTCTATTACCTTAGATAAAGAAGGAACCTGGATTTTTACGCCTAGTGTACGTTATAACCAATCAAAGATTACCGGCTTCAGTGATGGCAAGCGCTTTACCGATGGACAGGCAAGCTGGATTCATCCTAAGGATTCGCAGACCAAGGGTAAGGCAACATGGCAGCTGGCTTTGAAGAAAGAAGTAAATGAAAACCTTACTCTGCGTATGACGGGTGGAACCTATTACCGTTTGCTGAACATGGCGGAAATTGCCGGTGACGGTGCCGGCATCCTGCCTGCTCCGCGGAATCATAATGGTGAAGGTGCAATGTTCCCTGTGCCGGAGGAAGGCAAGCAGTTTGATATCAGTGCGATTATGAATAACAAACTGTTGGGAGCAGATAATTCCACTACCTTGACTTATTATTGGCGAGATTCTACAAATATGCTGCAGCTGGAGCGTGCAGGCAAGGATTACTGGTCTTATTTTAATGATAACAAGGGAAAATCTCATGGCATTGAATTGCAGAGCAGCTTTAAATGGGATAAGTTCGATCTCGATTTACAGGTAACCTATCTTAACACCAGTGCCTATAACAAGCATACGGCTACGCAGTTTGGCGAATACGCTTCGGTATGGCCTACTTACCAGCCGGAATGGGAGGGAAATATCCGCCTGACCTACAGACCTTCAGAGAAGTTCTCTGTCTTTGCCGAAGGACATTACACAGATGAATACTTCACTTATTACAATAAAGCAACGAGTGGCAAGCTGTCACCGTATCTGTCCGGCAAACCGGTATGCTCGCTGTTTGTTATGAATAGTGGCCTGAAGTGGATGCCGAAGAAAAATTGGCAGCTGACATTTGGATGCAATGACATTCTCAATAAAGGTCCTAAATCTAAAATTCGCAGTGATGTAGCTTTTATGGTTCCCGGCTATATTAATCCGGAATTTCCGATACAGGGCCGCACCTATTATGTTACAGCGCGTTATCAGTTCTAAAGGGGGATTTATCAATGCGTAAGTTCAGTAAAAGCAAAAAGGCGGCGATTTTAGCCTCGATAATGGGTGGATGGATGATTGGCGGCAGCGCTTTCGCAGCCAATCTGTTGATAACTGTTCCTTCTAACTATGGTGCCAGCAATATGACTGCTATTACCGGCTCACGTGTTACCGATAAGGTTGACAGCAAAGCAAATGTAGCAGTAATTGAATCCTTGAATAAGGATCCCGGCACCTATAGCTTTGTGCTGGATGGCAAGAGCATGTTTTTGCTGCGTCAGTACAATTATAGTACAGTTGATTTGATTCCATCGAAGGTAATCGGTGCCGATACAACCTGGAGTAAGGATGAGGTTTATCCATCCGGTATTATTACCAAAGGTGCCAACCCGCATTCTGCAGCCGGTTATAATGGATATATCTATGTCGGTGATTATGATTTAGGTACTATCGGCGTTGTAAAGTACGATAAGAATGTTTTGACCGAAGAGGTCAGCAAATCCCGTAATCTGATGGAGGATCTTAATAATTACTGCGGCATGAGTTACAGTTCTCCGGGCTGGGTGCATGGCGAAGGCATGGTTGTCAAAAACGGACAGCTTTATGTAGTTGTCAGCATCAATCCTAAGGGTGGTTATGATCCTTATGATGACAGTATAATTATGCAATATCAGATAAAGGATGACGGTAGTCTGGAATATGTTAATTATACCTGCAGTGCACGTAATCCTGACTCGGTTAAACTGAACAATTATAATGATATACTGCTGCATACAGGTATCGGCGGTTACCAATATGTAGGACACGGCAATAGTGAATCTGCTATAACTTTGGCCACGATTAACAATAATGTTCTGAATCAGGAATCTAAATCTGTAGTATTGCCGGAAAACGTCAAGAGTAATGGCCTTGATTTTCGTGATATGACTGTCTGGCCTAATGGTACCGCCTATATCCTGGCATATAATTTGGCAACCGGTGGCGGCGGCAGCAATCTGAAGGTTTATAAAACTACAGTGGCTAATCTGAGCTCGGATAACCCTGTAGATTGGGAAATTGTTGTTGAAGGCAGTACAGAGGGCGGCGGCAATACCGGTGTAGGCACCGGTTGGTTCAATAAGCTGTTTGCCGAATATTATACTAAGCGTGTCTGGGGCGAATTTGGCAATAATATCGTAGTTTATACCGATGGCGCTTCTAAGCCTACCTATACCTGGAGTGCCTATCAGCTGGCGGGCAACACATCCTACCATACATTTAACTCTGTTTCCTTGCTTTCCGGTGATACTGTTTTCGGCAACAAGGCTTTGCTGACAACCTCACGGGAAGAAGGGCTTACATCTCCTTCTGTGACTACAACCAAGATTGTCAACATCAATGCCAATAGTAAAACAGGCGATTATTTCCAACGCATCAGCGGCACAGATGCTGACAGTTCCGTTTACAGCGGTGTCAGCAGTGATAACAGTGTTTATACCTTTACTGCTGATAAAACTATCAGCCTGAAGCCTAATGCATGGAAAACACAGGCTGATTTAAGCAATAATATTCTGGCTGCTGTTTATGCGCATGACGGTAATGATGTTACTGTCAACGCCGGCAGCAATACTCTGCAGCTGCAGGTACAGAACAGTGTTGCTACACCTGTCGGTGTTTATGCCGGCAATGGTAAGAATATTACTATTAATGCAGGTAAGCTGAATATTATTACTATTGGCGCTGTGAATGGTAATTCCTTGAATAATGCTATCATGAATGATGCCGGCAAATCGGCTGCCAGCAAGATTACTGTTAACGGAGATGTTAATATCTCTATGAACGGCAGTTACGGCGGTAATGGCGTTGCTGTACAGAAAACAGACCGTTGGGGTGAAGCCAGCTATGCTTCCGATGTTGCCAACACAATTACGATTAACGGCAATCTGACTATAAAGGGCTCTGACAGCGAAACATGGGGTATTCCTATAAATGCGGATAATGTGTTGTCGCGCTTTAACAACGCAGGTATTCTTGCGCAGGTAGAAAACAGCCGTGTAGATGTCAGCGGTACTGCTGATATGGATGTGTATGGCAATGGTATTACAACGAATGCCAAGAACAGTACGGTATCTATTGGCGGTGGCGAGATTAATGTTCCTAAGGGTATGAATTATGGTTACTATACCTTGGGAGCATATCAGGGAACCATTAACGTCAATACCGGTAAAGATGGCACAGCGGCCGGCAATAACAGCGTTAAGCTTGGTGGCGATATCTTCGCGTTGAAAACAGGTACGGTAAATGTAGCGTTGACTACGGATGATTCTTATCTGCGCGGCATTGTAGATAATGGCGGTACGGTCAATATGTGGCTGCAAAACGGTGCAAGCTGGATAAACCAGGCCAATAATACACGTTATGCACAGGATAATGAAGATGTCGGCAGCAATGGAGCAAGCCATATCAGCAAACTTACAGGTGGCAGTGCAGGTGCTGCAGGCGTTATTTTCCAGAAGAGTGGAGCAAGAATATAACCATAGACAAATACAGCGGTAATACTATGGTTATTTATGAGCATGATAACAGTAACCCGGAAAAAATTTTGGGTGGCAATTTTACGGTGAAGACTGCTGAAACCGGCTCTGCTGTAGCTTTGCGCACGGACAGCAGCGGCGTAAATACGTCTTCTGAAGCAACTGTTAATAAGGTCCTCGATGCTTTGGCCAATAAGCTTTATTATACAGATTATGTCAATGGCAGCAGAAATCTGGACGGGCAGGTACAGATTGCTGAAGGTCTGACAGCGGCTTCTGCAGCTAAATATGTAAGCAGTGTTAAATACAGCGATACTACAGGACAGGGAAGCTTGGGTGAAAAAATCAGTGTACAGACAGAAACTCCCGAGGGAGATAACACTGATGCAGATAAAAACTTCCTTTTAGAAAAAGGCGATTGGCATGGCAATAACAGTGGTGATAATGTAAATCTGGCTCTGAAAGGCAAAGCAAGCTGGACCGGCAACAACAGCGGCAGCAATATGGTGGTTAATGCAACCGATTCTGCCTGGACCGGTGATAATAAGGGTACGGAAATAAATGCAACACTGAACGCATCCGACTGGAACGGTAAAAATGATGGCAGCAAGGCTGTTGTTACACTGAAAAATAAGGCAAGCTGGACCGGTGACAGCAGTGGCAGCGATTTGCAGCTCACGCTTGATAATTCTGCTTATCAGGGAAATATCAGGGGTGACAGATCTTCTGTAACTCTGAATAATGGCAGCAGTTGGGAAGGTAATAGCAGCGGTAGGGATGTTGCTGTTAATATCAATAATGGCAGCAGCTGGAGCGGTAATGTCATTGGTAGCGGCAGTACGCTGAATATGCATGGTGACAGCCTTTGGCAACTAAAAGGAGATAATGTTCTTGACAGCTTTAATGCCGGCAGTATAAGCAAAATGAGAAAGGCTACAGCTGTGGCGGCCGGTGGCGGTACTACAGTTGATATGACGGATGCGGCAGCAGGAAATCTGACTATTAATAAATATAATGGTAAGGCTACGTTTGTTTATCAGCATGATGTAAATGATGTTACCAAAATTAATGGTGGTGATATTACAATTGGTACAGCAACAACCGGTTCAGGGATTACCCTGCTGACAGATTCTAATGGTTTGGAAACTACCAATAAATATGCTATCAATGACGCCTTGAATGCTTTGGCTAATAAGCTGTATTATACCGGATACTTAAAGGGTGAAAAGAATCTTGATGGTTATGTAAAAATTGCTGAGGGACTTACGTCTGCATCAGCAACTAAATTTGCCGGTAATATTGGTTACGATAGTAAAACCGGTCAGGGCAGTCTTGATAAAGCAACCGTTGATTATGGTACAAGCATTCCTAATGTACAGTCTAAGACAGATTTTAAAACAACTGTAACCGGTGATTATGTAACTGATAAAGAATACCGTGATGCAGGTGTATTGCCTAATACGGACAACATCTACAACTTCACGAAAGACGCAACTACGATTACAACCGCTGGCAGCGCAGTTACTACAGCCAAAGATACTACCTTGAAGCTGAACAACAACGATCTGACTATTACTGCCAACAGTGGTGACGGTATCGCAACAAGCGGTGGCAAGCTGACAGTTCAGAATGCAGGCAGCCTGACAGTAAGTGGTGCGAAAGCAATCAACGCTAACAACAGCAAGGTGGATATCACTGCAGTCAACGCAACACTGAACGGTGACGTAAGCACAAATAATGTCGTAAATATTAAGGCAACAAAGGCTGCGAAGGTCAACGGTGCAGTGAGCGCCAGCGGCGCGAACAGCAGCGTAAGCATTAACGGAACAGCAAGCG
>OKSC01002056.1_pt1 | contig 18078 bp, 15 predicted proteins | sample 1601161 | NCBI WGS metagenome assembly OKSC01 (sample SAMEA3541552, study PRJEB24748) | human gut metagenome | biome: human gut; feature: human-associated habitat; material: faeces | place: China | collected 2012
AAAGATTAATCCGAATGATATGACAGACATAATAAATTCAAAAGACAGAGAAAGAGCAGGTATAACCGCTCCGCCGCAAGGACTTTGTCTGAAGGAGGTGTATTACTGATGAAAAACGATGATGAAATAAATGAAAGTTCAATAAGTGACCTCATACATTATGCGGAGGACGAAAAACGTAATACATTTGACGATGAACCCGAAACAGATGATGAATTGGATGATGAAATAACGGAAAAAGACGATGAAACTGTATCGGATAAGGAAGAACCTGTTTCGGAAGAAGTAAGTGAGGAAAACAAAAAAAACGAAGAAGAAACTATTTCGGAAGAAGCAGATGAAGAACCGGAAGACGAGCTTGCTTTAGAAGAAGCAGATGAAGAAAATAGTTCCGAAGAAGAAAAAACTTTAAGTAATAATGTAAATTACGATGATGATACAGATTATCCCGATTATGAAACGGATGTCGGATTTTTTGACGATTTAAAAATCGGAGACCACAAAGGTATAATCATAGGTGTGATAATAGGTATAATTGTTGTAATCGCTTTTATAATGATAGATACAGGAATAATCGGAAATTACAAAAATAATTTTTCAAACAATATATCTAAAGTATTTAAAACGAGTAAAACAGACAAAAATCAATTACCCGACCCAACACAAAAACCTGACGAACAATACAACACAGAAATAAAGTCAAATGAAATTGTTTCTTTTGAGGGTGCGAATGAAACTGAATTTGTACCGTACAAAAACGGTGTTGTATGTGCAAAAATGAATCATATGTCGTATATTGATGGAACAGGAACTGTCGTGTGGGAAATAGATACGGCGATAGTTGATCCGATATTAAAGGTAGACGGAAATTATATTTTAATTGCCGAAAAAGGCAGAAATAAAATTTGCTTGTACATTGACAATAAACTTCAATATGACGTAGACGATCCCGATACTGTTATGTCGGCGGAACTTTCTTCAAACGGTGATGTAGTGGTTGTTACGGATAAATCGTCATACAGAGGCGGTATATCTGTATATAATAAATCAGGCGAACAAATATTCTCGTGGGCGTCGGGAAGTGACGCGGTTATATGTGCCGATATTTCGGCGGCGTCGAGAAGTGTCGCAGTGGCACTTTTAAATTCCGATGTAACCGCAAAAACAACCGTACAGCTTTTTAACGTAAATGAAACAGAAAGCTATGCAAAAATCGAAATGCCCGATACCGTTGTATATGAACTTCAGTTCGTGGGTGATAAGGTTAATGCGTTTGGCGACAACAGGGTTACGGGAATTTCATCAAGCGGAAAGATTGTTTATGACAACGATTTTTCAAATGTACAGCTTACACATTCGGCAATAGACTCAAACGGCAATAAACTGTTGGCATTTGACGACGGTAATATACCTATGCTGAATTTGTACAGCAAAAACGGTTTTTTAAAGAACAGTACAACCCTTATAGGCGTTACTGACTTTATAGACATAAATAAAAAATATATACTTTATAACATAGGCAGAGATATTTACTTTGGAAAAACAAATTCAAAAGTAATGTCAAAATATACTGCCGCAATGGATATAAAAAATCTGATTATAGTATCGGATACAACCTTTGTGGTGATTTATTCAAACAGCCTTGAAGTTGTAACCGTATAAAGGGGGTATGGCATGAATATAACTCTTGATATTATTTTATTGGCAGTGATCGGTCCGTATGAACTTCACGATTTCTTATTTTATTGGCAGTGATTGTCATATCGTTTGTTATCGGTTATAAAAAAGGATTTGTAAAATCGGTTTGGAAAATAGTCGCATTGGTTGTAACGATAGTGCTTGTTCTTGCACTTAAAACGCCTACGGTAAACTTTCTTGCAGGTTCGGCTTTGGCAAATAACATAAGCACAAAGATTGCGGAAAATGTCAATATTCCGCAAGGCGGAGGTGTTGATATTGCCGAAACGCTGAATTTGCCGGAGTTTATTCAAAGTGATATGACAAATCAAATTGACAGCACCAACAATGCGGTTAATTCGATAAACGAAAAAACCGTAATGTGGCTTACAAATCTTTGCTTGACGGTTATCGCCTGCGTGGCACTGTTTATCATAATACGTCTTATACTTATGGCGGTGTATATGATAATAAACGGTATTACGGAAGCACCGATTATAAAAGGTGTAAATAAATTTATGGGTGGAATTTTTGCAACGATAAATATAATTTTTATTATATTTTTGTTGCTTGCACTTGTATCAATGTTTGCACCGGCAGAGAGCAATCTGTATGAAATGATTGACAAAACATATGCAGTAAAATATTTATATAATTATAATATATTACTTCAACTATTTATGAAAATCTAAGGAGGAAAAAGAAATGTACAGTGATATAGTAAAAAAAGGATTAGAGAAAACACCTCATCGTTCGCTTTTTAAAGCGTCCGGATTTACAGATGAAGAAATCGAAAGACCGCTTATAGGTGTTGTAAGTGCGAAGAATGAAATCATTCCCGGACACATTCACCTTGATAAAATCGCAGAGGCGGTAAAGACAGGTGTAAGAATTGCCGGCGGTACACCGTTGGAATTTCCTGCAATCGGTGTTTGCGACGGTATCGCAATGGGACATAAGGGAATGAAATATTCTCTTGCAAGCCGTGAGCTTATTGCCGATTCAATCGAATCAATGACTATTGCACACGGTCTTGACGCTCTTGTACTTATTCCAAACTGTGATAAAATCGTTCCGGGTATGCTTATTGCGGCGGCAAGATTAAATATTCCTGCTATCATAGTAAGCGGTGGCCCGATGCTTTCAATTAATTATAAAGACAAGTATCGTGACCTTAATACTGCATTTGAGGCAGTCGGTGCATTTAAAGCGGGTAATATCGATGAGGATGAACTTCTAAGACTTGAAAATGCGGCTTGTCCGTCATGCGGTTCATGTTCGGGTATGTTTACTGCAAACTCAATGAACTGTCTGTGTGAAGTCCTCGGTATGGCTTTACCGGGTAACGGCACAATTCCTGCTGTTTATTCTGAAAGAATACGTCTTGCAAAGCATGCAGGTATGAAGATTATGGAACTTCTTGAAAAGAACATTAAGCCGAGAGATATTATCACTCCGGATTCAATTTATAATGCACTTCGTGTTGATATGGCACTTGGCTGCAGTACAAACTCAATGCTGCACCTTCCTGCAATAGCACATGAGGCAAAAGCACCTATAACACTTGATTACGCAAATGAAATCAGTAAAGAAACACCGAACCTATGTCACCTTGCTCCTGCAGGCGAACATCACGTTCAGGATTTGTATGCGGCAGGCGGTGTTCAGGCACTTATGAACGAGCTTTCAAAGAAGAACTTGTTAAAGCTTGATACAATTACCGCAACAGGGAAGACTTTGGGCGAAAATATTAAGGACTGCACTGTACTTGATTATAACGTAATCCGTCCGATAGATAATCCGTACAGCCAAACAGGCGGTATTGCCGTATTAAAGGGTAATCTTGCTCCTGACGGCTCTGTTGTTAAGAGAAGTGCCGTTGCAAAAGAAATGTTGCAGCACGAAGGACCTGCAAAGGTTTATAACAGTGAGGAAGAGGCTATTGAGGCTATTTATACAGGTAAGATTGTAAAGGGTGACGTTGTTGTTATCCGTTACGAAGGTCCAAAGGGCGGACCGGGTATGAGAGAAATGCTTTCTCCTACATCTGCAATCTGCGGTATGGGACTTGATAAGGACGTTGCTCTTATTACAGACGGACGTTTCTCAGGCGCTACAAGAGGTGCGGCTATCGGTCACGTTTCACCGGAGGCTGTTGAAGGCGGCCCTATCGCATTTGTACAAGACGGCGATATTATTTCTATTGATATAGATAAATGCCAGATTAACTTTAAGGTCAGCGAAGAAGAATTGGCTAAGCGTAAAGAAAATTGGACTCCGCTTGAACCAAAGGTTAAGACAGGTTATCTAAGAAGATACTCAAAGATGGTTTCTTCTGCAATTCAAGGGGCAGTTATGTTAGACGACTAAAGAACAAATGATTATACAAAAAACGCATTTCTTATATGGAATGCGTTTTTTGTAAGGTTGACAAATCAAATCATTTAAAATATAATGTAGGTAATATATAATAGAAAGAGAGCAAGTATATGCAAGACGGAGTTAAACTTGAACGTAAGACTAAAGATGAACTGAAACAAATAGCGCAAGGTCTTGGAATAGAAAAAATTTCAGCTTTAAAAAAAGATGAAATAATTGTATTGATTCGCGAAAAACGTGAACAGATTGCAAATGAGGAAAAACAGAAAGTGCAACCGAAAAAACGTGAACGTCCGGCAGACGCAGTTGAAGTAAAGGGTGTGCTTGACGTAATGACAGACGGTTTTGGTTTTCTTCGTATGGAGAACTATATGTCGGGCAAAAACGATATATATGTGTCACCTACACAAATAAGAAGATTTAATTTAAAGACCGGTGATGAAATTGTCGGTGATTGCCGACCGTCACAAGATGAAGATAAGTTTTCTCCGTTACTGTTTGTAAAGACTATAAACGGCGACCCGCTTGAAATTGCTTTAAAACGCAGACCGTTTGAACGTCTTACACCGATATATCCGAAAGAAAAAATAAGCCTTGATACAGGTGACAGAACAAGAACCGCATCAAGACTTATAGATTTAATCGCACCAATCGGAAAAGGTCAGAGAGGTATGATAGTTGCACCGCCCAAGGCAGGTAAAACTACTATATTAAAACAAATTGCTCAATCTATATCCGAAAATTATCCCGATATTAAATTGATAGTACTTTTAATAGATGAAAGACCGGAAGAAGTTACTGATATAAAACGTTCAATAGACGGTGAAGTTATATATTCTACATTTGACCAAATGCCCGAAAATCATTGTAAGGTTGCGGAAATGGTGCTTGAAAGAGCGTCAAGACTTGTGGAGCAGAAAAAAGATGTAGTAATTTTGCTTGATTCAATCACAAGACTTGCAAGAGCATATAACTTGACGGTTCAGCCGACAGGAAGAACTTTGTCCGGCGGTCTTGATCCGGACGCATTGTATAAGCCAAAAAAGTTTTTCGGTGCGGCTCGTAATATAGAAGAGGGCGGAAGTCTTACAATTTTGGCAACCGCACTTGTTGAAACGGGCAGCAGAATGGATGATGTTATTTTTGAAGAATTTAAGGGTACGGGTAATATGGAATTGAAACTCGACAGAAATCTTCAGGAAAAACGAATTTTCCCTGCTATTGATATTTTGAAATCAGGTACAAGACGTGAAGAAGATTTGCTTAATGACCGTGAAAAAGAGGCTTGCTGGATTATAAGACGTGAGCTTGGCAGAAATTCAAATACCGAAACTATTGTCAGCTTTTTGCAGTATATGAGAAGTACAAGCAGCAATAAAGATTTTGTTGAGTTGATTATTAATAATTACGGAAGAAAATAATTTTTTGAGAACTGTAACGATTTGTTACAGTTCTTTTTTTTATTGTAATCGATGCAAATAGTGTATATAATAAAAAATAATCCACAATATATAGTATAATGAAAAAAAGTTCAAAAAAAATGAAAAAAAGTGTTGACAAAAGGGGTAATAGAGTGTATAATAATCAAGTCGTCAGTTGAGAGGGCTAAAGAACACGGGGAAGAGAAGTGTTCGGGTTGAGAAGAAGTTAAAAACTTTTTCAAAAAACTTTTAAAAAAGTCTTGACAAACCGCCCGCACGGTGATATATTGTTAACAACAAGAAAAACCTGCGATTAAGAAGAGTAGCTTTTCCGAGCATGTTTAGAGAGCGGTTGATGGTGGAAATACCGTGATGCAATGTTAAGTGAATGGACTTATGAGGGCGGCACGAAAGCCAACAGGCAAGTAGCGGCCGACGGGAACCGTACCCGTTATCAATTCGGCTTACATAATGAAGTGTAAGAAATGAGCGGTCGGCATAGCCGGCAACTTGGGTGGTACCGCAGGATTACAAGTCTTGTCCCATATTTTTATGGGATAAGGCTTTTTTATTTACCTCGGGAGGAATCGCAATGATATTATTAACAAAACGATGGCGTAATTTTTCTTAAAACCAAAACAATAAAAATTAAAATTTAAGGGAGAAATTCACCATGAAAAAAATATTTGCTATATTAACAGTCGCCGTTTTAATGTTCAGCTTTGCAGGCTGCGGAAGTAAAAAGGAAACAAAGATTCCGGTTATCGGAATAAGTCAGTACGGCGAGCACGCTTCGCTCGATAACTGCCGCGAGGGCTTTTTACAGGGCCTTAAAGAGGCAGGTCTTGAAGAAAATAAGGATTTTACAATTGATTACCAAAACGCCTCGTTTGATAACTCAACCGCAACACAGATAGCGCAGAACTTTTCCTCTAAAAATGTTGCACTTATGTGTGCGATAGCAACCCCCTCGGCAACAGCCTGCTACGCTGCGGCAGAGGATAAGGACATACCGGTGGTGTTCAACGCCATTACCGACCCGAAGGAGGCAAAGCTTACCGAAGGCAATATAACCGGCGTTTCCGATAAGCTGCCCGTTGACCCGCAATTGGAGCTTATAAGAAAGTTACAGCCCAACGCTAAAACAATAGGCATTATTTACACCACAAGCGAACCGAACTCGGTATCGGCCATAGCGGAATATAAGGAAAAAGCGGGCAAATACGGCTTTGAAATAGTAGATATCGGCGTAGCGGATCAGGCTTCCGTTACACAGGCGGCAGATACGCTTATAAACAAAAAGGTTGATTGCATTACAAACCTTACCGATAACAATGTTGTAGGCGTTTTACCCTCTATCCTGGAAAAGACAAACGCCGCTAAAATTCCGGTATACGGCAGCGAAATCGAGCAGGTCAAAAAGGGCTGCATAGCTTCTGCCGGTATTGATTACATCGAGCTCGGCAAAATGGCGGGCAAGCAAGCCGCGGCAATTTTGAAGGGCGAGAAGAAGGCAAGCGATATGCCCTATGAGACCGTCACCGAATACAGCACCTACATTAACTCTGACGCAGCCTCGGCTATGGGCATTACCGTTCCGTCAGATATCGCCGAAAAGGCAATCGAGTGCAAATAATACTTTTGGAGAGAAAAAATGATTGATCTGATTATAAGCACACTGACCCAGGGCTTTATATATGCAATGCTTTCCTACGGCATATATATTACCTATAAAATACTTGATTTTCCGGATCTAACGGTGGACGGCAGCTTCCCTTTGGGAGCTGCCGTGACCGCACTGCTGCTGGTTAAGGGCGTAAACCCGTATTTGACCCTTTTGGCGGCTCTTGCCGTCGGCGCTGCGGCAGGCTTTGTTACGGGCTTTATACATGTGCGTCTCAAGGTTCGCGACCTGCTTGCGGGAATTATTACCATGACGGCGCTTTTTTCCGTAAATCTGCAAATAGCCGGCTCGAACCTTTCGGTTGCAAGAAGCATTGACACGGTGTTCACCGCCGCACCCACCATGGCGCTTTTCGGTTCGCTTTCGCTTATTATGAGAAAGCTTATAGTATCGATTATAATAATGCTCATCTGCAAAATACTGCTCGATTTGTATTTCAAAACCAAAAACGGCTTTCTGCTCCGTGCGGTCGGCGATAACAGCGCGCTTGTAACCACACTCGCAAAGGATATGGGCAGAGTCAAAATAATCGGTCTTGTAATATCAAACGCATTGGTATCGCTTTCGGGCGCGGTGGTCTGCCACGAGCAGCGTTCCTTCTCTGCCATGATGGGAACGGGACAAATGGTTTTCGGCTTGGCGGCGGTAATCATAGGCACTACCCTATTCAGAAAAATGAGCTTCGTAAAGGGCACAACGGCGGTGACGGCGGGCAGCGTAATTTACAAAGCATGCATACAGATTGCAATCAGCCTCGGTCTCCCCGCAAACCTTTTAAAGCTTATAACAGCGGTGCTGTTCCTGGTCATACTGGTTATAGGAAATTTTGAGAAAGGCTCGGTGAAAAAGAATGTTAGAGCTTAAACATATTTCCAAAATATATAACCCCGGACTTGTTACCGAAATGTGCCTTTTTGACGATTTCAACATTACTGTAAAGGACGGCGAGTTTGTATCGGTCATAGGCAGCAACGGCAGCGGAAAGACCTCAATGCTCAATATTATATGCGGAAGTATTCCCGTGAACGGCGGAGAGGTACTTATAAACGGCAAATGTATAAACCGCCAGAAGGATTTTGAGCGCTACTCGCATATAGGCAGGGTCTATCAAAACCCGGCTATGGGAAACTGCCCCAATATGACGATACTTGAAAATATGTCACTTGCCGACAATAAAGGCAAGCCCTTCGGGCTCTCGTTTGCACTTAATAAAAAGCGCTTTGATAATTACAGAGAACAGTTAGCGTCTTTAGGACTGGGGCTTGAGGATAAACTGCATGTTAAAATTGGGTCGCTTTCGGGAGGTCAGCGACAGGCGGTATCGCTGCTTATGGCTACCATGACCCCGATAGATTTTCTGATTTTGGATGAACACACCGCGGCGCTCGACCCTAAAACCGCCGAAATTATAATGGAGCTTACCGACAAGGTAGTAAAGGAAAAAAATCTCACCGCCATAATGGTAACTCATAATCTGCGCTATGCGGTCGAGTACGGCTCACGGCTTTTAATGATGGATAAAGGACATATAATACTCGATAAATCCGGCTTTGATAAGAAAAACGCCTCGGTTGACGATATTCTTGAAATTTTCAACCGAATAAGCATTGAATGCGGCAACTGATCCGCTTTAAGTATCTCTAAAAGGGACGGCCCACCGAAGTATGCCAGGCTTCGGTGAGCCGTATTTTTTATTGCTCAATTGTTTATTTAATGCCTGCTGAACAATTCAAAAGTACCTTAACCAAGCATGTTGGTATAAACTTTTGAATTGTTCAAGTGCAAGGTTTTTTCGCAAAATTGCGCAAAAACCTTGCACTTTAAAAAGAATCACATTTTGATTCTTTTTAAAATCAGGCGACAATCAATGGATACTGACGGTCAAAACAAAGGTTTTGACCCATAAAATCGAGATTTTAACTCGATTTTATATAATTGCATTTGCTAATGCAATTATTCAGTAGACATTATTTATCAAAGCCGGGGTTGAATGCATAAAAGTTTTTGCAGTCAAGCCTGTCGGTCGTAAGACGAAGCGCCTCACCAAAACAATCAGTGTAGAATGAATTTGCGATAAAAAAATTTATATTTTCCACTTGATTTCAATACTGTCATTTGAGGCGCGAATGCTTTCAATTAAAGCATCCACAACAGTAATTTTGTCACTAACCGTTAATTCATCCCAATGCTCCATATAGCCGCTTATTTCTTCTGCATTATTCTTGCTGTCATTATTAAACGCTGCGATTTGCGCATACAACTCTTTCTTTTCGTTTTCAAGACTTGCAACACGGTTGTTTATGTACTGAATAACCGTTTCATTAGCCACAGCAATTTTATCAAGTAATAAAGATATTTCTTTGTCGATAGCGTCTATTTGTGTTTTTAGTTTTACGATTTGCAGGTTACAACCTTCCTGCTTTTGTTTGGAAAGTGTTTTAAACTCGACTAATTTTTTCCGCATTTCCTCAAATACAATTTTATCAACTATATCGGCATTAAGAGAACCGAAGGTACAACCACCGGCATTGTATTTGTTGTTGCAGAGATAATAGCGGTTATCAGACTTGGTTTTACATCGGTATATTTTGGCGGTTAGGGCATATCCGCAATAAGCACATTTGATTTTGCCTGCGAGCCACGTTGCCTTCGCCTTAACAGGTTTTGCAACCCTTTGATTTTTAAGACATTTTGAACGGCACTTAATCCATATTTCCGATTCAACCAATCCTGTGTGAGGCGCTATGACAAGCGTATGCCCCGCAAGGGATACAGTCTTACGCTTTTTATTATCCCCAGAATACAGGTATGCACCGTTTGTGCCTATGAAATCTTCATAATTATTGGCAATATCAGCTCCCTGTGCTTTGAAAAAATCATAAAGCTTATAATCAGCCTTTACATACACCGGATTTATTATTAAGTCACGTAGTCTGCTTCGGTTAAATAACTTGCCGTCACGCTTTTTTATGCCGTGCGTTTCCAAATAACGCATTACATCACCAAGGGAAGCTTGCGGTTCGGAATAGATTGAAAATATCAGTCTGACAATTTCCGCCTCAGACTCAATCGGCTCGTACATTTTAGTACGTATGCCGTCAATCAATGTCTCCTTTAATTCAAAGCCGAATGGAACTCTTCCGCCCATATAAAAGCCGCGTTTACTGCGTGACGAATAAGCGTCAATAACGCGTTGCTGAATAGTTTCGCGCTCAAGCTGCGCAAAAATCATTACGATCATCAGCATAGCCTTGCCGATAGGCGTCCTCGTATCAAATTTTTCCATTGTGCTTACAAAATCAACACGGTTTCTTTGGAATACTTCAATTAAATTTGCAAAATCAAGCACTGAACGACTGATTCTGTCAAGACGATAAACAATGACACGGTTGATTTTTCCCATTTCTATATCACGCAGCAGTTCTTTAAACGCAGGACGATCAATATTTTTTCCGCTGTAACCCTTATCTGTATATACCTTAAAATCCTGTCCTATCACTTCCTTTTTACAAAACTCAATCTGACTTTCGGTGGATATGCTGTCTATCCTGTCAACCGATTGTCTTGCATAAATAGCGTCATAAAGACTCACTTTTTACTCCCTTCCTCGCAAAAAAGAAGCGGAGCTACTGACACATATATTATACCTTGACAGCTCCTTTTCTTCAAGATTTACATGATATATATTTATAAAAAACATCATATAGTTTTGTTTCTGTCAGCAGTTTTATTTTTCTTTTTTCGTAGGTTGAAAATTCGGGTGTTAAATTTGTAACAGCAATAAGTTTGTTTCCGATTTTCTGCTCAAAGGTTTCTATAATATAAGTTGTCAAGTTATCTGCCACCTTTCTTTTGCAGCTATTCCCCTTTTATCAAAATATGATTTATGTTTTGTCCTCTATACCAAAATGCATAAGCTTCAAATGCTTGTTTCACATTGCAACGCCGCATTAAATCTATCATAATTATATTTATAATTTACGGAGGATTTTGGCTGCGTTTCAAGAAAACTTAAAATTTTATATTATGTAAAATAATACGACAATCGTTAAGCGCAACCGACATTCCGTCATTATTGGAATTAAATTTAAAATGAGTGTCATTATGAGATTAAAAAATGCCCGTCATTTCAAAATGATAAGTATTTTTAGGTTAACGTTAGATTTTTAAAGCTTAATTATCGGGCTCATTTTGAAATGATTTAGGGCTTTCATTGCGAGATGATTTCGACCTTTCGTGATGACTTTTTTATGACTTTCTTCTACTAAATGACGGGGATTGCAGACCCTCTTGCTTGCGGTCGTAACGAAAGGCATTTTTTCGTCATTTTTAAGTTTAAATCATTACAAATTTTTATCATTTCAAACGGACAGACGATTTTTAAAGATTTTTTTATTGAAAGCCGGTTACGGGAGCTTAGCCCTGATTAAAGTGATTTAAAACCGATTAAAGCCGATTGCACTGTAAAAATCCGGCTATTTACTATGATTTTGGTACGATTTTGAACGTTTTCAATACTTAACCTTTAAGGGGGCGGCGGGTAGGCAAAAACGTTCTTTTTTACAGCTGTCACAAGAACTATACCAGGTTCTGTCACAACTATTGTCACAGGTTATCTGTCACAACTTCTATCCCAATTTCTATCACAACATATGAAAAAACTCTATCACAGATTCTATCCCATAAAGCACATTTAAAAAGTACACATAAATAGTGCTTAAAGTATGTTATTTCAAAACTCTTTAAAATTCAATTTAGTCATTGGCGTTGTGAATGATGAAATTAAAACTTGACTATTACCTCATTGAATGATAAAATATAATTGAATCATAATAGGGCAAAATGATGAAATTGATTTGAGGAACAAACATGAAAGACTACATTTTTAAAAATAAATATAACAAGTTGTTAACACCGGATATTGTCGCCTTGCTTTCTCAAATTCATGAGTTTAAAGGTAAGCAAGAACTTCTGATAAATGCAAAAAGCGATATGCTTGCAGAGCTTATGGAAGTGGCAAAAATTCAAAGTACCGAGGCTTCCAACAAAATAGAGGGCATTATTACTACAGACGACCGTTTGAAAAAAATAGTGCGTGATAAAACCATGCCGAAAAACCGAAGCGAAAAGGAGATTGCCGGTTATCGTGATGTGCTTGCAACGATTCACGAAAGCTATGAGTATATTCCCCCAAAACCGAGTATGATTTTACAGCTTCACCGTGATTTATACAAATACAGCGGACAATCTATCGGCGGTAACTACAAAACAAGCGATAACATTATTGCCGAAGATTATGAAGACGGAACAAGGGTTGTTCGATTTCATCCGATTCCTGCTTGGGAAACACCGGAGGCAATGAAAAATCTTTGCGATGAGTATGAGTTCGTTCTGACAGATCCGGAAATGGATCAGCTGGTGCTCACATCCGTTTTTATTCTTGATTTTCTTTGTATCCACCCGTTTAATGACGGAAACGGCAGAATGAGTAGATTATTGACTTTATTGCTGCTTTACCGTGCCGGATATACCGTTGGGAAATATATCAGTATAGAAAAACTGATTTCTGACAGTAAAGAAACCTATTATGAGGTTTTAGAAGAAAGCTCTGACGGTTGGCACGAAAATAAGAATGATTATGCACCTTTTGTGCGTTATATGCTTGGTATTATCGTTGCGGCATACCGCGAATTTTCGTCAAGAGCTGAGCTTTTGGCAAACAAGGGTTTATCCAAACCGGACCGAATAAGGGGAATAATTAAAGATACACTCGGTAAAATTACCAAAGCGGAAATTATGCAAAAATGTCCTGATATAAGCCAAGTAACCGTGCAAAGGGCGCTGAACGATATGCTGAAAAAAGGGGAAATAATTAAAATCGGCGGCGGCCGCTATACATCTTATGTTTGGAAAAACTAACAGCTTGAAAATATGTAATTTGGTAAATGCAGAATTAAGAATGCAGAATTAAGAATTTACTTGGAGAAGAGAATATGGATAATCTTATACTCGATAAAAGCAAAGCATTTGCAATACGAATCATTAACCTTTACAAAAACCTGAATGAAGAAAAAAGAGAGTATATTCTGTCAAAGCAGTTGTTGCGAAGTGGAACAAGCATAGGTGCGAACTGCAGAGAAGCGGCAAGAGGTCAAAGTAAGGCTGATTTTGTTGCTAAAATGAATATAGCCCTGAAAGAGGCGGACGAAACCGCGTACTGGCTTGAACTGCTTTATGCAACCGATTTTGTGACGCAGGTACAATTTCAAAGTATTTATAATGACGCCGAGGAATTGATTAAGCTGCTTGTCAGCATTATCAAAACCACCAAACAAAATAATTCTTGATTCTGCATTCTTAATTCTAAATTGGAGGAACGATATGATAACCGGAGAACTGAAAAATAAAATTGACAGCTTGTGGGATATATTTGCTGCTGGCGGACTTGTAAATCCGCTGGATGTAATTGAGCAAATAACCTATTTGATGTTTATTCGCGACCTTGACGACAGCGACAATCTGCGCGCTAAAGAGGCAGCCATGCTGGGGCTGCCTTACAGCAGCATTTTTGCAAAAGATGTGCATATCGGTGACAGAACGGTAGAGGGCAGCCAATTAAAATGGTCAGCTTTCCATGATTTCCCTGCCGGAAAAATGTATGCAGTTGTGCAGGAAAGCGTGTTTCCGTTTATAAAAAATCTGCATGGCAATAAGGACAGCGCCTATTCAAAATATATGAGCGACGCAATCTTTAAAATTCCGACGCCGCTGCTGCTTTCAAAGGTAGTTGATGCGCTTGACGGTATTTATGAGTTGATGAACGAGACGCAAGGCTCCGATGTCCGCGGAGATACATACGAGTACCTTTTAAATAAAATTGCACAGTCGGGGCTTAACGGGCAGTTCCGCACTCCTCGCCACATTATTAAAATGATGGTGGAGCTGACAGACCCCAAAGCCGACGAAATCATCTGCGACCCTGCATGCGGCACTTCCGGCTTTTTGGTTGCGGCAGGCGAATATTTAAAAGAGCACCGCAAAGAGGAAATATTTTTCAATAAGCAGAAAAAAGACCACTATATGAATCAGATGTTTTCGGGTTACGATATGGACAGAACAATGCTCCGTATCGGTGCTATGAATATGATGACCCACGGAATTGACAACCCCTTTATTGAATACCGCGACAGCCTTTCCGACCAAAACACGGATAAGAATAAGTACAGCTTAATTCTTGCCAATCCGCCGTTTAAGGGCAGCCTTGATTATGACACGGTTTCGCCCGATTTATTAAAGGTTTGCAAAACCAAGAAGACCGAGCTTTTGTTCTTGGCGCTGTTTTTACGAATGCTTCGTATCGGCGGCAGGTGCGCTTGTATTGTCCCCGACGGTGTGCTGTTCGGTTCTTCCGCGGCGCATAAGGCAATCCGCAAAGAAATTATTGAAAACAACCGCCTTGAATCCGTTATTTCTATGCCGTCCGGCGTATTTAAGCCCTATGCCGGCGTTTCTACCGCTGTTTTAATATTTACAAAAACCGGACACGGCGGCACGGACAAGGTGTGGTTTTACGATATGCAGGCGGACGGATTCAGCCTTGATGATAGGCGTTCGCCCATAGCGGACAACGATATTCCCGACATTATCGCGCGCTTTAAAAACCCTGACGGCGAAAAGAGCCGTGAGAGAACCGAAAAATCGTTCTTTGTACCCAAAGAGGAAATTGCCGAAAACGATTATGACCTTTCAATCAATAAATACAAAAAGACCGAATATAAACCGGTGGAATATCCGCCCACAAGTGAAATTATGGCAGATCTGCGCAGGCTTGAAAAGCAGATTAGTGAGGCGATGGATGAATTGGAGAGTCTTTTAAATGGGTAAAAAAGGCAAAAAATCAACGGTAAATAACATTCAAAATCTTAATCTTGAAATTGATTATGATAAGCTTGCTGATGCTATTATAAAAGCGCAAAATAGAGCCAATAGTGAAGAACAACCCAAAGAAAAAATCGGGCTGCGGAAAACCATTTGGCATATAATAATCAACAAGAAAGAGCCGCAAAAAGCGTATACTGCTTATTTAATGGGAAGTATTCTATCCTTTATACTAAACATAACTGCTATTTTATCCTTATTATTTTTGGCGTTTATTATTGCATTTATAGTTTATCTTTGCGTTCATAATCAAATGCACTTGGTGTTAGGTGTGATTTTCGGGATTTTATACAGCTTTGCATTTTTTATAATCGGATTAATATGTCGGACTTGCGCCAATGAGATGTCTCAAGAACACAACAGAGATTACATAGTTGCGGTATTTTCAGGGATAATTGGCTTTGCCGCATTGATTGTGGCGGTTGTTGCATTATTAAAATAAATTGTATTTGTAGGGATGAAGATATGGAATATAGATTAGATGAATTGTTTGATTTGCAGATGGGCAAAACTCCGTCACGCAATAATCCTGAATATTGGAATACAAAGGATAACAAGTGGATATCAATAGCTGACTTATCAAAGTGCGGTAAATATATTGATACTACAAAAGAGTTCATATCTAATAAAGCGGTTAGCGAAAGTGGAATAGCGCAAATTCCCGAAAATACGGTAATTATGAGTTTTAAACTTTCTATCGGAAAAACCGCAATTACCACAGAATCAATGTATTCAAATGAAGCTATAATATCATTTAGGGACAAGCACATTGTTGAGGTGTTGCCTGAGTATCTGTATTACCTCGTTTTAAGTAAAGATTGGAGTGTGGGAACTAACAAAGCTGTTATGGGCAAGACCCTTAATAAAGCAACCTTATCAAAAATTAAGGTGAATATTTATGATATTTCCCAACAGCACGAAGTAGTCGATATCTTAGATAAAGTCAATAACGTTATTTTATCGCGTAAACAAGAACTCCAAAAACTTGACGAACTCGTCAAATCCCGATTTGTCGAGATGTTTGGGGATCCAAATGACAACCCAAAGGGATATTCAAAAAAGCAACTCAAGGATACTTGTAGGGTTATTACCGGCAACACCCCTTCGAGAGCTGTTAGCGAATACTATGGCGAACATATTGAGTGGATTAAAACAGACAATATTGTTAGCGGACTCTTGAACCCCACAACTGCAACTGAAAGCTTGTCAGAAAAAGGTATGGCTGTGAGTAGAACGGTTGAAAGTGGTGCCATATTAATGGTTTGTATAGCCGGCAGTATAGCGAGTATTGGTAGGGTTTGTGTTACTGATCGTAAGGTGTCATTCAATCAACAGATAAATGCTATTGTTCCATCCGATTATAATATCCTATTTCTCTATGTGATGCTTCAAATTTCGAAGGAGTATTTGGTGGATGAGATCAATATGGCTTTGAAGGGCATATTGTCAAAATCCAAGTTGGAAGAAAAGACCTTCTATGTTCCACCGATAGAACTCCAAGAGCAATTCGCAGCCTTCGTCGAACAGACCGACAAATCGAAATTTGCCGTGCAACAGGCGCTTGATAAGGCACAATTATTATTTGACAGTTTAATGCAAAAATATTTTGGATAGCATAAAATGGCATAAACGTGGCATAAACATGGCGTAAATCGTGCGTTTTTAATTCAACGATTTATAGTATAATAAATATGCGGCAAATAAAAGTCAATTTTCTTCTGACTAATAAATAAAATTTTTTAAAGGAGTTTTTTAAAATGTATTTTAACGATAGAATGTTTAATCCACAATATGTTAACCAAGATTATTATTTACAATTGCAGCAGCAACAGTATTATGAAACTGCGCAGAATTTGGAAGTTAGAAAAGCAGTAAAGGCTGTGCAAGACTTATGCGAATCAATAAAGAAACTGGATGAACCACATCAAAAACAAGCGTTTTATTACTGCCTTGCCGAGATGGTGCAGCATTATGATTTTTAATATTTCCGGAGAGTGGTTTAATTATGACCAACTTTGATTTTTTATTAAAGGACAAGCAATTTGATACCTTTTCAGGTGTTGCCATTGCCGCCGAAAACATTTTACATATAGACGTCGATTCCTGCGTTATCAACTGTCGGCGGGCAATGGAGTTTGCCGTTAAGTGGATGTATTCGGTGGATAAGGCGCTTTATTTGCCGTATCAAGATAATTTACAGAACCTTATGAACGGCGAAGATTTTCGTGACATTGTCGGCAATGATATTTGGCAGCGGATGGATTTTATACGCAAGGTCGGCAACAGCGCGGCTCACGGCGGCAGAAAAGTAACCGGGGAACAGGCGGAGCTTTGCCTTGAAAACCTTTACATATTCCTCGATTTTGTTGCCTGTTGCTACGGTAAAAACTATAAAAGCAGCAACTTTGATAAATCGCTGCTTGAACTTACACCCGAGGAGGCACTCTCGTTTGTTCCCGATAATAATATAGACCTTTCAAAGCTGATTGAGGAAAATCGGGAGCTTAAAGAAGAGCTTACGGCGCGCCGTGCCGAGCAGCAGCAAACCTATGTTCAAAAGCCGCTTGACCTTTCGGAATACAAAACGCGCAAGATTTATATTGACTTTATGCTGGAGGACGCCGGCTGGCGCGAGGGCAGGGATTGGCTTAATGAAGTGGAACTGCCCGGAATGCCTAACCGCAGCGAGGTGGGCTTTGCCGATTATGTGCTTTACGGTGATGACGGACGTCCGCTCGCCGTAGTGGAAGCCAAGCGCACCTGTGTTGATGTTTCAAAAGGCAGACAGCAGGCAAAGCTTTATGCCGATCTGCTCGAAAAGAAATACGGCCGACGCCCGGTGATTTTTCTTACCAACGGCTTTGAAACACATATTGACGATAACCGCTACCCCGAACGCAAATGCGCCTGCATTTATTCAAAACGCGACCTTGAAAAACTGTTTAATCTGCAAACGCTACGTACAAGCCTGAAAAACAT
>OKSC01002062.1_pt1 | contig 18060 bp, 8 predicted proteins | sample 1601161 | NCBI WGS metagenome assembly OKSC01 (sample SAMEA3541552, study PRJEB24748) | human gut metagenome | biome: human gut; feature: human-associated habitat; material: faeces | place: China | collected 2012
TTGAAGCCGGTATGAATGTGGTGCGTATGAACACGGCACATCTCGGCCGCGAAGGTTCGGAGATGCTGATAAATAATGTGCGTGCGGTGTCCAACCGTATAGCTATCCTGATGGATACTAAAGGTCCGGAGGTGCGTACTACCATCTGTGCCGATCCTATCGCTTACAAAGTCGGTGACAGAGTGAAAGTCGTAGGTGATCCAGATCTGGAAACTACCCGTGAATGTATTTCCGTTTCCTACCCTAACTTTGTGCACGATGTTGCCATTGGCATACACATCCTTATTGATGATGGTGATCTGGAAATGATTGTTGTGGATAAAACGGAAGATTATTTGGTATGTGAGATACAGAATGATGCTACTTTGGGAAGTCGTAAGAGCGTAAATGTGCCGGGAGTACGCATCAATCTTCCTTCTCTGACGGAAAAGGACCGTACCAATATTCTTTATGCTATTGAGAAAGATATCGACTTTATTGCTCATTCTTTTGTGCGTAATAAACAGGATGTTCTGGATATAAAGGAAATTCTGGATGCTCATAACAGTGATATCCGTATCGTGGCCAAGATAGAGAATCAGGAAGGCGTTGATAACATTGATGAAATCCTGGAAGTGGCTGACGGTGTGATGGTGGCTCGTGGTGACCTTGGTATCGAAGTCCCCCAAGAGCGTATTCCGGGTATTCAGCGTTTGCTGATTCGTAAATGTATCCTGGCAAAGAAACCGGTAATTGTGGCTACGCAGATGCTTCATACAATGATTACCAATCCGCGTCCTACCCGTGCAGAGGTAACAGATATTGCGAATGCTATTTATTACCGTACGGATGCTTTGATGCTGAGCGGTGAAACGGCGTATGGTAAATATCCGTTGGATGCCGTGAAGACTATGACAAAGGTGGCTGCACAGGCAGAAAAAGATAAATTGGCTGATAACGATATCCGTATTCCACTGGATGAGAACAGCAACGATGTGACTGCCTTCCTGGCGAAACAAGCTGTAAAGGCTACTTCGAAGTTGAAGATACGTGCGATCATCACTGATAGTTACAGTGGACGTACTGCCCGCAACCTTGCTGCATTCCGTGGTAAATATCCGGTGCTGGCCATCTGTTATAAGGAAAAGACAATGCGCCATCTGGCACTTTCTTACGGTGTGGAAGCTATTTACATGCCGGAACTTGCTAACGGTCAGGAATATTATTTCGCAGCTCTGCGTCGTCTGCTGAAAGAAGGCCGTTTATCAGAATCTGATATGGTGGGTTATTTGAGTAGCGGTAAAGCCGGAACACATACTTCTTTCCTCGAAATTAATGTAGTGGGAGATGCTCTGAAGTATGCGGAAGAAAGTGTATTACCCAATAAAAACAGATACCTTTAATAAATAATAAATTAAAAATGAAGAATGAAGAATTTTTGTGCAGTATAGCCTGATTCTTCATTCTTCATTCTTCATTTCTATGACCATAGACGAATATATCTTGCAGCATATTGACGATGAAGGAGATTATCTGAAGGCCCTTTATCGGGACACACACCTTAAATTGCTTTATCCGCGTATGGCATCGGGCCATTTACAGGGGCGGATGCTAAAGATGTTTGTTAAAATGATACGTCCCCATCGTATTCTGGAGATAGGGACATATAGCGGTTATTCTGCTCTTTGTCTTGCCGAAGGCTTACCGGAAGACGGCATGTTGTACACGTTTGAGATCAATGATGAGCAGGAAGACTTTACCCGTCCGTGGTTGGAAGGTTCTGAGTATGCGAATAAAATAAAACTCTACATTGGTGATGCGTTGCAATTAGTGCCGCAGTTGGGCATAACGTTCGATTTGGCTTTTATCGATGGAGATAAGCGGAAATATGTTGATTATTACGAGATGGTGCTTTCCAATCTTTCTGACGGAGGTTATATTATCGCCGATAATACCCTGTGGGATAACCATGTGCTGGAAGAACACCCCCGCAATAATGACTTGCAAACCATTGGCATCAAGGCTTTCAATGAACATGTAGCACATGATACACGCGTAGAAAAAGTAATCCTTCCCCTGCGGGACGGATTAACAATTATCCATAAGAAGTAATTCAGGATATCGGATATGTGATAGAGACAATCTTTTCCTCTCCCTTTTCTTCTACTTGATAACTCCCCTTGAACGTTTCCACATAGAGGCGGTTGATATTATGCAGGATATGTTGTTCCTGTTCGTCCTCCCAACACTGATAAAGAGGACTTCGCAGGATGATTATTTTCAGGTATTTGTCTTCCTGGCTTAAAGTATATTCCACTTCGCGTTTCTCTCCCTTATATTCTTGAGGGACTGATAAGAGTGAAGTAAGTAATTTCAGGAACCATTTACTGTCAGCCTTTATCTGCAACATTTCCAATTCTGTATTGAAGGTTGATTTCACAATGCCGGGAGTCTCCATATCCACAATCATTCTGGTTTCCCGACATAGTTGAACGGCATCGCATTCTTGAACGGTGAAGCGCATCATTCCTGCTTCAAGGCGTGATAAGTCGAGGATATTGTTTATGAGTTTTAGTAGTTTCGTTGAGTTGCTTTTTACAGCAATTGAATACTCTTCTATTTCTTCATCCGTTAAGTCATTTTCTGAAGATAGTAATTCAGAAAAACCGACTACAGTGTTCAAGGGTATACGTATCTCATAGGTGATGTTATGGAGGAAGCGTTCTTTCATCTTGTCAGCGGCTTCCATTCTTTCGAAGGCTTTTCGGGTTTCCTTCTCTGCATGCCGTAACTGACAGCGAATATGATAGGCACGTATAATGACAAAAACTAATATTAGTAATATAATTGTACCTGCACCTACCTGTATATAACGATATCGTTTGGTCAGTTCTTCTTTTTCAAGTAAAGCTCTTCGGATTTTATAGTTGGCTTGATGGGCTTCTTTGTGCCGTTGTAGCATGTCCTGATTGAGAGAATCCCCTTTTATGGCTACCATTTTATACAGGTTGGCAGCATCTTTATAACGTCCGGTTTCCAGCAAGGCGTCTGCTTTTGATTTGAGTAAGTCGTTTTCGTTGAAAGGATCCGTTCCCCTACAGGCGGCCAATGCCAGGTCAAGCTCCCGGAAGCATTTGTCCCACTCTTTAGTGAGCTTATAATAAAATCCCCATAGGCTATGGTAGTTTATATAGGCACCGAGATACACATTATCACTATAATATTCTTCTGCCTTTTTCAGGTGCTGGATTAGTTTTTCCTGGTCTTTAGTAATCATATAGATTTTGCAAAACGATGTTTCTATTTCCAGAAATATTGTTTTGAATGTGTCTGATAGGGGAAGTCCTTTGGACACTTTTGTGAGAACATCCAGTTGCTTCTGATATTCACTGAGGGCTTGCGGATATTTTTCCTGTTTTTTATAAAGTTTAGCCAGATTTCCGTGTATTATTAATAGTCCATTTTCATTGGCCGTAGGATTATTCTCCAAAGCCTGTTTGTATATTTCGATGGCCTCGTCATACCGTCCGGCAAAATCATAGGCCTGTGCCAATGCAAGAGCCGCGATGAAGTTGCCTTTTTTATAATTGAGGCGGGTGGACTCATCTCTCATCTCTTGGGCTTGCATAATGGCATATTCGGTATCTCCCAGCGCACATCGTGCCTGAAGTACGGAAAGCCACATGGTATAGTAAAATGCATAATCCTTATACTGGTAGCTGGCCTCTTTCAGTATTAAAAGCCTTTTTTGCTGATTGAAAATATCTGCAAGATATTCATATTGGCGGCAATAGTCAAAAAGTGCCCATAACTCTTCTCCGTGTATTTGCTTCCGGCGGGCAAGCACAATTGCAGAATCCAGATATTCGGTAGCCGATTCCTGACCAATGTATTGCTGGAATGCATTTCTCAGAAATATGCAGCGGATGGAATCATTGGGTATGGTAGCGGCTGTCTGGAATATGCTGTCGCGCGCTTGCTGCTTCGTAGATGCATGTGTTTCTGTCAGGAAGGGTATGTCTGCCAGAAGCAGAATAAAGAGAATTATTTTTTTCATGCTTTGCCTGCTTGTTTTAATGGGTGAGTGAAGATGAAACGTGAACCGTTCGTATATTCCGGGTCTATCCAGATATTTCCACCAAGTTGGTCAATAATAAACTGGCAGATAGATAAACCGATACCTGTTCCCTGGGATTTCTCGTCTACCCGTTCGAAGCGGTTGAATATTGTAGGCTGTTTTTCCAATGGAATGCCACAACCGGTGTCTGTAACTGAGAATTGCGCCATACCCTCTTCATTTTGCTCTAACCGCAGGATAATACTGCCTTCTTTGGTGAATTTGGTGGCGTTGACTAAAATGTTGATCAGTACCTGGGGTAGGCGGAATATGTCTGTTTCTATTTCCAAAGAAGGCAGTGTTGTTTCGAAAGATAATGCAGCTTGTGTTTGCTTAATCCCTTCTACGGTTTGAATGATTCCTTCGCAAAGAGGGACAGCGTCGCATACCTTTAGGTCGAACTTCATGTTCTTTACGTCTAGGCAGGAAATATCCACTACATCGTTGAGCAGATTGATCAGTAGGCGGGAATTTAACTGAATGATTTCATAACATTGTTTCCGGGTATCTTCATCAATACCGGGGGTGGTCAGTACTTCAGAGAAACCGGACAAGGCATTTAAGGGGGTGCGGATTTCATGACTCATGTTCGAAATGAACAGGCTTTTATTTCGCGTGGATTTCTCTACTTCCTCTTGTGCCTGCTGAAGCTTCAGTTGCGATTGTATTAGCTTTCTACGTTGTTTTCTTAAATATACAACGCAGCCTATGGCAATGGCAATAAAAAACGGAAGGATGATGAGAGCTAATGAGAGCAAACGGTTCTGTTGCTGGCTGTTGGCAAGTTCCAGCTCATCGATTGAGTAGATTTTCCGCATATCCTTTACTCCACGGGAATTGATCTCCTCATAAACGGTATCTGATTTATGACTTAATTCTTTATACAATTTTGCAGCTTCTTCATACTGCTGTTCCTGCATTTTTTCATCTGCATCTTTCCAGCGGATATCCTCTTCTGCATAGGCAATGGATGAGAAAAATAGTAGTATTATCCAAACGTGTACTTTCATAAAGTAAGCTATTTTGTGATGTTGTTGCAAATGTAGTTTTTAATTAATGAAAAGCTACGTTTTGGTGCTAAAAAAAGTATAAATCATGAGTCTAACGAGATATTTGCGTAACTTTGCCTTTAAATATAGATAATTGATTTATGGAAACAACTCGTCAGAATAAAATAGCCCGTTTGCTTCAGAAGGAATTGAGTGACATTTTCCTGTTGCAAACTAAATCCATGCCGGGAGTACTGATCTCTGTCAGTGCTGTGCGTATCAGCCCGGACTTGAGTGTCGCACGTGCTTATCTGAGTATCTTCCCTTCGGAAAAGGCGGAAGAGATAATAAAGAATGTCAATGATAATATGAAGTCTATCCGTTATGAGTTGGGGACCCGTGTGCGTCATCAGCTTCGCATCATTCCGGAACTGAAGTTCTTTGTGGATGACTCACTGGATTATCTTGAGAAAATAGATGAATTGTTGAAGTGAACCTTCCCTTCTACATAGCTCGGCGTTATCTCTTCTCCAAGAAGAAACACAATGCTATCAATATCATTTCCGGCATTTCGGTGTGCGGAGTGGCATTGGCTACGTTGGCGCTGGTCTGTACACTGTCCGTATTCAATGGTTTTCAGGATATGGTAGCAGGGTTCTTTACAGCCTTTGATCCGGAATTGAAAATTACGATTCGTGAGGGAAAAGTCTTTGAACCGCAGGGGGCAGCATTTCAGGAAGTGCGCTCTTTGCCAGAAATTGGTGTCTGGACAGAGACGCTGGAGGAGAATGCCATGGTGCAATATAAGGACCGTCAGGCTATGGCTATTATTAAAGGGGTGGAAGATAACTTCGAGGAGCTTACGTCTATTGATAGTTTGCTGTACGGTGCAGGTGAGTTTATCCTGCATGACTCTATCGTAGATTATGGCGTATTGGGTGTGGAATTGATATCTGAGTTGGGAACAGGACTTCAGTTTGTTGATCCCCTTCAGGTGTATGCTCCCAAACGGAATGTGCGCGTGAATATGGCTAATCCTTCCGCTTCTTTCAATCGTGATTACCTTTTTTCTCCCGGTGTAGTGTTTGTTGTCAATCAGCAGAAGTATGATGCACGCTACATTCTTACTTCTCTTAGCTTTGCTCGTAATCTTTTTAATTATGACACGGAGGTGTCGGCTGTTGAATTGAAGTTGAAGCCGGGGGCAGATGTTACGGCTGTGCAGAGAAAGATTGCCCGTATCCTAGGTGACGAATTTGTTGTACTAGACCGTTATGAGCAGCAGGCTGATGTGTTCCGTATTATGGAGATAGAGAAATTCATATCTTATCTTTTTCTCACATTTATTCTTGCGATAGCCTGTTTCAATGTGATTGGTTCTCTTTCCATGTTGATCCTAGATAAACGCGAAGACGTGGAGACTCTGCGTAATCTTGGAGCTGATGACCGCTTGATAGCCCGTATATTTTTGTTTGAAGGTCGGCTTATTTCCCTGTTCGGTGCACTTTCCGGTATTGTTCTTGGTCTGTTGCTTTGCTATATCCAGCAGCGTTTCGGCATTATTTCCTTAGGTGGTGGTAATGGCAGCTTTATTGTGGATGCTTATCCTGTTAGTGTGCATGTAACGGATGTAGTACTGATATTTATTACGGTGATTACTGTCGGATTCCTTTCGGTGTGGTATCCGGTGCACTATTTGACGCGGCGGTTACTGAAGAAATAATGTCTGTTGACGCAAGTGTCGAACCACTGGTTTTGTACTCAATCTAGCCATTAGTGTATTCATTTTGTATTTTGTGGGTTTAGATATCATTCTGGCAAGAACACATATATGTATCTGTTGTTGAGTTCCTATATTTGCATGTAGAGACAATTTGAGAATTGTTTTCAATATGGAATGTGGCAAAGGGAATTAAAAGGTTTTGTTCTCTTTGCTGCAAAGAAATGCAATGATTAATAGAATTCACCTAAAAATCTTTTTATTTATGGAACGACGCACCTTTCTTAAAATTTTGTCATCAGCAGGTATCGTTAGCTTGGTTAGTCCGACTTTTGCTATGGAAGTTTGTAAAAACAAGGTGTCTAAATCTTCTTCAGCTCTTCTCGAATCCGCTTTTCGTAATCCGCCTTTCTCTTCCGGAGTTTATACATGGTGGCATTGGATGAATGGTAATATAACTAAAGATGGTATAACCCGTGATCTTGAAGCCATGAAGGCAAATGGTATTGCGGGGTATCAATTGTTTGAAGCAGGAAGTGGCATTCCTATTGGTCCGGTAGAATCGCTTAGTGATGAATGGGTAGATCTTATTCTGCATACGCTCAAAGAATCAGAAAGGTTAGGTTTGGAGTTTGCAATGCACAACTGCCCCGGTTGGTCATCCAGTGGTGGTCCGTGGATCACTCCAGATAAAGCTATGCAAATAATAACGTGGAGCGAAACTAAAATAACGGGTGGAAAACAAGTCAGGATTCAGTTACCCACTCCCAAACATATGTTTGATTATTACATAGATACATATTGTTTGGCTATTCCGGCAAATATGAAAGTAATACCTAGGTTGTCAATTCTTGAATTATCAAATAGGCTTGATAAGGATGGTGTTTTAACTTGGGATGTTCCTACTGGTGAGTGGCTGATTATGCGTTTTGGACAAACAGCCAAAGATCAGAAGAATAAGTCAGCCCCCTCTAAATCAACCGGATTAGATTGTGACAAATTCAGTACAGAAGCACTGGATTATCATTTGAATTGTATGTTTAAAAGGCTGATGCCTGCAATGGAGAAAATAGCCAAACATTCTAAGATCGGTTTGCTAATAGATAGTTATGAAACGGGTGATCAGGATTGGACTTCCGACATGCCTGCCTATTTTGAACAAAGTCATGGGTATGAACTGTATCCATTTTTACCTGTATTAGCCAATAAAATAGTTGAGAGCGAGGAAAGTACAAAGCGTTTCCTGTTTGACTTTCGTCGAGTTAGAGCTGATATGTTTGCTGAACGTTACTATGGTCATTTTCAAAAGCGATGTAAAGAGAAGGGTATAATAACTTATACTGAGCCTTATGGAGGCAATATGATGGAAGAATTACAGGTGGCACAACAGCTTGACATTAATATGGGGGAATTCTGGTGTGGTCAGACTGTACTTTGGGCAAATTATAAGTATAATCGTACCGTCAAGCAAGTAGCTTCAATAGCACATACGCTTGGTGGAAAGGTAGTTGGTGCCGAGGCTTTTACTTCTGAACCGGATGCGGATAAATGGTTGCAGTATCCATATGCTCTAAAGTCATTAGGTGATTACATGTTTACCCGAGGGCTTAGTAGAATTTATTTTCATAGATTTGCCCACCAACCACACCCTACTGCTGCTCCGGGAATGACGATGGGGGCGTGGGGGCTACACTTTGACCGTACCAATACATGGTGGAAACCGGGAAAAGCATGGATTGAGTATTTGAACCGTTGCCAGTACATTTTCCAGAGTTCAACTTTCTATGGTGATATTCTTTATCATAATGGTGATGATAGTTTTGGTAGCACTATTGAACCGGAACAAACCCTACTGGCCCCTCCGGAAGGATATGATTATGATATGGTAAATACTGAAATGCTGGACAAAGCACATATCAAGGATGGAAAGATTCTTTTTCCCGCTACACGTTTTGATGGCTATAAGCTCTTAGTGTTGCTTAAATCGGAAACAATGTCATTACATACGTTGCGGATACTGGCCCGATTGGTAGGTGAGGGAATGGTATTGGTTGGGCAAAGGCCACTGCATACCTTAGGTTTGTGTGATGGAGAGAAAGAGAATGAGTTTGCTGCACTGGTGCAAAGAGTCTGGCAGCACCCGAACGTGCATGAAGGAAAAGATTTGCAAACCATTTTTAACCGGTTAGGTGTGTCTCCCGACTTTGTTTATCATTCTGAAGCAGGAAATTCATCTGTTCATGCTATCCATTATCAACAAGAAGGAGCCGAGATATACTTCGTTGCAAATCGTAAGCGAGCGCATGAGAAAGGAACGGCTCATTTCCGGATAAAAGGTTATATTCCGGAGTTATGGGATCCTTATACAACTGAAATTCTACAGTGTCCGGTCTATCGCACTGATAACGAGGGCGTAGAAATACCTCTTAATCTAACTCCTGCAGGATCCATGTTTGTTGTTTTTCGTAAAGTTGAGAAACAACGGAAGTACACAGATGTGAAATACAATGGTGTTTCTTTGTTTCCGACTATTGGAAATGTAGTGAAACAGGATTCTTTGTCTGCAAATTTTAGTATTACTTGTTGGATAAAGCCTGAGGTGGATATAGCCATGACGGAAGAACAGGAACTCGGTGATATGCGTGCCCGTTTTTTTGCTATTTATCCTTTGGAAGGAGAGCGACGGCATGGAAAAGGACATAGTTCCCTTGGGTTGTCAGTAGGTCGGAATGGAGTCGTTGTCTATGAACGGACTATACATAATAAGGCTGTATACCGAAATCCCAGACCATTATCGGGATGGACCCATTTTGCTTTAGTTTATCAGGATAACACACCGCATCTTTGGATAAATGGAGTATATGCCGGAGCAGGAACAACTTCAGACACAATCGTGCATCTTGAAACATCTCATTCGGATTTGTTGTGTAAAGCGGATGCTTATGAAGGAGGACTCTGCAATCTGTGTATCCATCCTTCCAGTATTGACAAAACAGAAATAACAAACCTTTATCAAAAAGGGATACCTGCTCCGTTTCATCCAAGTGAGCAGGTACTTTCATGGTTACCCAATCATCGGTTTGTTGCATGGCAGGCTGGTGTTTATGAGTTTATTGCAGAACGTACAAGTATCCGTAAGCATGTTGATACTCTTCCTACATGTATTCCGTTAAAAGGCCCTTGGACTGTTCGATTCCCTCAAAATATGGGAGCATCTGAGGAAATAACTTTAGCCAGATTGCATTCATTACATTTAGAAGAGGATTTTGGGGTTCGTCATTTTTCGGGAACGATGACTTATCTCTATTCGTTATCTATAAATAATATCTATTTGCAGGACGATATTTGTTTGCGCTTGGATCTAGGTCGAGTAGAAGTACTTGCTGAAGTGTTGGTGAATGGAAAACGTGCTAGTATGTGTTGGGCACCTCCTTATGCCATTGATATACAGCAGCTATTGCACGAAGGAGATAATCTGATAGAAATTCGTGTAACAAATTTATGGGTCAACCGATTGATTGGTGATGAGTATCTGCCTGAAGAGAATGTTTATAATTATCAGGATATTCCAAATAAATATTCTACATTGCGCAACGGTGGTATCAAGAAACTTCCTGAATGGTATCTACAGGGTAAACCAAAGCCTGCAGGAGGTAGAATTGCATTTACAACTTGGAAACATTATGATAAGACTTCACCTCTTGTTGAATCTGGTTTATTAGGACCAGTCACCTTAACAGTTGGGAAAATAGAGAGTCTGAATATATGAGGTGCTCACTGAATATAAATTTGAGGCAAGAATGAATATTATTTTCATTCCTGCCTTAAGTTTTTGGTGTATATACAGGCTCTTTTTAGTTGAGAGAATCGTCTTTATATTTATTGCTCTCTCTGTATTCCTTGGGAGTTTGATTGTATCGTTTGCCAAACTCTTTATAGAAATGTGACCGATTTGTGAAAGCTGTCCGATACATGATTTCCTGTATAGTCAATGTTGTAGTTAATAGTAATTTGGCAGCATAATTTATTCTTTGTTCTTTGATGAAATCTTTAGGGGGGAGTTGATCCAGATTCTTAAACTTGCGATATAAATTTCTGCTGCTGGTTTGCATGGCTTCTGCAAGTTCTTCCGGACCAAATTCAGTGTTGTCCATATTTTCATTGATTAGTTCGACAGCAGTTTCCATGAATTTTTTGTCTTCCTGTTGTAACAACTGTCCACCACTAAATTCAAAGGCACTTGCTGAAGAGTTGTAGTATTGCTTTAATTCTTCCTGCTTTTTTAATAGTTGTTTGATGATACTCCTAAGATATTGAGTATTGAATGGTTTGGGGATGTAAGCGTCTGCTCCAGATTCTATACCCTCAATTTTTTCATCGGTTGTATTTTTTGCAGAGAGGATAATTAATGGAATATGCATTGTATGTTTGTTGCTTTTGAGTTGTTTGATTAAGGTGATTCCATCTATTTTGGGCATCATAATGTCTGTAATGATAAGATCCGGTGTCTTTTGTTTTAATAAAACAAGCCCTTCTTCACCATTTTCTGCCGTTAAAATGGAATATTCATCGGATAGTATATCTTTTAGCATCCACAGTAACTCTTTGTTGTCATCTATCATCAGAATGGTTGTTTCTGGTTGGTTGAATTCCTTTTCGTAATCACCTCTTTCAGCTGTTTCAATATTCGTATTGTTGCTTAGAGGTTCGGATTTAGGAGTTTCATTCAATACATGTTCGGCTTCTTCTGTTACTTCAAGCTGTGGTAGGTTCACTATGAACTGAGCATATTGGTCTATTTCGCTTTTTACTTCAATAGTACCTTGCAGTAGTTCTACCATACTTTGACAAATGGCAAGTCCTAAACCATTTCTGGAAGAAAGTCCTTTAATGCTATTCTCCTGAATGTTATCAAGTATACTGTACCGGTTAAATATAAGTGGAATATTCTCTTTACAAATTCCTTTTCCTGTATTATAGACTTGAATATTTAGTTTATCTACCTCTATTTTTATGGATATACGTATTGTTCCATTTTCGGGGCTATATTTAAATGCATTCGAAATAAGATTATTTAGAATCTTAGTAAATCCGCTATAATCACTCTTCCATATAATATCTGGACTGATATTTGTTTCCAGATGGATTTGATTTTGTTCTGCCAACTCACCAAATGAATCTATAATGTCTTTTGCTAATTTGCTGATATTCAGTTCTTGTATATGGCATATTTGATTGCCGGTTTCCATGCGACGGAAGTCTATTACTTCTTGTATCAGGCTATTGAGACGCTCTGTATTTGATTTTATAATCTGGGCATATTTTTTAATGAAAACATCACTGTTCTCATGCTGCAGAATTCTTTCGCATGGACCATAAATCAGGGTAAGTGGTGTACAGAATTCATGTGTGATGTTGGTAAAGAAACGTAGTTTACCTTCATACATTTCTTCCTTATATTTTTCATTTAACTTTTTGGACATGGCGGCTTTTCTTCGTTCGTATTTCCGCCGGATATAATGCCAAAATCCCAATCCTACCCCAATAATCAATAATACATATATTATCTGGGCTGTAATACTCTGATACCAAGGGGGAAGAATGATGATACGGATACTTTTGATTAAATTGTCATTGCTATTTCCTCCATCATTGTATTTTACTTTCAATGTATAATCTCCGGGAGGGATATTTGTAAATTGCGCTTCATTAGAGCGTGTATCCATCCATACATTATTGAAATTTTCAAGTTTATAAGAATATCTGCAGTTCTCGCCATTAATAAAGTCTGTGGCTACAAAAGAAACTGCAAAGAAATTCTGATTATGGTTCAACACGATATTTTGAGAATTACTATCTTTTTTTTCAAACTCATGAATGTTATATTCCTTATTGAATATTCTTACTTTTGTAAAGTGAATATCAGGCACAAAGTTTTTTTTCTTTTTTTTCTCTTTTTTTATCCAGACTACGCCATTTACTCCTCCAAAAAAGTATCTGTTGTTTATTTTGTCTTGAAAATATGCATTATCACTAAATTCTGTTATATCTAAGCCCGTTCTATGATTAAAGTTCCTGAACGTATTCTTTTGGGAATCAAATAATATAATGCCGGTATTGCTGCTTAACCATAGATGTCCTTCTTTGTCTTCAATAATTCCGTGTATTGTATTATTGGGTAAACCTTCATTCTCATTAAAATTCTTATAGTCATAATTACCATTAGATGAGATTTTCAGTTTGGTTAATCCATAACTTGTACCTAACCATATATCTTCATGTTGGTCTTGATATATGCATAATATATCACTCATGGGGGCTATACCATTTCTATCAAAAGAAATGAAAGAATAATTTTCAGTGCGAGAATTTAATCTGATGACCCCATTACCACGCATTCCAATACAAATAATGGAGTCATTTTCTGGATATATAGAATATATTTGATTGTTTTTCTGTTTATGAGGAACATCAAAATTGAATGCTTGAATCTTTTTAGCTTCAAGGCCTTGTTTCTGTTGTTGAATGTTTATTTTTAATAAAGTATTTCCTGCACCTACCCATAATAGTGAGTCGTTTGTTTCACACATGGAATGTACATGGGAGATATCTTGATTAGTATTGTTAGCTAATGAGTGAATTTTATTGTCTGAAAAAGAGTAGTAATTTAATCCAGGTCCATTTGAACCGATCCATAAAATTGGATATACATTACTTGGTGCAAATGCAAAAACTTCATTATTCGTAAGTCCTTCTTGTGTTGTAAGGTGTATGACATTATCATTTGAATACTCTTTTGAAGTATCATAATGGTTGATCTTTATTATACCATTGTCTTTGGTTCCTAACCATAGAGTATTATATTTATCAGTGTAAACAGCGCGGATCGGCCTTTTCTTGCTGATCGGAAGTTCATTGAGCAATATATTAGTAAATGTATATTCGTCTTTTGTCCAGGCATATACCCCCTGCCCATCTGTACCAATCCAAATAATATCTTGTTGTTTATCTTTCCATAAAGAGAATATACCACAATTAATGTTGAACTTCTCTGCTTGGTAATTTTGTTCAGCCATAAGTCGTATAAGACCATTTGTCTCAAATCCGATAAGAACATCGTTGTCATCAAAAATAATGGCTCCAATTTTACCACTTTCCTGAATCAATTGCTTTAGCTTTCTGATAAAATGTAGTTTTCCTTTTTCTTTGTAAAATATGTTTCCTTCAGAATCCACCATAATTATTTTCTCGTCACTGTAAAAGGCATATTTTATAAGGTGGGGATGTGTAAAGTCCGGATGTCTGACAATTTGAGGATTATTTGTTTTTTTCCCGGATATGGTATACCTTTCCATTATACCTTTATGATTAATCCATATCGTATCTTGAGAATCAACAATAAAACTTGATACATTGTCTAATTCTTTCTCTTTATAGATAGGGAAGTTTATAAATTTATTGTCTAAGTTCGAATATAGAGATAATGTATTTGGTCTATTGAATACATATAAATAGTTTTGATTGTCTTTGGCAATATATGAATTTTCACCAAATTCATTATAATATTCCTCTATTGCATTACTTTTTTGCGATAGTTTGTTTAATCCCCATTTAGTGCTAATCCATAGGTAGTTATCTGTTTCTATGATTTTTCTGATGACATTGCTTGAAAGGCTATTTTGATTATTGATATCTGGCTTATAGACATATATTTTTTGACTATCATACATGTTGAGTCCATCATAAGTACCAATCCATAGGAATCGTTTCTCATCTTGAAATAAGCAAGTTACGGAACTGTTTGATAGACCGTCACGATTACTAATTTGCCTAAGGTTATGTGAACTGATATTTTGTATAGAACAAAATAGTAGCAACAAAGATATTTGAATATAATATTTCATGAGTAGTAGTCTTCTTGGCATTAATAACTTTAACTGGTCAACAAAGATAGTGCTCTGATCGAGTTTTCCCAAATTCTATTTGGTTGAATTTCTATTTTAATAAGATGAGATTTAGTTAAAACTTAAGTTTTATGATTGAGGGGATAACTCCCGTTAAAAGGCAGTTGTATTCGATTTCGCCATAAATGTATTCTCTTTGCGCATTGCGGATATAAGCATGATATTGGCGAGATCTTGTATATATGCGCATCGCTTATGCGCTAATTTTGCATGTAGAAACAACATTAAACGTTTTCAATAGTGTATTAGTTTTTTTTTATGGGTATTGAGAAAAGATACTATATTATTAATTTCTAAAAATAACGATGAATATGGAAAAACACTCTTTAATTTTTGGAGGTATTGCTAAAAAAATATCATTAGAATACTTTTTGATAATTTGAGTTTTGGTGAATTATGTATACTGATACTTTAATGGTATTTATCTTTTTAATAAATGCCTTTTAAAAATAGAACCAATTTAAAATATATTAATATGAAAAACATTTTTATGCTAACAAACAAAAGTGAACGAAAAATAGGAGGAAAAAGGTTTTCTGTAATCCTACTATTGTTGTGTTTATCTCTGTTTACTGTTTATGGTCAGGGAAAGAAAAATATTAAAGGATTAGTCACTGATGAGAAGAATGAACCGTTAATAGGAGTCAGTGTAGTGGAAGTTGGTACTTCTAATGGTACAATAACAGATGTAGATGGAAAGTTTGAAATAAATGTTTCATCAAATTCGACTTTAAAGTTTAGCTATATTGGTTACAATGTTCTTGAGAAAAAGATTGGTACGCAAACGGTGATGAATGTTGTTTTAACTGAGGCTGCCTCAGAATTGGATGAAGTTGTAGTTGTAGGCTATGGAACTGTAAAAAAACGTGATTTGACAGGCTCTGTTACTTCTGTTGATTCTGAAAAACTCTTGCAGAGTCCGGCATTATCTGCAGCGGAGGCTATTCAGGGTAAAGTTCCGGGTGTATTGATACAGAACACAAGCTGGACTCCGGGAGCTACTCCGTCTATTCTTATTCGTGGTACACGTTCTATCAAAGCAGGCAATGATCCGTTGTATGTTGTGGATGGTATTCCTATTTCAACAGCTCCTAATTTGTTTGCACCTGGTGATATAGAATCAATAGAGGTGCTTAAGGATGCCTCAGCTACTGCTATTTATGGATCCAGAGGTGCTAATGGAGTTATCATAATCTCAACGAAGAAAGGTAAGAAAGGGAAAGTGCAGGTTGACTATAATGGCTATTATGGTATTCAGACCATTCAAAACAAGTTGGAATTAATGGATGGAGCAGAATATGCGGAGTATGTGCGTGAAGCTTATAGAGCAGCTGGACAATACGATTCAGCACTGCCTAATATGGAACTGGATAAAACATTACCCTCGTTTACTGGTGATGATTATACTTGGCAATCTATTGCAATGGCTTATGATGAAAACGGTAATTATGATTCCAGCAAAGTACGTTCCGGTGCTTTGTGGTGGAACGAAGTAGAACGTACAGGTATAGTGACTGATCACCAACTCGGCATTAGAGGAGGAGGTGATAAAATGCAGTTTGCTTTTAATACTACATACTTCAAGAATGAAGGTATTTATAAGAATCAAGATTACTCACGCTATACAGTAAAGTTGAGTGTTGATGCAGAAGTAACTAATTGGTTGAAGATAGGCGGGCAGTCGCACTTCAGTCATTCATTACAGAATAGAGGTTCTAACTTCTAGGATTGTTGGCGTGTGAATCCACTTGGACGATTGTATGATGATGATGGAGTTCCTACATTGATGACTTCAGGAGGTGATTCTCAATGGTGGAATCCTCTTCAATACTTAGAACCTAACGCAGTGGTTAATCCTTTGAAAATTAACCGTTTCTTAGGTAGTTATTATGGGGAAATCAAGCTTCCATTAGATGGACTTAAGTATCGTGCAAATATTGGAATTGATTTTCATTCTCGTCAGGATTATTCCTTCTTATCTTCAAATGCAAGACAGGGCAATCCTAATCAGGCAAAAAATGCTACTCAACAAACTTATGCTTATACCTTTGAAAATCTGTTATTTTACGATAAGCAGTTTGGAAAACACTCTATCGGAGTTACTTTATTGCAATCTATTCAGCGTAATAGAACCGAAAGTTTAAGTGCTACTGTTCAGGATTTACCTTCGGATGATCTGCTTTTTAATGATATTGCATCAGCATTGGATATAACAGGGTATGATAGTAATAATCAAGTATGGAGCCTTGCTTCTTTCATGGGACGCTTGAATTATAACTATAAAAGCAGGTATTATGCTACATTCTCAATGCGTTATGATGGCTCTTCGCGTCTAGCTGATGGACACAAATGGGTTTCTTTCCCTGCTTTTTCGTTAGCATGGAGAGTAAATGAGGAAAACTTTCTTAAGAATTTTGATAAACTTGATAATTTGAAATTGCGTTTTGGATATGGTGTAACTGCCAATACTTCTATTAATCCTTATCAAACAAAAGGATTGTTATCAAAGAAGTACTATAATTATGGAGAAAATATGGTTATTGGTTACACTTCCTCTAGTTTACCGGATAAAACATTGACTTGGGAAACTACCGGGCAATGGAATGTAGGGGTTGATTTCAGTTTTTTCCGTGGACGTTTGAGTGGAACAGTTGATGCTTATCTGCAAAATACACATGATTTGCTGCTTGACCGTCAGTTACCTGCTGTCTCTGGCTATACGAGTGTACTTACTAATGTTGGTAAAACAAGAAATAAAGGTATTGAGGTTAGTTTGTCTACGGTAAATATACAAAATAAAGATTTCACATGGTCTACAGATTTTATGTATTCAACTAATAAGGAAGAAATTGTAGAATTGTATAATGGAAAAGTAGATGATATAGGTAATAGCTGGTTTATAGGTGAAGCGCTTGGAGTATATTATGATTATAAGAAAATAGGCATCTGGCAGGATTCTCCGGAGGATCTTGCTGAAATTGAAAAATATAATAAGAATGGTCACAAATTTGCACCAGGAATGATTAAATTGTTGGATATCGATGGAGATCATAAAATTACCGCGGACAATGATCGTATGATCCTTGGACAAAAACGTCCCAAACATATTTTTAATCTTAGCAATACATTTGTTTATAAAGGCTTTGATCTGAATATTTTCATCAATGGTGTATACGGTAATAAAGTGGTGAATATGCTACGTAAAGAATTTACCAATCCGATGAACAACAGTGGAATGTTGAAAGAAGCTGTTAATATCGCCCGTGTGGAACTGATCGATCCATCACAACC
>OKSC01002066.1_pt1 | contig 18043 bp, 14 predicted proteins | sample 1601161 | NCBI WGS metagenome assembly OKSC01 (sample SAMEA3541552, study PRJEB24748) | human gut metagenome | biome: human gut; feature: human-associated habitat; material: faeces | place: China | collected 2012
CCTTGGCGCGCATCTCGAGGATGAAGTTGAGCTTCTCTTCGCCGCAGACGCCATCGGGGTCGTGGATGTAGCCGTCGGGACCGGCGAAGTAGGTGACCTTACCGCCGAGCTCGTCGATCTTCTTCATGATGCCCCAGCCCACGTTGCCGTAGCCGGACATGGCGACACGGATGCCCTTGACTTCCTTGCCGTCGTGCTTCAGGACTTCGCGCAGATAATAGACAGCGCCGAAACCGGTAGCCTCGGGACGGAGGATGGAACCGCCGGTGCAGACAGCCTTACCGGACATAGCACCGAACTCGGCAGCGCCGACGATGCGGCGATACTGGCCGTACAGATAACCGACCTCGCGGCCGCCGACACCAACGTCACCAGCGGGGCAGTCGATGTCCTGACCGATGTGACGATGGAACTCGGTCATGAAAGCCTGGCAGAAGCGCATGACTTCGCCGTCGCTGCGGCCGATGGGGGAGAAGTCGGAACCGCCCTTGGCACCGCCGATGGGCAGGCAGGTCAGAGCATCCTTGAAGGTCTGCTCGAAGCCGAGGAACTTGATGATGGAAAGGTTAACGTTGGAAGCGAAACGCAGGCCGCCCTTGTAGGGGCCGAGGGCCGCGTTGTACTGCACGCGGTAACCACGGTTGACGTGATACTGAAGGTTATCGTCCATCCAGACAACACGGAACTCGATGGTGCGCTCGGGCTCGACCATGCGCTCAAGCAGGCAGGCCTTCTCGTACTCGGGGTGGGCGTTGATGACCGGCTCGAGGGAAGACAGGACTTCTTCGACGGTCTGCAGGAATTCGGGCTCATTCGCGTTCTTGGCCTTGGTCTCGGCAAGAACTCTCTCAATGTAAGCGTTCATGATAAGTAGCCTCCTCTAAAATTACCCTGAAAATCAGGGCTTGATGGTTCAGCCATCTTGTCTATGAGTTTATCACCAAAGGAAAAAATTCTCAAGCAAAACGCTATTGGCGCTGTGCAAGAAATTCTTTCTAACTTTTTGTGCATTTGGCAGAAAATTTGGCAAAAAACTTTAACTTTTTTAATAAAACATATTAGATTGATGCAAGCCAACTTTCAAAGTGGTTATTTCATCGAGAAAAACTGCTCATAATCTTGCATTTTTGTGCAATGCATTCCAAAAGGAAATAGGGGTGTCACCACCCCTATCAAAATTTGTAATAGAAAGTGCTTTGCCGCCGCTTTACGGCATTTCCTGTGCGTTTTCGACGGGATCCGCGCTGTCCTCAGTCGAAACGCTCGTTTCTACGGGCGGTGCGCTCTGGGCGCTGCTATCCAGCAGCTCGACGTCGGACGCTTCGATCCAGTTTTCCGTGACGTAGCCGTCGCGGTAGTAGACGCACACGCGGTCGCCGACGTTCAGCAGCGGCGCATAGGCGACCTCAGCCGCGCTTATGCGCACGGAGAAGGCGCTCTCGCCGTCAAAGCGCAGGAAGTAGATGCTGTTGCCATCTACGACCGCCGTGCGGATCTCGGCGATCGTGCCCTCGACGCTCTTATAATCGCTCGGCGTGACGTCGATGGAGCCCTGATCGTCGGAGATGAGGTTATTTTTGAGCAGCATTTGACGGTAGTTCGCCTCGCAGTCGGCGAGCGTCGCGCCGGTGGCGACGATCTGGTACTGGTTGACATTGACCATCGCGTACATCTTGACGAGCTCGCTCGCGTCCTTGAGCGCCATGAAGTACGTCGGCTGCTCGGCGACGTTCAAAAGCAGCGGGAACGTCGCGTTATAGCGAAGGTTCTGCACCTGACCCTCAGCGCTGTCCATGGCGCTGTACTCCGTCGCGCCTGCGCAGGGATAGTACTTTGTCTCCTTTGTGCGCTGGTTGGAGAGCAGGAAACCGATGTTGCTCTCGTCGCCGCCGACGCTCGTCACACCCGTGTAGAGGTAAACGTCGTCACCTTCAGCAAGGTAGTTGTAGCCGTCGGTCGTGACCGTCACGTCGCGCTGGCCGAAGATGGAGTTCCAAAAGCCGTTGTGATACTGGCCATAGTAGTCATACTGCTCGATGATGAGCTCGGCGGAGTAGACGTGGTCGACCCACGCGGGCGGCTCTTCATAGTATTCGCTCTCGCCCGTGATGGCGTTGACGAGCACCGCGCCGTGGTTGTCCGTGCCGCCGAAGAGACCGATGGTCTTCTCCTTCTTGGCGCAGACCCAGTAGGGCGTGCCGTCCTCGTCGATCTCGAAGACCGGCTCTTCAAACATATAGGTCGGGTACGCGAAGCGCAGATGACGGTAGAGGTTGCGGGAGAAGTGCTCGGCGGTCGTGTACTTCATGCCCTCGTCAAGGCGCACGACCTCGACGTTCTGCGTGACCATGTCGATGATGAGGTAGGCGGGCAGCCCCTCCGAGCGGTTGTTGAACCACTTGATGATGTCGCCGTAGCGCAGCGGCGTGACGCGCACGGGACGGCCGTGGTAGTTGATCTGCGTGTAGTTTTCCGCGACCTCGAACTGCGAGACCATGTCTGCCAGCTCGCCGAGCTTGCGGTCGCCGAGCTTTTCGGCGCTGTCGCGGTCGAGCATCGGGATGCGGTCATACGAGACCTCTTCAATTTCGCTTGCAAAGCTGCCGCTCTCGATCGGCAGCAGCGCCTGATAGTCCTTGGCCCGCAGCACGACCCACGACGTCAGCGCGCCGACGAGCGCCGTGACGATGAGCGCCGCCACGACAAAGAAGGGCACGGTGCACTGCTTTTTGACGAACGTGAAGTAGCCCTTGGCCCCCGTGCCCTGAAAGCCGGAGGTGAAGAGCGCGCAGATGCAGTACGTGACGCAAAGCAGCAGCACGAAACCGTAGAACTCTTCGGCATGCAGGTTGATGGCGGGCATCTGCACGTAGAAGAAGACTGCGCCGACAAGCAGCGTGACGAGCGTGTTGACCGCGATGCGGCCGCCCTTGCTGCCGATCGACTTGCGGGGCTTGCGCTCGCGTTTGGGCTTGGGCGCGGCGTTCGGGTCGAACTGAAAGCCGCCGGCGTCCGAGCCGGAAAATTTGATATCCATAGAATATTTCCTTTCTGATGAAATGGGAACGGTGCTTATTTTTATAGTATACCGTGATTGCCCCATAAAAACAAGGGCGGGGCAAAAATCGTACGCCGGCGGCTTGAATAGTGAAAATGCGAGAGCGGAAAAGCGATTGTGCATATCACACGGAAAAAGTGGTCGATGGGTTGTATACAGTGGCTAAAAATGCAATTTGCCGCAACTTGGACTTGCTATTTTCACTTTGCCTCGTTATCATGGCGGTAGAGCGGCATGCGCGTGCCGCCCAATATCGAACGAAGGAGAATTTGTATGAAAAGATTGTCTCTGAAAGCAACGTCCCTGATCCTGGCACTTGTTCTCGCGCTCAGTCTCTCCGTCACCGCCTTCGCAGATGATAACGCCGCTTCGATGACCCGCGCCGAAGTGACGCAGGAGGTCATCAAGAACATGGGCCTCGCCGCACAGGCGGAAGCGAGCGCCAAGGATGCGAGCGCATTCAAGGATGTTGCCGAGGGCAGCAAGTTTGAAGGCGCGATCAACCTCGCCTACTCCAAGGGCATTGTCAACGGCGTCAGCAAGGACGCATTTGCGCCCGACGCAGCCGTTACGCAGTTGGAAGCGGCCGCGATGATCCTGCGCAGCACCGGTCTGGACAAGGCGCTGCTGAAGGATTGGCCCGCGGACTATGACGATATGGCCGTCTGGTCCGGCCTGATGGACGGCCTGACCTACGAGGCTGCCAAGCCCGTGACGACGGCAATGCTCGAGCAGATGCTCAAGAATGCCGCGTCGATCGCGGACAAGCCGGTCATCGGCATCAGCTGGTCCTATAATGGACAGAATTACGACTCCCACAAGACGATCTTCAAGACCGTCGGCGCTATCCCCGTCGAGCTCGATCAGGTGACGAGCACGGCCGTGAAGTACGATGCCGAGGGTAAGATCGAGTCCGCGTATCTCGAAGAGAGCGGCATGCTCAAGCAGGAATACGCCGACAAGGTGAAGGAGAAGGATCTCACGGCCAGCAACGTCGGCGCTGTGATGCAGGCCATCGACGGCGTCTTCTTCACCGGCGGCGAGGATGTGAGCCCGTCTCTGTTCAAGGTCCCCGAGAAGGAAAAGAACGAGGGCGAAGAGATCAACGCCACGCGCGATATCTCCGACTACATGCTCATGGCCTACTGCCTTGAAAAAGACGTGCCGACGTTCGCGGTCTGCCGCGGCGAGCAGGTGATGTCCATCGTCTCCGGCTGCACGTTCATCCAGGATATCCCCAACTACTATAAGGAGCAGGGGAAGACCTACAACGATACGCACAGAATGCCGGCCGACGCGCCTGACCGCACCTATGCCCGCCACGATGTGACCATCAATAAGGACGCCTCCAAGTGGCTCTATAAGATCGTCGGCTCCACGGAGCTGAAGAACGTTTCCTCCTGGCACCACCAGGCGGTCGGTGGCGTTGAGGGCACGAACCTCACCGTCGTCAGCACGGCGACGTATGACGGCGTGGAGATCATCGAGGCGGTCGAGCGTCAGGACAAGGCCTTCTGCCTCGGCGTGCAGTTCCACCCCGAGAATGACTGCAAGTTCGTGCTTTACACCAAGACCCCCGAAAAGGCCCTGTGCGACTATGAGACCTGCCTGAACTTCTTCGAGATGCTGGTCGAGTACGCGGGCAAGTAAGGACACGTACCGTACAACAGAATGCATAGAAAAAGGTCCCGTCTTCGGACGGGACCTTTTTGATGTATTGTAATTGTTTACGACGCCTTCTGCACTTTCAGGATCTTCACCGCCTCGCGGGCGGCGGCACCGGCGTCTTCGGCGTAGTAATCTGCGCCGATCTCGTCGCAGAAGCTCTGGCTGATGGGCGCGCCGCCGATCATGACCTTGATCTGATTCTGCAAGCCGCGCTCGTGGACGAGCTTGACGACCTCGCGCATTTCCTCCATCGTGGTGGTCAGCAGCGACGAGCAGGCGATCACGCCGCAGTGATTCTCCACGGCGGTGCTGACGAACTGCTCCGCCGACGTGTCTACGCCGAGGTCAAAGACCTCGATGCCGCTGCCCTCCATCATGATCTTGACGAGGTTTTTGCCGATGTCGTGCATGTCGCCCTTCACGGTGCCGAGGCACACGCGGCCGACGGGCTCGGTGCCCTCGCCGACCATCAGGGGCTTCAGAAGCTCCGTGGCGGCGGACATGCAGCGCGCGGCCATGAGCATTTCGGGAACGAACGCGCGGTTGGCGGAGAACGCCTCGCCGAGGCGGTTCATGCCGATGATCATGCCCTTGGAGAGAATGTCGCCCGGCTCGTGGCCTTCGTCGAGTGCCTGCTGGCAGAGGGTGAGCAGCTTTTTCTGCTGGCCGCGCTCGAGCGCGCGGGCGATGTTTTCAAACACATCGGCGGACTCCTGCGCGGAGGCTGCGGCCTGCACCACCTCGGCCTTTGCGGCACCAATCTCACGCTTCGGCACGGCGGGGAGCGGCGTGACGGGGATGTGCAGCCCCGCGTTGTACTCGTTCACGGCCTGATCGAGGTACTGATCCACGTGCGGGAAGACCGTACCGGCAAGGCCATAGGTGATCGAGGGGATGAAGTGCCCGCCGGGGCAGCAGCGCGCGAGCGTGTCTCTTGCGTAGGCGAGAATTTCATCCGGCTGCGCATCCGCGCGGTCGATGGCCGCGCCGAAGCCGCCCATGAGCGTGAGCTTGCCGCTTAAGTGGCGCTGGAGGGCGGGGATGTCGTTTTCCGGCAGTGTACCCTGCCAGACCTGAATGCCGATCTCGGCCATGTCGTCCACGATGGGGACGAGGTACGAGTCGGCGTGGTGGATGGTGATGACGCCGCGCGAGCGGATGTAGCCATAAAAGCGGCGGTAGGGCTCCTTGAAAAACTCGCGCCACATGTCGGGCTTCATAAAGAGGGCGTTTTTCGTGCCCCAGTCATCGTGGGAGAAGATGACATCGGGCTGCAGGCCGTCGATCAGGCGGCGGACATAATCGAGGCGGTACTGCGTGATCGTCTCGATGAGCTCGTGCATCTCGTCGGGATGCTCGTAGAGCGCGGTCAGCGTATCTTCAAAGCCCATGAGGAAGTGGCACTGCTCAAAAATGCCTGTGCCCATGAAACCGGCGAGGAGCTTGCCCTCGGCATCCGCGGCGGCGCGCGAGCGCGTGCGGCACTCCTCCCAGCCCTCGGAGCAGACGCTCAGATCGGGAACGTGGACGGTGTTCTTCCAGTGCGTCACATCGGGACAGACCGTCAGCTCCGGTGTGTGGACGGGGATGGGGCCGGGCGCGTCCTCGGGGAAGCTGATGGTCGTGCCCCAGCGGTCCTTGCTCACGGTGCCGCGCCTGCGGTTGCCGCGAAGATAGGTGTTGATGGGGTCCGTGAGGCACATGTGCAGCGCTTCATACTGGCAGAGCTGACGCTCGGGCTGGCCGTCGGGCTTGATGAGTTCAAGAAAAATTCCTTTCGGGGTAGACATGGGGAAGATCTCCTTTATCAATACAGCACGCAGGCTGTGTAGGTCAAAGTGCGGGGACCATAGTTGTAGGCGAGGTTTGAGCGGACGCAGACGTCACTGACGAACAGTCCGTAGGCCTCCATCGAAGAAAGCCTCTGCTTGGGATGTCGACAGGGACGGTCCGGATAGGTGCAGGTATGGCAGAGCGTGCATGTGCCCGCCGTCAACGGCAGACAGTGAGGGAATAAGAGCCGCGCCTGGCGGGCGAAGGTCGAAAAGCGCTTTTTATGCGCCTCCAAGAGCGACGTCATACCAGTGTAATCAAATTCATCCTCGAGCTGCGCAGTGCTCTGCACCAAAATCCCCTGTGAATAGCGCTTGATTTGCGCCCTTGCCTGCTCGAGTGTGCTGCAGGCGGGCGGGCAGCTCCAGCTTTTGCCGTAGCGGCCGCAGCGGTCAGCTTTGCACATGTCGCGAACGGCTTCGAGCGGATCGAGTGCATCCATATTCACTGCTGCGCACTGGGAAAAGCCGACCTCGCGGGCGAGGGTGAGAAGGTCTGTCATAAGCAATGCCTCTTGACAAGGGAATTTATTTCTGCATAAAATACTATTTATACATTATTTATCTATTATATGGGTGGGGGAAGCTCGTGTCAAGCATTCAAGTTCAGCAGGGGGCGAAAATCACGCCGGTCCCGTTCGAAGCAGGGGAGACGCTGCTCTCCGCGCTGCGGCGGGCGGGATATTCCATCCCCGCAGCCTGCGGCGGCAAGGGCCGCTGCGGCAAATGCCGCGTGAAGGTGAACGGTGTGCCGCGCCTTGCCTGCAAGACGAAAGCGCAGGACGGCGATTGGATCGACCTGCCCGAGACGATGCGCGGCGTCATCCTGACGGACACGCTCACACTGCCGAAGGCGCAGGCGGGCCGCTCGGGCCTTGGCGCGGCAGTTGACCTCGGTACGACGACGGTGGCGCTGCGGCTCTTCGACCGCGCAGACGGAAAGCTGCTCGCGCAGGCTCAGGACTGGAACGCGCAGGCGCCCTACGGCGCGGACGTTATCAGCCGCATCCAGCACACGATGGAAACGACTGACGGGCTGGGCGAGCTGTCGCGCTGTATCCGCGCACAGACCGAGACGCTTTTGGAGCGGACACTTTCCGCCGCCGGACGGAAGACGGATGAAGTCAAGAAGCTCATCATTGCGGGCAATACCGTGATGCAGCACATTTTCGACGGGCGCGAGGTCGCGTCCATCGCCCGCGCGCCGTTTCAGCCGGAAACGTTGTTTGAAGACGGCGTGGGCAAGCCGCTTTCGGGCATTCCCGTGCGATTTGCCCCGTGCGTCGCGGGCTATGTCGGCGGCGACATCACGGCGGGACTGATGGCGGACGGGCTTTTCGCGCAGCCGGAATTGCGGCTGTTTCTCGATATCGGCACGAACGGCGAAATGGCGCTGGGAAATGAGAGTGGCGCGCTCTGCTGTGCGGTCGCCTCGGGCCCCGCGTTCGAGGGGGCGGGCATCAGCTGCGGCATGCCGGGCATCACGGGCGCGGTGAGCCATGTGCACTACGATAGGGGATTCCTCTGCGACATTGTCGGCGGGGGAGAGGCAAAGGGCATCTGCGGCTCGGGACTGGTCGACCTCGTCGCCGTGCTTTTGGAGCGAGGCGTGATCGACGAAAGCGGGCGGCTGCTGCCGCCGCAGGACGCGCCGGAGGACATGCGCCGCTATCTGACCGAGGATGGCCAGGGCAACGGCGTCTTCCACCTGACGAAGGCCGTTAGCCTGACGGCGCGCGACGTGCGCAACCTGCAGCTTGCCAAGGCGGCGGTGGCAGGCGGTATTCGGGTGCTGCTCGAGCAGCGCGGCGTGACGGCGGACGACATTGCGAGTGTGGAGCTCGCGGGCGGGTTCGGCAACTATCTCTCGCCCGAGAATGTAGTGCGCATCGGCATGCTGCCGCGCGCGTGCCTTAGTAAAATCAGACCCCTTGGCAACGCGGCGCTCGCGGGCGCTTCGATGCTGGCGCTTGACGGGGAAAACTGGCGAAAGCTCGCGGAGATTCCCGAAAAGTGCCGCTATCTCGAGCTTTCCGGGTGCGACGACTTTTCCCGCGCGTTCACCGACAGTTTGACATTTTGAGAATCGTTCCGAACAGGAATTTTTAATGGAGGAAAACCCTATGGAAATGCAGTTTCCCGTGATTTTGGACGGCGCGACCGGCACCGAGCTCCAAAAGCGCGGCTTCACCGGCGACATGAGCGCCGAGCAATGGGTGCTCGAGCATCCCGAAAGCATCCTTGAAATTCAGCGCAAGTATGTGGCGAGCGGCTCGAATGTGCTCTACGCGCCGACGTTCGGCGGCAACCGCCAGAAGCTCGAAGAGCGCGGCATCTTCAACCGCACGGAGGAGATGAACAAAGCGCTCGCGCAGCTCTCGAAACAGGCGGCGGACGGAAAAGCATGGGTCGCGGGTGATATCGCGCCCACGGGCCGCTTTTTAGCCCCTCTTGGCGACGCGTCGTTTGAAGAGCTCGTCGACATTTACACCGAGCAGGCGGCGGGCCTTGAGCAGGCGGGCGTCGACCTTTACGTCATTGAGACGATGATGACGCTGACCGATGCGCGTGCAGCGGTTCTGGCGATCCGCAGCATGAGCAAAAAGCCCATCCTTGTGTCCTTTACCTGCGATGAGAGCGGCAAGATCCTCTCCGGTACGGACGTGGTTGCGGCGCTTTCCGTGATGGAGGGCATGGGCGTGAGCGCATTTGGCCTGAACTGCTCGGCAGGCCCCGAGCAGATGTTGCCGCAGCTCCAACGCCTGCATAAATACGCGCGCGTGCCGCTGATCGCCAAGCCCAACGCCGGCATGCCGGAGATCGTGAACGGCGAGGCCGTGTACAACTGCCCGCCGGAGGAATTTGCCGCACTGGTGCCCGAGATGCTCAAGGCAGGTGTGGCCCTCTTCGGCGGCTGCTGCGGCACGACGGAGGAGCACATCGCCGCGCTGAAAGCAGCGCTCAAGGACGCGGAATACGTTCGCCCCGCACCGGAATGCTTCGACTTTCTTCCCGCGGCAACGGAGAAGGAAGCCTTCTTCCTGCCCGCCGATGCGACGCACGGCGCGGTGCTGACCGCGGACGGCGATTTGGAGGACAAGCTCTCCGACGCGATGGATGACGAATGGCCGATGGTCGCGCTGAAGCTCGCGTCCTGGGCGGACGTCGACGCGCTGGCGGACTACCAGTACATGCTTAGAAAGCCGCTGTGCCTTATCTGCGACGACGCGGAGCTTTTGGAAGCGGGCCTGCGCGCCTATCAGGGAAGAGCCTTGTACGAGGGAAATCTCACCGAAGATGCCCTTGCGCCGCTGGTCGAAAAATACGGTCTGCTGGTGTAAAAAGAGAAAAAGAAGAACGGGACGGAAATGTTCATTTCCGTCCCGTTCTCTATATAGTAAAGCGCGTCACGCCGCGGCGCCGCCAGTGCTGACGATGCGGAAATACGCATTCGACGTCAGACGGTACATCGCGCAGTAGAGCAGCGCGAAAAGAAGCAGCGCCGCGCCGGTCACGCCGAGAAACAGCGTGAGGTTCTGGATGCCGAACAGCTGCATGATCTGCCAGACCATCGGCTGGGCGAAGGCGAGGTGCAGCGCCGCCGCGGCAAGCGGCAGCAGGAAAATGAGCAGCATTTGCGCGTTCACGCTCTCACGGATGTCGCGCTTGGTCATGCCCACGCGCTGCATGATGGCAAAGCGCGAGGCATCCTCATACCCCTCCACGACCTGTTTGTAGTAGAGCATCAGAAGCGTTGCGAACAGAAACAGCACACTTAAAAGAATGCCGAGGAAGAAGAGACTGCCGTAGAGCGAGAAGAACTCCGCACGGACGTCCGCCATTTCCGTGGGATGCCAGTGATTCTGGACGGCAAGCGTGTTGATCGCGTCCTCCGCGCCAAAATAGAGGCTCGCCGTCGAAGCAAGCATCACCAGCACCATCGTCGAGAGAATGCAAATGGAGGCGAGGCCCGCGCCGTTTCGCTTCATGCGGTAGGTGAGCGACGAGAGGGAAACAAAGTTGCGCTTTTTGTAGTAGAATTTTTCATCCTTCTGGAGTGTTTTGCAGAGCGTCACGCTGCCGGAGATGAAGAGAAGATACGTCGATAGAATGACCATGATGACCGCGAGGAAGAAGAGCAGCATCGCCTGTACGGGGTCGTTGATGGTCGCGGCGATGTAGTACGCGCCGAGCAGCAGCGCAAGGCCGGGGATGACGAGCAGCCATTGCGACTTCGGCGGCTTTTCGCCGACGTTTTCGCTCTTCAAAAGCGCCGCGCCTTGTGCGTGGCGCAGCGACAGCACACCGCGCACATAGAGCAGCGCGAAGATGGCGATGAACGTGATGGCGCACTGCTTGATGGCGGCAAGGCTCACGGTGAACGCCGCGGCGGGGAGAGATAAAAGCCGCAGCAGTGCGGACTGCGAGACATAGGAGAGCAGCAGGCCGAGGCCAAGCCCCGCGATCAGCGTGAACGCCGCGGCCAGAAGTGTCTCCCAGAAGAGAATGGCGCTGAGTGCGCCGCGGTCCATGCCGAGCACGCTGTAAAGGCCGAATTCCTTCTTGCGGCGGCGCAGGAGAAAGCTGTTCGTGTAGAAGAGAAACAGCGCGATGAACACCGATACGACGAACGAGCCGAGGCTCATCGTCATCGCGACCGCAGAGGTGCCGGAGCCGTTCACCTTGCCATTGACCGTATAGAGCGCGGGGGTGACGGCAAGGTACGCAATGACATACAGCATCGCTGCCATGAACGCGCAGGAGAGAAGATAGGGCACATAGAGCCTTGCGTTCTTTTTGATACCCATCCACGCAAGGCGGGGGTAAAAGGTGGGCTTCATGCGCATTCGCCTCCCGTCTGCTGCTGCGTGAGCGCATCGGTGATACGCTGGTAGAACTGGGAATCCGTGTCCTTGCCGCGCTTTAACTCCAGCGAGACCTCGCCATCGCGCAGGAACAGCACGCGCGAGGCGCAGCTCGCCGCGCGCACAGAGTGCGTGACCATCACGATGGTCTGGCCAGAGGCGTTGATCTCGCCGAAGAGCTTCAAGAGCTCGTCGGTCGAGCGGGAGTCGAGCGCGCCGGTCGGCTCGTCGGCCAGCAAGATCTGCGGGCGGGTGATGAGCGCGCGGGCGACGGCGGCGCGCTGCTTCTGTCCGCCGGAGACCTCGTAGGGGTACTTTTTGAGCAGCGTCTCGATGCCGAGGTCGTAGGCGAGCGGTGAGAGCCGGTCGCGCATCTCCGTGCGCGACTTGCCCGCGAGCACGAGCGGCAGGCAGATGTTGTCTTCGAGCGAGAACGTGTCGAGCAGGCTGAAGTCCTGAAACACAAAGCCCAGATTGTCGCGGCGGAAGGCTGCGGCGGTTTCTTCGGGAATCTCGGAGAGGTTCTTGCCGCCGAGCAGCACTGTGCCGCCGGTGGGCTTGTCGAGCGCGGCGAGGATATTGAGAAGCGTCGTTTTGCCGCTGCCGCTCTCGCCCATGATGGCGACATACTCGCCGGATTCGACGGTGAAGTTGACATTTTTGAGCGCCTGGACCTTGCTGCCGCCAAAGCGCGTGGTGTAGGTCTTTTGAAGACCGGAAACAGTCAGGATCTGCATGAGGTGACTCCTTTCTAACGAATGAGATAGATGTTGGCGGTTGACATAATTTTTATTTTCGGAACATTCTGCCGAAAAAAGGGTGCAGAAAAGCAGCCGGAAAAGCGGAGGCTCTTCGCGGCTGCTTTTTCAGAAAATGCGTTACTCGAGATTCAGTTTTTTCGTCGTGAAGTACCATGTCACGGCGTAGCCCGCTGCGGCGAAGAGCAGTTCGCCGAACATCCCCCAGAGGAGCAGCAGCTCGACGCTCGCGGGCGCGCTGTAAACGTCCAGATACATCCAGCGCGTGGGATCGGCGTTGAAGAACGCACCGATCATGGCGATGGCGGTGAACTGCGCGACCTCGAAGAACACGAGCACGAGAACGGTCGTCCAGAGCGACTTGTGCTTATTGAAGCTGTAGCCGATGGAGAAGGCGGCGTACACCACGAGCGACGCGGCGGAGATCGTCATAACGAAGTTGCCGAGCAGCTCAAGCAAAATGAGCAGTGCATGGCCGCGCAGCGAGGCGTCCATTTGGAAGAACGCCGTGAAGAAATCGCCGAAGAAGTCCGGCACATAAAGAAGAGAAGACCAGTCAGAGGCGGCGATCAGCAGCGAGAGAAGTCCCACGATGAACGCCGCAGCATACCACACGGCGGAAACGATGAGCTTGGAGATGAGCAGCTGATGGAGGCTCACCGGCAGCGTCAGCGTGAGATAGCCCTCGTCCTTGAGCACATGGTCGCGCCAGCGGACGGCGGAGAGCACCAGCGGCGCAAGCCCCAGCGCACCAAGGCCCATCACAAAGCCGATGACCAGCAGTACGCCGATGAGCTGTAAGAGCCAGGGAATGTGCTCGCCGTTCAGGAGCAGTTGAGAAAAACGCATCAGCGCCGTCAGCGCCAACATTCCAAGAAAGATCGGCCACATGATGCGGCTCGTTGCACGGAATTCGTGCTTGATGAGTTTACTCAGCATCTGAACACCTCCCGGAAGAGCTCGTCAACGCTCTTGCCCTTTTCATCTCGAATGGTCTCCACGCTCTCGTGGAGCATGACCTGCCCCTCGCGCAGGAACACGACCTCGTCAAGGATCTGCTCGACGTCGGCGATCAGGTGCGTGGAGATGATGACCGCTGCGTCCTCGCTGTAGTTGCCGATGATCGTGCGCAGGATGTAGTCGCGCGTCGCGGGGTCCACACCGCCGATGGGCTCGTCAAGGAGATAGAGCTTGGCGTCGCGGCTCATCGTCAGGATGAGCTGCGTCTTCTCGCGCATGCCTTTGGAGAGCGTCTTAATCTTCTGTGTGCGGTCAAGGCCGAGGTTCATCAGCATCGCTTCGGCCACGCCGCGGCGGAAGTCCGAATAAAAGTCACCGTAGTAGTCAAGCGCCTGCGCGATCGTCATCCAGCCGGGCAGCGTGTTTCGGTCGGGCAGGTACGAGACAATGGCCTTCGTTGCGCGGCAGGGGGCCTTGCCTGCGATCAGAATTTCGCCCGACGTCGGCGTCAGAAGGCCGTTGGCGAGCTTGATGAGCGTCGTCTTGCCGCTGCCGTTGGGGCCGAGCAGGCCCACGATGTGCCCGGGTTCGATCGTGAGATCGATGCTGTCGAGCACCGTTTTGGCGCCGTAATTTTTCGTGAGCGCCTTGCATTCAAAAATACTCATTCTTCCTCCTCCTTAGCTCCCTGAATGAGAGCTATGACTTCGTCTCTCGTGCAGCCGAGCGTTTTCATCGAGTGGAGAAATTCTCCCACGCGCTCGTCCGCAATGCGGAGCTTGGCATTTGCGATCATGTTTTCATTTTCCGTGACGAACCGTCCCGCCGTGCGCTGGGAAAACACCAGACCGTCGCGTTCGAGCTCGGATAGCGCGCGCTGGACCGTGTTGGGGTTGACGCCCGCCTCCACCGCAAGCTCTCGCACGGAGGGGAGCTTTTCTCCCGGCGCGTAGATGCCGGAGACGATGGCCTCCGTCAACCGCTGTGTCAGCTGGGAGTAGATCGGCTGGTCATTGCGGAAGTTCCAGTCCATAGTGATCCTCCTTGTGTATCACTGTATTAAGTAATTAGCACAATAATACATCAAGCGGCATTTGTCAATAGCCGGACGCAAAAAAGATCAAAAAATTTCGCGGCAGAAAAAAGCCGCGAAATTGACATAAAATCCTAAAACAGATGTTGCATTTCGGGAAAAATGTGGTATCATAAATTCGAACAAATGTTGGAAGGGGCGCACAAGATGGAAAAACTGTCCAGAATGCAGCAGCGCGTATACGATTATATAGCAGAGAGCATCGCCAAACACGGCTATGCCCCCTCTGTGCGCGAAGTCGGTGAGGCGCTGGGACTCAAGTCACCCTCCACGGTCCACTTCCATATCAAGCACCTGCAGGAGATGGGGCTCATTGAGAAGAGCGCGGGCAAGGGCCGTGCCATCACGCTCAAAAAGCAGCTGCAGGCCGTTCCCGTTGCGCCGCAGTCCGTCGAGATCGACGAGCTTGCCCCGCGCCGCCGTCAGGTGCCGATCCTCGGCAATGTTGCCGCCGGTAACCCGATTTTGGCGCAGGAGTGCATCGAGGACTACCTGACGTTCGACACCGGCGGGCACGATGACGAGTATTTCGCCCTGCGTGTGCGCGGCGAGTCGATGCTCGGCGTCGGCATCCTGCCGGACGACCTTGTCGTCGTCCACCGCCAGAACCTCGCGCAGAACGGGCAGATCGTGGTCGCGCTGCTTGGTGACGAGGCGACGGTCAAAACGCTCAAGCGCAAGGGCAGCGAGGTCTGGCTCATGCCCGCGAACCCCGACTACCAGCCCATCGACGGCCGCGAGTGCACGATCTTGGGCCGCGTCGTTGCCGTGGTGCGGCAGTATTAAGCGAGAAAAGCAAACGCTCCTCCGCGAATGCGGAGGAGCGTTTTTTTGTTGTTATGGGGGAAAGCGTAGGGTTAGAGGGAGCGCTGCGGCAAACTGAACGTTATCAATTGGTGAATCTTAAATAATAGTAGGTAGTCATTTCCTTCCATAACATCCATTTTCTTAAACCCGTGTCGTAAATAAAAGTGTTCTGCCTGAATATTATCCTTATGACACCCTAAGGCAATGGGGCGCTTACCAAAGTCACGATAAACAAGCTGTATCGTCTTTTCCAATATTTCTCCGCCAATGCCGCAACCACGATATCCTTTATCAACTACAAATCCCGCTTGTTACGCCCTCATCCCTTGTCAAAGTGTACCGTCCAGCCCTCGATCCCGTAGAACGGGGAGGAGACGGTGGGGTTCAGTCCGTCGATAAGGCCGCTCGGCGTCAGGACCGACGCGGCCCTGAATGCGATGGGCGCGATGGGCGCGCTCTGGGCAAGGTAGCGGTACAGCGCGCGGGCGGTCTGATCCGTCTCATTGAGCGAGAACGCATCGAGCAGCGTGTTGCACTGCGCGTCCGCGTAGCGGCCGTAGTTCAGCGCGCCGCCGGTGCGCGCGAGGGACGAAATGTCCCAGTTCGCCGTCAGGCGCACCTCGCCGAGATACAGGTCAAAATTTCCCTTTTGCAGCGCGGTCAGATAGTCGCTCCACGGGAGTGAGCGCACGCTGACCGTCAAAACGTCGGTCGAGAGCGTGCGGCTCAGATAGTCGGCGATGGAGACCTTGAACGAGTCGCTCTCACTGACCAGGATCGTCACCGTGCGGGGGCGGCTTTCCGTCACGCCCGCGCTTTCGAGCGCAGCGGCGAGGTCAGGCGAAGCGAGTGTCGACGCCATCTCCGTCGGATAGAGGCTGGAGTGCGGCGAGAGCGGGAAGCGCGCCGCCTCGGCGTGACCAGCGAGGTAGCCCGTCGTGATGGTCGTGCGGTCGATCGCACCCGCGAGGGCGCTGCGAAGCGATGCATCGGAGAGCGGCGCGCGCTGTGCGTTGAAGCCGAGGTAGATCATGTTCGCCGTCGCGCAGTCGGTGAGCGCCGTGTCCGCGCTGCGCAGATCGCCCGTGCTGCTCGTCAGGTCAGCCGAGAGCAGATGCACCTCGCGCGAGGAGAAAAGGTACGACGCCGTGTCCGCGTCCTTGACGGCGCGCAGCTCGATACGCTCGAACGGCAGCGTGCCGTCGCTGCGCCAGTCGGGGTTCTGCTTGAGGCATGCGCCGTCGCTGTCCGTGACGAAGAGATACGGCCCCGTGCCGAGCGGCACGGTGTTCTTCTCCGAACCGGATTTGACGATGGGGATGTCAAGCAGCGCGGGGAACGCGCTGTCCGCACGCGTGAGGTTGACAATGAGCGCGCCGTTGCTTGCGCGCATCGAGGCGACGTTGGCAAAGCGCGCGCTGTAGCGCTCGCTCTCCTGCGCGCGGCGAAGCGTCGCGAGCACATCGCTTGCCGTCAGGCTGCTGCCGTCGGAAAAGCTGACGCCGTCGCGGAGGTAAAAGGTGTAGCTCGTGCAGTCGTCGTTGTGCTCATAGCGGCTGCACAGCACATTTTGCGGCGCAAACGACTCGTCCAGCACGAAAAGCCCCTCGTAGAGCAGCGCGCCAAGCGTCTGCTGCATGCCGTCGGGGCAGGTGATGGGGTCGAGCGTCACGCCCTGCAAATACGGCAGTGCGAACGACGTGATCGGCGTCAGGGTGGAGGAGGTGTCCGCTTCCACCGGCGGCGTTTCCTCCCAGAAGTCGCCGCTGCTGTCGTCGCTCACATCGCCGCTCCAGCAGCCCGAAAGCGAAAGCGCCAGCGTCAGCGCGCACAAAAGCGCAGAGAGGCGGCGCTTCACAGCGCATCCTCCGTAAGGCAGATCATCGCCGCCATGCCGCCGCGCCGGTCGCCCATCGCGCGGTGCGACCAGTAGCGTTCGGGGCGGCACTTCGTGCAGTCGGGGTGTACATCGACGCGCGAGGGGTCGATGCCCGCGCGCAGCAGCCACAGGCGGTTGATCGCCTTCAGGTCGATGTGGTATTTGTCGCCGCGCTTTTCGATGCGCTCGTCCATCGCGGGGTCGAGCAGGGCGAAAAAGGCGTCAGCCACGTCGCTGTCGGTCTCAAAGCAGCACTTGCCGATGCTCGGGCCGATGGCGGCGCGCAGTGTGTAGGGATCGGCGCCGTAGCAGCTCATCATCGACACGGCGGCCTTGAGCGCGATGCCGCTCGCCGTACCGCGCCAGCCGGCGTGCACCGCACCGATCGAACGCGAAGTCGGGTCGTAGAGCGTGATGACGCAGCAGTCCGTCCCGTAGGCGAACAGCGGCAGGTTCGGCACGTTCGTGATGAGCCCATCGGCGTCGTAGGGACGGTCATCCCAGAGAATTTTGCCCGCGTCCTCTTCCGATGCAATGCGGACAAGGTCAGAGTGGATCTGGCGGCAGCCGACGGCGCGGCTCGCGTCAAAGCCTACGGCCTCGCCGAGACGGCGGTAGTTTTCGAGTAAGTTTTCGCTCGTGTCGCCCTTGTTGTCGGCAAAGTTGAGTGAATCGTAGGGCGCAGGGCTCACGCCGCCGTGCCGCGTCGTGAACGCGTGAACCGCGCCGCTCCCCGCGGCGGTGATGACATCGGACGTGTCGTAGATGAGACCGTTTACGTTATGTTCGGTGAAAGACATCAAAAGTGCCTCCTTTTTCTGCACCTAAGGGTGCGGAGATGTCGCCGCCTGCCTCAGGCGGCGGGGGAAATGCGGCGTGTGCGCCGCAGCACCACACTCCCCCATTTTCTTTCCCGGGAAAGAAAACGGGCGGCGTGACCGTCCAAAAGAAAGGCGTTTGCATTGCAAGCGAGCAGCTCGAAGAGCTGCAACACTTGCCGATGCTACTTCCTGCGCGCGGCGTTGCCGCGTTTGAAGCTGCTATACGATTTGCCTTTGCTCCTACTACCCGCTGTTGCGCAGCCGTTGGCGGCTCTGCTGCCTTACGGATGCGGCACACCCCT
>OKSC01002079.1_pt1 | contig 17972 bp, 16 predicted proteins | sample 1601161 | NCBI WGS metagenome assembly OKSC01 (sample SAMEA3541552, study PRJEB24748) | human gut metagenome | biome: human gut; feature: human-associated habitat; material: faeces | place: China | collected 2012
TACCGGCGTTGTTGACCAGAATGTTGATGTGGCCGACTTCCTCGGTGATCTTTGCAACCATAGCGTTGACGGCATCCTCATCGGTAACGTCGCAGACATAGCCGTAAGCCTTGATGCCGGCCTCTGCATAGGAAGCCAGACCCTTGTCCACCAGCTCCTGCTTGATATCATTGAACACGATGGTAGCGCCGTTGGCTGCCATAGCCTTTGCAATTGCCATGCCGATGCCGTAGGATGCGCCGGTGATCAGCGCCACCTTGCCGGTCAGGTCAAAAGATTTGGGAGTGCACTGTGCCATAATAAAGTCCTCCTGTCAAAAAACCATATTTTACACGGGGCAAAACCGCACCGTGCTGCTTTGCAAAGCGCGTCGTATCCGGCCGTGCCGGAGTGCGCTCTTACTTGTATACCAGTCTAGCATTCTTTGCAGGAAGTGTCAAGGCACATTCTTGTGAAGTTTTGTTGTACTTTCTTTGGATTTCCGCTTTTCTGCCGAAAAACAGCGCGCAAAACCGTCGCTTTTCAGCGCAATGGTTTGTGCAGGCTGACGCACCTTGTCACGGTGCACAAGATATTCCGACTATCTTTGGGCTTGTTGACAAGTTTGGACGACCTTTGTCTTTTACCCCAGCTTTTTCTTCTGCTGGCGTGCCACGATGGGCATCAGCAGCGGGATGGGCACAAGGCGCTGGGCGCTGGTGCACAGCCGCATAAAGGCAGAGGGCACGATGATGGTCTTGCGGTGCATCATGCCCAGCAGAGCTTCCTCCACACACAGCTCCGGCGTGATGCCCCGCAGGGCAAACACCACCCCGGCGTGGTCGTTGAACTCGGTATCCACCGGGCCGGGGCAGAGGGCGCAGACGTAGACGGGGCTGTGCATCTCTCGCAGCTCCTCAGCCACGCCGCGGGTCATGCTGACCACATAGGCTTTGCTGGCGTAGTAGCCCGCCATATAAGGCCCGCCGGGCAGCAGCCCCGCAGAGGACGCCACATTCAGGATGGTGCCGCCGCCCTGCGCGTGCATCTTGCGCACCACGGCGCGGAACAGCCGCGCCATGGCGGCAACATTCACTTGGAGCATCTCTTCCTCGCGGGCTTCCTCCGTTTCCAGAATGCTGCCGCAGACGCCGAAACCGGCGTTGTTGATGAAGATGTCGATGTGCTCATCGGCCAGTACTTCGCACAGGCGGCTGCACTCCTCGGCGCGGGAGAGGTCGGCAGTCTCGATGCGGCATTCCGTGCCGTGGGCTGCGTGCAGCTCCTTGGCAAGAGCCTGCAAACGGTCGGCGCGGCGGGCGGTCAGGATGAGCCGACAGTCCATGGCGGCGTATCGGCGGGCGAACTCCCGGCCGATGCCGGAACTTGCTCCGGTGATCCAGATGGTCTTTTGCATGGTGGTTCTCCTTTTTTCGCCCCCAAACGGGGTTTTCTGTACTTGTTGCCCTTATTTTAGCATAGTTTTCCCGTGCTTTCTATGCAATTTTCGTAAACGATGCAAAAGAGAACCCGAAACGCCGCAGGCGTTTCGGGTTCTCTCATAAATATTATTTCAGCAGGTTATCGTTCTCGAAGTAGTCGATGCGCATGGCCTTGCGCACCTCGTCCAGCGTGGCGGCAGCGGTCTTTTCGGCGTAGGCGCTGCCCTCCTTCAGGATCTCTACCACCTCGGGCAGGCGCTGCTCCCACTCCTTGCGGCGGGTGCGGATAGGCTCCAGCTCAGCCTGCATGACGCTGTTCAGGAACTTTTTCACCTTCATATCGCCCAGACCGCCGCGCTGATAGTGCGCCTTGACCTCGTCCAGATTCTGGTACTCCGGCCAGAACTCGGCAAAGTGCTCCGGGCGGCAGAAGGCGTCCAGATAGATGAACACCGGGTTGCCCTCCACCTTGCCGGGGTCCTGCACCCGCAGGTGGTTGGGGTCGGTAAACATGGACTTGACCTTCTTCTCAATATCCTCCGGCTCCTCGGACAGGTAGATGCAGTTGCCAAGGCTCTTGCTCATCTTGGCCTTGCCGTCAATGCCGGGCAGACGCAGGCAGGCGGCGTTCTGGGGCAGCACGATCTGGGGCTCTACCAGTGTTTCGCCGTAGACAGAGTTGAACTTGTGCACGATCTCGCAGCACTGCTCGATCATGGGTTTCTGATCCTCACCGGCGGGCACGGTGGTAGCCTTGAAGGCGGTGATATCGGCAGCCTGACTGATGGGGTAGCAGAAGAAGCCCACCGGGATGCTGGCTTCGAAGTTGCGCATCTGGATCTCGCTCTTCACGGTGGGGTTGCGCTGCAGACGGCTGACGGTAACCAGATTCTGGTAGTAGAAGCTCAGTTCGGTCAGCTGGGGCACCATGGACTGGATGAAGATGTGCACCTTGTTGGGGTCCAGACCGCAGGCCAGATAGTCCAGCGCCACCTGCAGAATGTTCTGGCGCACCTTCTCCGGGTTGTCGGCATTGTCGGTCAGCGCCTGCGCGTCGGCGATCATGATAAAGATCTCGTCATATTCGCCGGTATTCTGCAGCCGCACCCGCTCCTTCAGAGAGCCGACATAGTGGCCAACGTGCAGGCGGCCGGTGGGACGGTCGCCGGTCAGAATAACTTTTTTCATGATGTTCTCCTTTGTCAAGGGTTTGACCCCCTCCGACAATGCCTTGCGGCATTGCCAGCTCCCCCAAGGGGGAGCCTTTTCGCCTTACTGCACCGTAAAGCTGCGCGGCAGGAGGTTCCTTTAATCCTTTATAGTGTGTTAAGTATAGCCCCCCGGGGCGGTGCTGTCAACAAGACCGCCGGGAAAAAGAAAAAAGCGATGGAAATTTTCCATCGCTTTGCTGGCGCCTCTTGCCTGACTCGAACAGGCGACACCCTGATTAACAGTCAGGTGCTCTAACCGACTGAGCTAAAGAGGCATCTATATAAAACGGCATACAGCCGTTTTACTACTATAAAATGGTGACCCGTACCGGAATCGAACCGATGTTAAAGGCGTGAGAGGCCTCTGTCTTAACCGCTTGACCAACGGGCCATACGTCCATTTTGCATCAGGTGTTCGCACCCGACTTGGCTATTTTAGCACAGGAAAAGGCTTTTGTCAACAGCAAATTTCGATTTTATTGAAAAAATTGACGATTGAAGCGGAAGCAATTTTAAATCGTCTCACCCGCCGACAACAGCGGCGGCGCGGGGCTGCCGTACAGCTTGCGGGCAAGGTAGTTTTGTGTGATTTTCACCACCGTACCGGACAGCGCTATTACGCCGATGAGGTTCGGCAGCATCATCAGGCCGTTGAAGGTGTCGGAAAGCATCCATGCAAGGTCCAGCCGCATCACCGCGCCCAGCGGCATCAGCGCCACGAACAGCACCCGGTAAAATGTCCCTGCCACCGCGCCGAAGAGATACTCCACGGCCTTGCAGCCGTAGCAGCTCCAGCCCAGCGCGGTGGAGTAGGCGAACAGCAGGATGCACACTGCGATGAGCTTTGACCCCAGCGTGCCGAACACGGCGTCAAAGGCCTGCCCCACCAGTGCACTGCCCGCCGCCCCGGCGGCAATGCGCCCGGTGTCCAGATCCAAAAAGCCGGAGGTCAGCACCACCAGCGCCGTCAGGGTGCACACCACCATGGTGTCTGCAAACACCTCAAAAATGCCCCACATGCCCTGCTGCACCGGCTCTTTTACGTTGGAAGCCGCGTGCACCATCACCGAGGAGCCAAGCCCGGCCTCATTGGAAAAAGCACCTCGCTTAAAGCCCCATGTGACCGCCCGGGACAGCCCATAGCCTACGATGCCCCCACCGGCGGCGCGCAGCCCGAACGCACCCTTTACGATGGCGGCAAGCGCCGCCGGGACGGCAGTGATGTGCACCCCCACCACGGTGAGCGCACCCACGATGTACAGCAGCGCCATGGCGGGGACAAGCCTTTCCGCCACCGCAGCCACCCGCTTGAGCCCGCCCAGCAAAATTACCGCCGATACTGCCGCCAGCACTGCGCCGGTAACGGCCTCCGGCACGCCAAAGGCCGCTTTCAGGTTGCCTGCGATGGAATTGAGCTGGCTCAGGTTGCCGATGCCAAAGCTTGCCAGCGCACAAAACGCGGCAAACAGCACTGCCAGCACCCGCCCCGGCTTGCCGCCAAGGCCGTCCCGCAGGTAGTACATCGGCCCGCCGCGCCAGCCGCCCGCCGGGTCTTTGCGGCGGTAGTAGATGCCCAGCACGTTCTCGGCGTAGCTGGTCATCATGCCCAGCAGCGCCATGACCCACATCCAGAACACTGCCCCCGCCCCGCCGGAAAGGATGGCGGTAGCCACCCCCACAAGGTTGCCGGTGCCGATGGTGGACGCCAGAGCAGTGCACAGGCTCTGAAACTGGCTGATGGCCTGTTCCTCGCGGGCGGTATGGGCGGTGACGCTCCGGTCGGTCAGGATGGCACCGAGAGTGTGCCGCATCCAGTAGCCCCACCGCCGGAGCTGGAAGCATCCGGTGCGCACCGTCAGCAGCAGCCCGGTGCCGAAGAGCAGCCCCAGCCCCATCGGCCCCCACACGATGCCGTTCAAAGCCTCGATCCCCCGCATGAAACCTTCCGGCATCCTGTGGCCTCCTTTGCTGGCTGAAATGTGGCAAACCCTCTCAGTCTGCTCACTGCGTTCGCATCCAGCTCCCCCGAAGGGGGAGCTTTATTCGCGCTGACCGTCAGATATAAAAAAGCTCCCCCTTCGGGGGAGCTGGCATCGCGCAGCGATGACTGAGAGGGTTTCTCCACCCCATTACCATCCTATGCAGCAGCCTCAGTCCTCATGCGGTGCGGAGGGCTTTTCGGGGTCAGGTGCGGGAAGAGGTTCCAGCGTCAGCCAGAAGTCCTCCTGTTCCTCGCGGTCGTTTTCCTTATTTTTTTCTGCTTTATCCATACAGTGTCCCTGCCTTTCTGCATAAAGGGTCGCCCGTTGGGCTATGCTTTATGCACAAAAAGGAGGCAGAGCCATGAAACACGCAAAACGCAGCGGCTGGCGTCCCTTCTGGGCGGCGCTGTGCGCCGCCCTGCTGGTGCTGCTGCCGCTGGTGGGCGGCACGGTGCTGCTCAGCCGCGCCCAGCTGCGCAGCAGTCTGCGGCAGGCCGCAAAAAGCCAGAGCGGGGTGCCCGTCCGTCTGCCCAAAGCCGCCGACCGGTGCACCGTGCTGCTGTGCGTGGCAGACGAGACCCCGGGCTTTGTGCTGGCCTATCTGAACGCCGGGCAGAACTGTATCCACCTGCTGGCGGTACCCGCCGCGCTGGAAGTGCCCTTTGGGGGCAAGAACGTCCCCCTTGCGGACTGTTACGCCGCCGCAGGCCCCGCCCGCTGCCGAGAGGCGCTGGGCGAGGTGTTCGCCCTGCCGGAGGATACCGACTACCTTGCCATCGCCCCGGCGGTGCTGACAAAGCTGGCGGCGCGGTACGGCGCAGTGCGGGTGGGCTTTACCGGGGCGCTCACCCCGGAGCAGCTGGCGCGGTACGGCAAGGGCACCGGGGTGCAGGGCATTTCTGCCGCCGATGCCCACAGCTTTTTAGCGGCGCTGGATGCCGACACTTCTCTTTCGCCCCGGCGCAGCGCCGCCGCCCGGGCGGCGGTGTGGGATGCGTTTTTCCGGCAGGCGCTGGAGCTGCTGCCCACCACCCTGCCGCAGGGTCTGCGGGAGGTGAGCAGCAGCCTGCTGACCAGTCTGACCGCCGTAGACCTTGCTACACTGGAGCGCACGCTGGAATTTTTAGCCACCAGCGCCGCGCCGGTGGATATCACCGCCGACGCCCTGCCCGGGGACTGGGCAGGCGGGCACTATACGGTGTCCGATGCCTCCCGGGCGGCGGTGCAGAGCTTTTTCAACCTCTCCCCGGCGGCGGCGCAGTCCGCGTCCGGCAGTGAGCCGTAACCCAGCACCAGCGTCCCGGCGGCAGAATGTGCCGTGCCGGTCAGGTCGTAGTCGCTCAGCAGGGAACAGCGCACCCCGTACTGCCGGGCAGCAGCCCGCAGGGCGGCGTCCGGCGGCGGGTCTTTCAGCTGTGCCAGCAGATGCAGCCCGGTGTGCAGCCCCGCAAGGGTCAGCTCCTCCGGCGCAAAGGAGGTGCGCAGCGCCGCCACAAGCGCATCCCGGCGGGCTTTGTAGGCGGTGCGTTCCCGCGCTAAGTGCCGGGTGAAATACCCCCCGGTGATAAAGCGCGCCAGCGTCTGCTGCTCAAACCGCCCTACCGTGCCGGAGTACAGCCGGTACTTGGCCTGCCACGCGCCCAGCAGCTGCCGGGGCAGCACCATGTACGCAATGCGGATGCCCGGGGCAAGGCTGCGGGAGCAGGTGGACAGATACACCACCGGGCCGTCTGCGCCCGCCATGCCCTGCAAACTGGGCAGCGGACGGGTGTCAAAACGGAACTCGGAGTCGTAGTCGTCCTCTATGATGTACCGCCGTCCCGGGGCGCGGGCTGCCCAGTGCAGCAGCTCGGCCCGGCGTCCGGCGGGCATGGTGACCCCGGTGGGGAACTGGTGGCTGGGGGTGACGTAGCACACCGCCGCATCGCTGGCAGAAAGAGCTGTCAGCGACAGGCCGTCCGCGTCCACCGGCAGGCAGCGGCAGGGTACGCCGTTGTTTTCCAGCACCTGCCGGGCGCGGGGGTAGCCGGGAGTCTCTACGGCGGCAGGGCCGGGCAGCAGCGGGGCCAGCAGCCCCAGCAGATATTCCAGTCCTGCGCCCACCACCAGCTGCTCCGGGTCGCACTGCACGCCCCGGTACTCGGCCAGATACCCTGCCAGCGCCTGCCGCAGGGCAGCATCGCCCCGGGCATCCCCGGGGGTGAGCAGCTCCGGCGCGGAGTAGAGCAGTTCCTTTTGCAGCCGCGCCCATGTGCGGAAGGGGAACAGCCCCGGGTCCACGCCTCGGGTGGATAAATCAAACTGCACCGGCGGGGCGGTGTCGGCGGGGTGCGCTGCCGCCGGCGCAGAGGGCGCGGCGGGCGGCTGCACCCCCTGCGGCAGGGCAAGATACTCCTGCACCGTGAAGCCGCTGCGCTCCCGGGCGGTCAGGTAACCCTCGGCTGCCAGCATCTGGTAGGCGGTGTCCACCGTGTTCACCGAGACCGACAGCTCTGCCGCCAGCCGCCGCTTGCCGGGCATCCGGGTGCCCGCCGTCAGGGTGCCCGCCCGCATCTCAGCGGCAAGGCTGCGGTAGAGCTGCTCGTACAGCGGCACCGCCGAAGCCGGGTCCAGCGCCGTGGTCAGATGTACCATAGAATGTCCCTCCTGTCTGGGTATTGCGTCAAACTGACCTCATAAAAAAACTTTATTCTGGGTATTTTCATGGGGTCAGTTCTGCGTATAATAGGAGCATACCCGCCGGACACCCAAATGTCAAGTAGTTTTGTGGGGTTATCGGCGCGATTGGAGGGAAAGTATCATGTCTACTACTGCAATGTGGCTGCTGCTGGCAGTCGTTGTTATCCTGATCCTGTTTTTCAGTGTGCTGTACAAGCGCCGCTTTACGGTGCACGAGCTGGCGCTTACCGGCGTGATGGCTGCGCTGAGCCTTGTGGCCTACCTGTTCTTCCGCATCCCGTTCTACGGCGGTTCCTCGTTCCATCTGGGCAATACCTTTACCGCCCTGGCGGCGCTGCTGCTGGACGGTGTATCCGGCGGTCTGGCGGGTGCCATCGGTCTGGCGCTGGCGGATATCCTTGCCGGTGATCCGGGCTACGCCATTACCACCTTCGTGCTCAAGTTCATCATCGGCATCACCTGCGGTGCCGTGGCACATAAGGTGTTCAAGCTGCGGGATCAGGATCGTCACAGCGCCGGGTATCTGGTCAAGGTGATCGTCTCTGCGGGTTCCGGTCTGCTGCTGAACGTGTTCACCGACCCCTTCCTTGGCTACTTCCGCAACGTGTACATTTTTGGGCAGGAGTACACCGTGGCACAGGCGCTGACCAAGATTGCCGGCGGCGTCACCTTTGTGAACAGTGTGGCTTCCACTGCCTGCGCCGTGGTGCTGTATCTGGCACTGCGCCCCGCACTGGAGCGTGCAAAGCTGCTTTCCAAGGGCGAGAATAAGGCTGCCTGATTTAGATAATAAAAGGGACGAGGAAAAGCCCGCGGGCTTTCTCTCGTCCCTTTTTTGTTACCGTTTTCGGCTGCAAAGGTGCTTTGCGGCGTCCCGCCCGGCGGCAAGGCCGCTGCCGAACGCCCAGTGCAGGTTGAAGCCGCCGCAGCTTCCGGCGCAGTCCAGCGTTTCGCCCACAAAGTACAGCCCCGGACAGCCCTTGAACTGGAAGGTCGGTTCTACCTCGGTCAGGGCAAGCCCGCCGCCGGTGGTCTGCGCCTGCCGCCAGCCGCAGGGGGTAAGCCCCTCGAACCGCCAGTGCTTGGCGGTGTGGGCAAGCTTCTGCCAGCTGCCTGCGGGCAGGGCGTGGGGGGCGGTATCCGGCAGGGCGGCGGCAGCCCAGAGGGCGCGGCCAAGCTTGCCGTGCAAAAGCCCCAGCCAGAACGCCGCCGCCGTGTCCTCGGCAAGCAGCGGTGCACGCGCCGCAAACAGGGCGGCAAGCTCTGTCTCCGGCAGGGCGGGGAACAAATCAAGCTCCACCGCCGGGTGCTTCGGGCTGCGCCCGGGGGCAAGCAGGCCGGACAGCTGCATGATGCAGATGCCGGAAAGCCCGTAGTCGGTGAACTGTACCTCGCCTGTCTCCTCAGCCAATACCTGACCGCCGTCCAGCAGGCGGGCGGCGGCTTTGGCGCGGATGCCCGCAAGGCTCTTGTTCGGCTTTGCGCATTGCAGGGCGGTCAGGCAGGGGTAAAGGGGGCGCATCTGCCCGCCGCAGTCGGCGGCAAAGCGGGTGCCGAAGCCGTCCGTGCCGAACTGCGGCCCGGCGGCACCGCCCATGGCGCAGATAACGGCATCTGCCCGCAGGCTCTCGGTGCCGCCCTCGGCGGTGGTAAACTGCACCGCGTAGCCGCCCTTGCTCTGGCGCAGGGTGCTTACCGTGCAGCCGGTGCGCAGCTGTACCTTGTGCCGCTGCAAATGCAGTTCCAGCAGCGCCAGCACGTCTGCCGCCTGATTGGAATAGGGGTACACCCGCCCGGCTTCATCGGTGCGGGTGTACAGCCCCAGCTGCTCAAACCACGCCAGCGGCGCGGCGGCATCCACCGCCGCCAGCAAAGGCCGCAGCGCGGCGGGGTCGGCGGTGAAGTATTTTTCCGGCGCAATGGCGGTGTTGTCCAGATTGCAGCGGCCGTTGCCGGTAGCCAGCAGCTTTTTGCCCACCTTGGGGTTGCGCTCCAGCACCGTGACGCGGGCAGCGGGCGCGGCCTGTGCAGCCGCCAGCGCAGCGGCCAGTCCGGCGGCACCGCCGCCCAGAATAAGGATGTGTGCCATGCGGACACCTGCTTTCTTTGGGTTTATTTCTATTTATTGTAGCAGAACCCCGCCCGGAACGCAATGCAGCGGGCAAAGCAAAAAATGCGCTGCCGGTATAATTTGCCGCCGCTGACAGATACTACATACAAAGGAAACCGCAAGGAGGGCAAAATAATGAAAGCAACCGGTATCGTGCGCCGCATCGACGAGCTTGGCAGGGTGGTGATCCCCAAGGAGATCCGCCGCACCCAGCGCATCCGGCGGGGAGACCCGCTGGAGATCTTTACCACCGGCGACGGGGAAGTGATCTTTAAAAAGTACTCGCCCATGGGCGAGGTGAACACCCTTGCTGCCCAGCTGGCAGAGGTGCTCAGCCGCCAGTTTGCGCTGACCGCCTTTGTGTGCGACAGGGATCGTATTCTGGCAGTCAGCGGCAGCGGGCGGCGGGAGCTGACCGACCGCAGCATCAGCCAGCCGCTGGAAAAGCTGATGGAAGCCCGCAAGCCCTACCAGAGTTCCGGCAACCCGGAAAAGACCCTGCTGCCCTGCGAGGGCGCACCCCGGGTGCTGCTATGCGCCGCACCGGTACTGGCGGGCGGGGACGTGACCGGCGCGGTGGGCCTGCTGACCGAGGACCGCACCGCCTGCCCGGAGGACGCCCAGTGCAAGGCGGTGGCAGTGGCAGCGGCCTTTCTGGCAAAGCAGATGGAGGAGTGAAAACACCGCCGCCCGGCCTGTGGAGACAAGCCGGGCGGCGGTGTACATGAAAGGATGAATGAGAGAATGATTATTGAATGGTCACGGGCACTTTTTTCAGGCTGTTCCATGCGCGGATGATACGGGCGTTGTACACCTTCACATCCGGGTCAAAGGTTGCGCCGTGGTCGGACATCAGACCCTGCTCTGCGCACCAGCGGGCGGCTTTCTGCTGCTCGATGTCGTCAGCGGGGATATCGGTATACAGGGCGGTGCTTACGGGGTCGGGCTTCCCGGCAGTCGTCCACAGGACGGTTGCCAGCTCCTGACGGGTAGAGGGGATAAAGCCGCCCGGCAGCGCGTAGTACAGGTACAGGGACGTGCCATGGATGTAGCCAAGGTAGCCCAGACCCGCAGTGCCCAGTACCACGCCGAGTGCGGCTGCGCCGGAGGAGAACGCCGGGTCAAGCTCGCCGGGGTCGTCCGGTGTGGGCGGCGCGGGCTCTTCGGTCACCAGAACGATTTTTTCATAGCCCTGCACAGAGATCTCGTAAACATAGCTGTCACTGTCGCTGTCAGGTACGGGGAACTGTTCACCGTCTGCAAGGTAATAGAGTAGTTTGGTATTGGTCTTTACGGTAATGGTGTTGGGCTGCTCAGACGATCCGCTGGGGACATAAAGACTGGTGTAGCTTTCAGAAAAGCCTCCATTTACAGGCACTTGGAAGGTTCTGCCAGCCTGATCGCTCACAGAGGTAAAGCTGACACTGCCTTCCGGCACAGTGGGCTTGTTCACAAAATAGCCGCCGGTGATAGAAAGCTTGTTCGGGTCGGGGATGTTGCTTACATCCACATCTTTGGTAAACAGACCGCCGCTGATGGAAAGCGGGGCGTAACATTCTTTGGCTACAACCTCACCGTTAAACAGGCCGTTGCTGATGGTGATGGGAGTGTCAGAACGCATGAGCGTCACACGCTTTTCAAAGGTCCCGCCCTCGATCGTGGCATCTGTGCCGGCGGCGGCGGATACTTCGACAGTATTCTCAAAGGTGCCGCCGGAGATGGTGCCGCTGTCGTTGCGCAGAATCCCCTGGAAGGTACCGTTGGAGATGGTGCCGCGGAAGTTGTACGACCCCCCCTTGGAAGGTGCCGCCGGAGATGGTGCTGTCGTTGTACACCTCCCCTTGGAAGGTGCCGCCGGAGATGGTTTTGTTGTTGTTTACAGGCACTTGGAAGGTGCCGCCGGAGATAATGCCGGCATTGTTAGCCCAACAGCCAACGGTGCCGTCGGCAAAGTCGGCGTCTTGGTTGATGATCAGCTCTACCCCTTGCAGGGCGCTTTCAGCCCCGGATTCCGAAGAGGGCTGCAGGGTAAAGCCGCCATTGTACAGGTACAGCCGACCGCCGGAACTTGGATCGTAGTACCAATTGCCATCGACGCTACTGCCTGCGGGCTTGCCTTCGGCATTCAGCTGGATGGTAATGCTTTCTGCGGTGCCGTTTTCTGCGTCCAGATCACGGCTGCTGCGGGTGGCGGCTTCCTCCTCGGTGCTGCGGGAGGCGTCGGCCTCCTGTACAAGGGGTGCAGCCTTTTTGGCCGTGGTCTGGGCGGGTGCATCGAACACCGGGGTGGCTGCCAGTGCAGACACCGGCAGCAGGGACAGCAGCATACTGCCGGTCAGCAGGATGCTTACAATGCGTTTGGCTTTCATAAAATTTCGCTCCTTTCGTGTGATTTTTGTACAGGGGTATCATTATTATAAATATACCACAAATTGGGTAAAAACAAAAGAAATTCTGCACGAATGGGGGTCGAAACTGCGCGAATGGCTGAAAAATGGGGGAACGAACCCTCTCAGGCGCTCCCGCGCCAGCTCTCCCGAAGGGAGAGCCGAGCCGTTACGTTCGTTGCTAAAGTATTAGGCATAATGAGGAAGCTTCCGGCAGTGCCCTTGGCTCTCCCTTTGGGAGAGCTGGCAAGCCCGACAGGGCTTGACTGAGAGGGCGCACGCTGTTAGCCTTTGCACGCCCTCTCAGGCGCTCCCGCGCCAGCTCCCCCAAGGGGGGAGCCAAGCCGTAAAGTTCAGCACTAAAGTATTAGGTATAACGAGGAAGCTTCCGGCAGTGCCCAAAGCCGTCCCCTTGGGGAAGGTGGCTTGACGCGAAGCGGCAAGACGGAAGGGGTAATCCCCCTTTATGACAGAATTATGAATCTTTATAAACATTTTTGCAAAGGGCTTGACAGCAGGGCAAAAACGGTTATAATGGTCTTAGCACTCAGGAACAAGGAGTGCTAAACAAACAAAAGCGATACAAAAAGGAGGCAGGCGCTATGACGATGGATGCGCGCAAGCAACGGGTCTTGCAGGCGATCGTGGCGCTGTATGGCCTTGAGGGCGAGCCGGTGGGCAGCAGCGTGCTGGCAAACTACTTTGATATGGCAGTGTCCAGCGCAACGCTGCGCAACGAGATGGCGGCGCTGACAAAGCTGGGCCTGCTGGAGCAGCCCCACACCAGCGCAGGGCGTGTGCCCAGCGCCAAGGGCTACCGGTATTATCTGGACAACCTGCTGACCGATGATCAGCCGCTGGACCGCGTTACCCGCGCCCGGGTGGATGCGGTGTTCGCCAGCCTTGACCACGAGCCGGAAAAGCTGGCACAGGGCGCTGCCAAGGCGCTGGCCGCCATCAGCGGCTGCACCGCCGCTGTCAGCACCCCCTGCGCCGAGGATCTGTGCATCGCCCATTACGAGGTGGTGCAGGTGGGACGCAGCGCAGCCGCTGTGCTGGCTGTGACCACCGCCGGTTACGTCCGCACCCGGGTGGCGCGGGTACGCACCGGGCTTTCCCGGGAAAATGCAGCCGCCCTTGCGGCGCTGCTCAACCGCAACCTTACCTTTGTGGCACCGGTGGATCTTTCCACCCGGATGCTCAGCGAGCTGTGCAGCCAGATCGCACCGGAACTTGTGCCGGTGGTCAGCGCCGCAGCCGCAATTTTGCAGGACAGCGTAAAGCCCCATGTATTTCTGGGCGGCGAGCAGTACCTGCTGGACTGGCCGCAGCTGGACGGCCGGGTGGGTGATATCCTTACCCTGCTGAACGACGAGGAACAGGCCGCAAGCCTGATCGCACCCCCGGAAAACCGCAGCGAAAGCGTGCTGCTGGGCGAGGATCTGGAACCGCAGATCCCCGGGCTGTGCATCGTGAGCGACCGGTATTTGGTAGGCGGCGGGCTGTGGGGCTCCATTGCCCTGATCGGCCCCACCCGGATGCCCTTCCAGAAGCTGATGCCCCTGCTGCACGAGTTTGCAGACCAGCTTGGCGAGGGCATGAGCGGCAAACGAAAAGACACCCCGCAGGCTGCCGTACCGCGGCGGACTGTGATCTATAAGGAGGATCTGGAATGAGCGAAGAAGCAAAGAACACGGTGCCCGAGACCGAGCAGCCGGAGACTGCCCCCGAGGAAAAGACCGCTGCCGCAGCGCCCGAACAGGCTGCTGCCGAAGCTGCCACCGAAGAGGACAAGAAGAAGGACGGCGGCTGGTTCAACAAGAAGGCCCGGGAGATGGAAGCCGTTAAGGCAAAGCTGGATGCAGCGGAAAAGAACGCCGCACAGGCCAAGGATCAGCTGCTGCGCATGGCTGCCGAGTACGACAACTACCGCAAGCGCTCCACCCGCGAGGCCGACCAGAAGTTTGGCGACGGTGTTTCCCATGCAGTGGAAAAGATCATCCCCATTCTGGATACGCTGGATATGGCTGCCAACGCCCCCACTACTGACGAGAACTACAAGAAGGGCGTGGTCATGACGCTGGATAAGGCGGCAAAGGCACTGGAAGCCCTCCATGTGGAGGAGATCGAGGTGCTGGGCAAGCCCTTTGACCCCAACTTTATGAATGCTGTGCAGCAGATCCCCGCCCCGGACGGGCAGGAGAGCGGCACGGTGGTCACCGTTTTCCAGAAGGGTTACAAGCTGGGTGACAAGATCATCCGCCATGCAACCGTTGTGGTGGCCGAATAAACAAGCCGAACCTCCCGCAAGGGAGTTTGCAATAACATCCGCTTGACATCATCATAAGCATCATATAAACAAGATTTGTTCTTTCGAGAGGAGACATCATTATGAGTAAGATTATTGGTATCGACCTTGGTACTACCAACAGCTGCGTAGCTGTTATGGAGGGCGGCGAGCCCGTTGTCATCGCCAACTCTGAGGGTGCCCGCACCACTCCGTCCGTTGTCGGCTTCACCAAGACCGGCGACCGTCTGGTAGGTCAGGTTGCAAAGCGTCAGGCTATCACCAACCCCGACAACACCGTTTCTTCCATCAAGCGTCAGATGGGCACCGACCATAAGGTGACCCTGAACGGCAAGGAGTACACTCCCCAGCAGGTCAGCGCTATGATCCTGCAGAAGCTGAAGGCTGATGCCGAGGCTTATCTGGGCGAGACCGTCACCGAGGCTGTCATCACTGTGCCTGCCTACTTCAACGACAGCCAGCGTCAGGCCACCAAGGATGCAGGCACCATTGCAGGCCTGAACGTCCGCCGTATCATCAACGAGCCTACCGCAGCTGCTCTGGCTTACGGCGTGGATAAGGAAGACGACCAGAAGATCATGGTCTACGATCTGGGCGGCGGCACCTTCGATGTGTCCATCATTGAGATGGGCGATGGCGTTACCGAGGTTCTGGCCACCAACGGCGATACCCATCTGGGCGGCGATGACTTCGACCAGCGCATCATCGACTGGATGGCAGATGCCTTCCAGACCGAGAACGGCATCGACCTGCGCAAGGACAAGATGGCTGCACAGCGTTTGAAGGAAGCTGCCGAGAAGGCTAAGATCGAGCTGTCCAGCGCAATGAGCAGCCAGATCAACCTGCCCTTCATCACCGCCGATGCTACCGGCCCCAAGCACTTGGATATGACCCTGACCCGCGCAAAGTTCAACGAGCTGACCGCTGATCTGGTCGACCGCACCATGACCCCTGTGCGCAAGGCTCTGCAGGATGCAGGTCTGCGCGCTTCCGACCTGAAGAAGGTCCTGATGGTCGGTGGTTCCACTCGTATCCCCGCTGTCTACGACGCCGTGAAGAAGGAACTGAACTGCGAGCCCTTCAAGGGCATCAACCCCGATGAGTGCGTGGCTGTCGGTGCTGCTATTCAGGGCGGCGTTCTGAACGGCGAGAAGAAGGGTCTGCTGCTGCTGGATGTCACCCCGCTGAGCCTTGGTATTGAGACTCTGGGCGGCGTGTGCACCAAGATCATCGACCGCAACACCACCATCCCCACCCACAAGAGCCAGGTGTTCTCCACCGCAGCCGACAACCAGCCCTCTGTTGAGGTCAACGTGCTGCAGGGCGAGCGTGAGTTTGCCCGCGACAACAAGAGTCTGGGTGTGTTCCATCTGGATGGCATTGCTCCGGCTCCCCGTGGCGTGCCTCAGATCGAAGTTACCTTCGATATCGATGCCAACGGCATCGTGAAGGTCAGCGCTAAGGATCTGGGTACCGGCAAGGAGCAGAACATCACCATCACCGCTTCTACCAATATGTCCAAGGAGGACATCGACAAGGCTGTGAAGGAAGCTGAGCAGTTTGCTGCCGATGATAAGAAGAAGCGTGAAGAGGTCGATATCCGCAACGGTGCCGACCAGATGGTGTTCCAGACCGAGAAGATGCTGAAGGAGAACGGCGATAAGCTGCCCGCAGACGTGAAGAGCGATGCCGAGGCAAAGCTGAATGACCTCAAGACCGCTGTCCAGTCCGGCAACGTGGACGACATCAAGGCAAAGCAGGAAGCCCTGAGCCAGGTGTTCGAGAAGATGTATCAGGCAGCCGCTGCCGCACAGCAGGCCGCCGGTGCACAGCCCGGTACCGACGCAGGCGCAGCCAACGAAAAGCCCAACGATGACGGCGTTGTGGATGCCGACTTCAAGGAAGTCTAAGTCTGACACAAAGCGCTGTGTCCGGCCAAACCGGCGGGCACACGCGCAATAGAGCAAAAGCCGCTCCGGTTTAGGCCGGGGCGGCTCTTGCTGGTTTATAGAATGTAAACCCTCTCAGTCATTGCTTCGCAATGCCAGATTCCCCCTTTTGTCGCTGAAGGCGACATCTTCCCCCGGCCGGGGGAAGTCGTTCCTCGAAGGGCGAGCTTCTGGCAGTGAGGACAAGTTTCCCTTCTCGGTCTAAGCTCCCCCCTCGGGGGAGCTGGCGCGTCAGCGCCTGAGAGGGTTTCGGCGGAGACAGACCGTGACGGGAGAGGTTGGAGAGGTGAGTGGATATGGCACAGGAAAAGCGTGATTATTACGAAGTGCTGGGGGTATCCAAGGGCGCAAGCGATGCCGAGATCAAAAAGGCATACCGCAAGCTTGCCATGAAGTACCACCCGGACTATAACCCCGGCGATAAGGACGCCGAGGCAAAGTTCAAGGAGATCAACGAGGCAAACGAGGTGCTTTCGGACCCGAAGAAGCGCCAGCTGTACGACCAGTACGGCTTTGCCGGTGTTGACCCCACTTATGCGGCACAGAACGGCGGCGGCCCCGGCGGCTTTAGCGGTTTTGGCGGCGACGGCGTGGATCTGGGCGACATCTTTGGCGATATCTTCGGCGGCGGCTTTGGCGGCTTCGGCGGCTCGTCCCGTCAGGCAAATCCCAACGCCCCCCGCAAGGGTCAGGACATCCGGGTGCGCATCACCCTGAGCTTTGACGAGGCCGTGCACGGCTGCAAGAAGAACATTACCATCACCCGTCAGCAGGAATGCACCGAGTGCCACGGCTCCGGCTGCGCCGCCGGCAGCAGCCCCGAGACCTGCCCGGACTGCGGCGGACGCGGCTTTGTCATCCGTCAGCAGCGCACCCCCTTTGGCGTGATGCAGACCCAGCAGCCCTGCTCCCGCTGCGGCGGCAAGGGCAAGCTGGTAAAGAACCCCTGCAAGGTCTGCCACGGCAGCGGCAAGGTGGCTACCAAAAAGACGCTGGAGGTGTCCATCCCCATGGGCATCGACGACGACCAGAGCTTTGCACTGCGCGGCATGGGCGATGCCGGTACCAACGGCGGCCCCGCCGGTGACGTCATCGTCATGGTCACCGTGCGCCCCAGCGAGGTGTTCCAGCGCGATGGCTACGATGTGTGGGTCACCGTGCCCATCACTTACAGTCAGGCTGTGCTGGGCGACAGCGTCACCGTGCCCTCCATTGACGGCAAGGTGGAGTACACCGTGCCCGAGGGCACCCAGAGCGGTACCACCTTCCGCCTGCGCGGCAAGGGCATCCAGTATCTGAACGGCCGCGGCCGTGGCGATATGTACGTCAAGTGCGAGGTGGAGATCCCCAAAAAGCTGAACAAGGCGCAGCGCGATGCCCTGAAGAAATTTGAGGGCACCTTGAAAGAAGAAAACTACGAAAAGCGTAAGGGCTTCTTCAAAAAGCTGAAGGATATGTTCAACGCATAAGGTATGAAATCCCCTGAGCTGCCGGGAACAGCAGTTCAGGGGATTTTTGTTTTTGTTGAAAAGCTACACAGAATCGAGTATAATCGATTTGAAGTGAGGTGTTTTCGATGGATGCAAAAGAGTATTTCCAGCGTGACCCGGAACGGGAGGCGTTTTATCGCACGTTTTATCAGATTTGTCGCCGTTTCAATGTTACATGGTCTACGGCAACGCCGGAGGTCAGAGCCTTTGTGGAGGAAGCGACCCGTGTGACCTACGAACAGGAGAAAGCACAGGCAACGATCCGCCTGATGAGTGAAATTGCAAAAGGCCGCCGCTCCGGGGAAGGGAGGGGCTGTCTGACCAATGAAGAAATGAGGGCACATTTCCATGCAAGAGCAAATGAAGAACCTTTGGAAGAGGATTCTTTGCCGGAAGAATGAGCATAAAAACAGCGGAGGCGCTGCCCTTTCGGGC
>OKSC01002086.1_pt1 | contig 17923 bp, 9 predicted proteins | sample 1601161 | NCBI WGS metagenome assembly OKSC01 (sample SAMEA3541552, study PRJEB24748) | human gut metagenome | biome: human gut; feature: human-associated habitat; material: faeces | place: China | collected 2012
AGACGGAAGGAGGTTTTTACTCGGTCTTCGCCCCTGATTCACCCACTGTTCACCCCTAATTCAATCACAAGCCATATGGCAGTATGAACAATAAAATTATTTTTTTAAGAGAGAATCCAAAAATGTGTAAGGTTTTGGCTGTTCATTTTTTATTAGTTGTATTCTTAATATTTTGGCAATTTCTGATTTTCTTAGTTTTTCGGCGTATTTAAGAGGAGTTAGATTCTCGCCGTTCTTAGATTCCATATCTGCTCCATGTTCTAGCAATACTTGCACAACATCTTTATGGTTATGTTTTATTGCAGAGAACAAGGGTGGCTGTCGGGAATGGTCGTTATTGGCATTAACAATTGCGCCATTTTTAACCAATGTTGTTACAATATCTGTGAATCCGTACCGAGAAGCAAAATGTAGAGCTGTTCGTCCCCAAGTGTTTTCTATGTTTACATTCGCACCATATTCCAACATAAGATTGACTATGTCAATATGGTTTTCTGCCGCGGCGACCATGAGCGGCGTCCAACCAATTGCATCTTGAGTATCAGGTCTTTCCCCCTGCTTAAGTAGTGCAGAAATGGTATCGATATCTCCTTTATAGGAAGCACGAATAATTTCAGGTTGATTTGCAAGGATAGGCGTTTTTTGGTGTCCAAACAAGAGATAATCTCTGTCATGTATTTCCATTGCAGGGAGTAGAAGTTTAAAGTTCCGTACGGCATATTCTTTTAGTTTTCTGATGTTAAAAATGATAGCGATTAGGAATAATATGGTGTCTTGCATTGAAAACAATAATGTGACAAAAAAAGAAATTGACCAAATGCGATGATAGGGAAACAAATAAAAATGGTAATTTAATGCAATAAGAAAAATAATGATAATGATATATGGTAACCTCAATGCGGCTTGCCATTGGCACAAGACAGCAAATGGTACCCTTGGTAACCATTTCTCAACCATCTCTTTATCACTTCTGACGCAAAATATACCACCTATAGTCATATCTAGACTGGAGCCTATTCCAAGCCCTACCAATCCCCAAAATAGCACTTCCAGCATCATATGCAACGGACAATAGAAATTCACAAAGCAAAACATCGATAGACCATTGATAAGCGTTAAAAATACAAACCCCTTACCAATGGAAAATTTGTCAACCTTTTTGCAGAGTATAATACCTTCCATTTTCAAATAATACACATATGCTGATAAAGTAATTAGTGCCAATACAGGGAGAAAGTAAGCTGGTTTAGCCTTTATCCCAATAAGCGGAATTGTAGATTCAGATTCAATAATGGCTAAACTAGTTCCACAAAGGAATAAGCTCATGATAAGTGAGGTGAAATAAGGTTTTGAAATACCACTCTGTTGTTCTTCTGACATATACGCTCCCATAACTCAATATCGTGAAAACAGCGCATTGATAGCGTAGTTTTTATTCTTTTTCTCGATTCAAAAACTCTTTCGTTTTTTCCATGAACTTCACTCCCACTCGGTTAAATACGCGCGGGATATAGGAATCCGGCCTTAATACTTTTTGACCGGAGCAGAATTTCTTTCGGTTAATCGCATTGGTTGTGGCTTTGGCGATTTCGGCGGTGTGGGTGATGGTGATGACCTCGGTTTCGGCTAAGACTTGTCTGCCGGATTTCAGGATGTAGATTTTGGTCGTTTCGTCGAAACGCTGGATGGTACTCCATGCGGCTTGCAATGAGAGTTTGCCGAGTTCGTAATCCCAGCGCATGTAAACGAGGTATTGGGCCTCTTCTCCTAAAGATTGGCTGACGGCTTCGACTTGGGTTGCTTTGCGGAACATGCGGAGGATTTTCTCATTGCCTTTCAGGATGGAAGCCCGCTTCTTTTCGTAGGCCAGCCGTGCTTTTTCGAGGTTGGCGTTCTGGAATTCGGTCAATTGGCGGCGGGTTATTGCCAGTTCTTCTTTGAGCTGAGCTTCCTCTTCGCCCGTGTCGGCCAATGACAGGCGGCGGCGCATATCCTGATTCAGAACCTGCCGTTTGTCTTTGTAAACGCGCCTGATATAGCGGACTTTCTCCTCGTATTGGGCCCGGATATCGTCTTCGAGTTGCAGTTTATCGATGTTCAGCAGAGGAAGCAGTTGCGGAATCGTCGCATCCATCAATTCCAATTGAGTATCCAGCACATGCGACCGTGTTTTTGCCATTTTCGCGGCTTTGGAGATGCTGAGCGTTCCATTGAGCGTCAGGGCAATCAGCTTTTTGTTCCCGGTGTCGAGGATGTGCCCGGCTTCGGCAATCATGCGGGAAGAGATTTTCATCTTTTCGGCGGCGGCATCTCTGGCGTGATATTTCGGAATGAAGGCCTGCCCGGAACCTCCCGCCGATTGATTGCCTCTGGACTGTGTCCGATAGAGCTTCTTCAGGTAGGCTCCAATCAATGCCCGGTGCGCCTTTCCCAATTGGACCGAATGGGTTTTCAACAGGTGTTCGACCAGCTTTTCGGCGGTCCCTGTGTATTCCGTCGTGGTGTATGGCAGGTCGAATTCCAGACACGCGCAGTATTCGGGCCAGCGTTCAATGACCTTGTCCTCGAAGAGGACGACCGGGGATTTCAGTTTCCCGGCGCGGAAGATTCGTTTCTTCAGGGTGTCCAATGCTTCGGAATCGGGAGCGGGAAAGAGCTTCGCCACCGGGTGTAATTCCAGTTTTTTCCGCTCTTTTGCCATTGTCCGTTAATCTCCGGTTGATATTTCAAGATAAATGTACTATTGTTATGCCTTAAATTCAAGCAGGAAAGACAGATGCGTTCGCTATTTTTGAAATATTGGGCCCATCAACTGACGCTCCAAAGTGAAGACGGCGGCGCAAGCAATCTTGCGCTCACGTTGAGCGACATTCGGATTGACCTGCTTCCGCACCAGATAACCGCCGTCAATCGCGCATTGAAGGCCCTGCGGGAGCACAATGGGGTGATTCTCGCCGATGAAGTCGGATTGGGCAAAACCATCGAGGCGGGTATTATCCTCCATCAGCATTGGCAGCAGAGCAAGCGTAAAATCCTGATTATCCTTCCCGCCAGCCTGATTGCCCAATGGAAGGAGGAGTTGAGAGAGAAGTTCCGGCTTCCTGTGACCGTGGTGAACAGCCAATACCTGCGGCGGAAGAATCCTCCCAATCCCTTCATCAGCGATAAAATTGTGCTCTGCTCCTACCACTTCGCCAGCAACAAGGCGAAATACCTCTCTGGATTGCCGTGGGACATCTGCTGTATCGACGAGGCCCATCACCTGCGGAACCGTCATGGTCGAATGGCTACCGCGCTCAGAAATGCCCTGCGTGATGTTCCCAAGCTCCTGCTGACCGCGACTCCGATTCAGAACTCGAAGAACGACCTTTACGCCTTGGCCGAGGTCATTGACGAGTATTTTCCCATTCGCCCCAAGAAGGACGACTCCAAACCGTGGGAGCCGATTTTGATTCGTAACCTGCGCAAGGATTCGGGAACCCGTTTCGTCAACCGCATTGCCGTGACGCACAAATTCGCATTGAATGCCGCCGAGAAGCGGTTATACGTCCGCATGGAGGATTTTCTTCTCCGGGATAATCTGCATTGCCTCAACATCGGCAATCGCCAGTTGGTGAAGATGACCTTGCGGCGGTTACTGGCTTCCTGTCCGTCGAATCTTGCCGGGACATTGGAGCGGCTGGCTGAACGGTTGCATCAACCGTCATCCACGCCGACCGATAACCTGCGAGAACTCCTGAAGCCGAGGCGTCGTCCGCTCACCCACAAGGAATTGGCCGAGATTGAATCCGAAATCGGCGAATTACGTGAACTGCGTCGATTGGCGAATCAGACCGCCAGCATCGGGAAATCACAGGCATTGCTTCGCGCTCTCGAAGAGGGATTCCGCTCCGGCAAACGGAAAGCGGTGGTCTTCACCGAATTTCTCCAGACGCAGCGATTCCTGTTTGAACTACTCCGAAAGAAGTTCCGGGTGGTCATGCTGAACGGTGACAATCTCAATCCGCAAGCCAATGAGATTTACCGTGCGTGGAAAGAGAAACGCCCCAAAGCGAAGTCCAATCCCAATCTCGACCGCAAGAGCGCGATACAGGAACATTTCCACAAAAAAGCCGATATCCTGATTGCTACCGACGCCGCTTCCGAAGGGCTCAATCTGCAATTCTGCTCATTGGTCATCAATTATGACCTGCCGTGGAACCCACAGCGCATTGAGCAACGAATCGGTCGTTGCCATCGCTACAGCCAGAAGCACGATGTGGCGGTCGTCAATCTGCTCAATCTCGACAATCTCGCGGAGCGGCGTTTGCTGGAACTCCTCACCCACAAGCTGGAAATCTTCAATCGGGTATTGGGCAGCAGCGATTCCACATTGGGGGAAGTTGAAGACGGCAAAAAGTTTGAACGTTGGATTGGAGAAATTTTCCTTCGATGCCGAACTTCGGAGGAAATCAACCGGGCATTTGAAGCGATTGAGGTTGCTTCGGTCGAACTTGACGACTCCATGAAGCAAACTCGCCTGTTTCACATTGCCGATGAAATCGAGGAGCATCGCCAGAAGCTCTGGCAGATTTGCAAATACGTTTATGAGAAATGGGGCTCTTTCAGCGATAAAACAATGACCTTCCACATTCCCGAAGAATTAGAGTATGAGCAAACCGAATTGAAATCGGGCAAGTATTCGCTTCTTCCCCAATCGAAACGGCGCGGATATAGGACACTGGACCAGCAAAGCCCAATCGTGCAAGCCGCATTGGGTTGTTGCCGGAAACTTCCCAATAAGAGTGCCATTTTGCAAATCCCTGCCGGAATCGTACCGGGAACCGGGGGATTCCTTCAAGTGTGCCTCCTGAAATGCCGATGTCATTACGAATACGAAAAACTCATCCATGTTGGCTATTCCAACACGTGCGAAGCATTGACCGAAGAAGAGTGCTTTCGATTGCTGGAACACGGTCAAATCATCTCCGGCAGTCCCCGTAGACCGCGAAAAGCATTGGAGCAACTCACAGCTCAGCAAATCGCCAATGAGCAAACACGCTTGCAGGAAGCATTTAAACAACACATCGCCAGCTTCGAAGAACGCCTCTCCCAATGGGAATCCGAAAAGCTCACCCTGCTCAAAGAACGATTGACCAGTCTGACCCCGGACTCATTGGAATTCGACCGTCAATGGCAACAGTACCAGAACGAACGCGAAACTCTCGCCCAGAAAAAGGAGCTCACATTGATGCAAGCCCGCATGGATTACGCCCCGCATTGGAAACGCAAGAACTGTTCATTCTGCAATGGATTGTGATTTGAACAAAAATTCTGAGTTCAATTTATCGCTCTCACGCATTTCGTTCGCGCACTATAGCGCAAGATTTTTCGTTTGGCATATTGAACTAAAATAATCGCTCTATTTTGCTAAAAGATAAATCATATAACCAATTGAAAATAATTGGTTTTATCTAAATTTATCCGATTTTATTTTCTTTTAATTCAAAATAGATAAGTTTTGGCAAAAAAACAAAGAATATTTGCAGTTGACATTTTGCGTTCCACGGTGTATCTTTACAACAGTTTTTCGGCATTTCTTGGTACACAAATGGTACACAAATCATGCAAAAACTGATGTTATAGCGTCCTTTTAACTCTGTAAGTTCTTGATTATGAAAATAGCGAGGATTGGATGGTAGTGGGTCCATCTCCCTCCACCATTTTTTGAGCTTGAATGGCCGGTCAGGTATTACCCTGACCGGTCGTTTTGTATGTAAATTTGTATGTAAGCGTTTTGGGCTAAAAACAAGGATATATTTTTCACTTTGCGAAATTGCTTTTTTCCCTGAATCTCTGCACAAACGGATTTCATTTTTCAAAATAAAATTGAAGAAACGGGAGGCGGGGGGGAGTAGTTTTTCAGCCCGGGCGTGATTTTTTCCAGTTCGACGGCCTGGGCCGTGGATTAGGGGCTTGAAAGTGTCAGGGGAGTGACGATTTTCGAGGGTTCGGGGTGCTTGAAAGTGACGGATTGCGGGTGTAGAGTATGGGACTGCGTAGCACCGCGGGCGTCATCAGGTGGGATTAGCACTCCCGGACGTGGTTACAGGTGAAAACCGTAACGACACGCCGGATCGGGTGCTGCCGCCTGGCGGGAGGTGCTACTCCTGTCGTTACGGTTTCACATCCGCGCGCTGTTGTGAGGGGCCGTGCGGCTTCCTCGCAGCAGCGTCTTTTATATACATTAGCTCATTTCAGGCATTTATCAATGTAATCGATCCGCTGGCCGAGCCAACGCATGACATTTACACATTGACTATTGCCGCACGCCTTATAGCGCGGTCCATCGGGGCAGAGTTCCGCGGGCTTCTTGCGCCAGGGGATTCGGGTGTAATCGTCGGGGAATCCCATAAGCCGCTCGCATTCAATGGGCAGCAGCCGGCGGACGCTTGACCGGTCGGCGATTGTGTTTTTGGCCTCGGTCAATATGGTTCCGCAGAGGTTGCAACTGCATCCGTAACGGCTGGAATCGAATCCGCAGCACATGGGCCCGCCGGCGGCGATATCGGGCGGACACTTGGAATTGACCACGACCGCCTGCATCCGGCCATTGTCTGGCATCCGCTGCCTGTTGCTGGTGCAGGTCAGGGTGTCGGCGACTTGCTTCCCGTTCCACCAGGTGCAGCCGAGCGGATTCAGCGGCTTTCCGGTTCCGTCGATGAAATTGTATTGCTGCTCCTTTGCACTTGCGCCTCCAGCGCTTGCCGTAAGGGTGCGGGCAACTCCCGCTTGCGCTTCGCGGCGCGGTGGAGGATCCCACGACAGGCTTTGACGGTCAAATAATACTGCTGCGGCAAGTCGCCAGTCACCACGATATCCGACAAGGAAGACACGCCGCCGTCGTTGAGGGAGAGCTCTGGGGAATCCGGATACTCTGGTATATTGAGCGTCAAGCACACGCCAAGCAAGGCCGAAACCGCCGGGGCCGGGATTGATGATCCCGGCGTTTTTCCATTTGCAGACGCCTTTCCGGTCTGCCGGGACGTCAACCTGCCATCCACAGAGCAGTGAAAGGAGGCCGGCAAAATCGGCTCCGCGGTTACTTGATAGGACACCGGGGACGTTTTCCCAGAGGATCCACCGGACACGACTATGGTGGGCGAGTTCTGCGAATTTGAGGCAGAGATTTCCGCGCGGATCGTCAAGACCTTTTCTAAGGCCGGCAAAACTGAAAGACTGGCAAGGGGTTCCGCCGGTGAGCAAATCGATTTTTCCAATGTAATTTTCTCCAATGATTTTTGTCATATCGCCGAGGTTCGGCACTTCCGGGTAATGGTGGGCGAGCACGGCCGCCGGAAACGGCTCGATTTCGCTGAAAAATTCGGCTTTCCAGCCGAGCGGGGCCCATGCGAGAGTAGCGGCTTCGACGCCGGAGCAAACGCTGCCGTATCGGATGGGTGACGGGGTTGTGTGCCCGGTGCGGTTCGGAGCGGCGCCGGCGGATCCGGTGCGGCTGCGAACAGCTCCGGGCGCGGTGAATTGCGTTTTCATCGCGTCCTTTCTGGTTGTTATTTTTTGATTGCTTCGGTCCGGGCTTTTTCGGCCGCGACTTCCTCGGCGCTCCCGGCGATTGATTTTTCCTGTTTGGGTTTGTCGGACATGCCCGCGGGGGTCTCGTGGGTATGCGTGGCCAGCGTGGTCAGCGCGGCGTTGACGGTCTGCATGTAGTCGGCGACGATCTGCAGAAAATTGTCTCCCACGCTTCCGAGCCAGATTTTCGGAGCGGTTGCGGAATACTCCACCAGCGCGGAATCAGTGATTTTCTGCTGCGCGGTGCGGGTGATGCTTTGCCCGGCGGTTGTGTCGATATTGAGATCGACGTCGACGGTCACGTTCCGGTGGACGGCCAGCTTTACGTTCTGATCGACTTCGCTTTCGACGTTCTGATCGGTGTAGTGTTTCCAGTTGCCGGGGCCGTCGACTTCGATCCAGCTGTTTGCGGTCTGCTGCCAGCGCATCGTCTTGTCGTCGATCACGGGCAGCTTGCGGAAATGGGGCAGCACGGCGCGGATATACGGATGGGTCTGCAGCCCGAATGCGAACGCGATTTCAACGATGGTTCCGGGCTGCGGCAACATGGCCAGGCCGCGATCCGGCGCGGCGCCGGAGAGGGCCACGGGGACGTCTCGCATCAGCGGCATCCCGTCGTCGATGGAGAAATCAGACTTGAGGTAACTGGAAGCAAAGCGATCAAGTCATTTAATGCCTGAAGTTCGACCCGGCTTCCGGTGAACGGTTGAAGCGGGAAGTCCTCGACGAAGTTCAGACGTCTCCGTATTATGTCTTCATTATGAATTTAAACTTTAATTAGATTTTTTGTGCCAATGCTGGTAAAAAACATGACTGGCAAGGACGTGGTAATTGAAGCTGAGTTTTAACGATAAAAAGCTTAGTATAACTTGGCGTTAGCCACAATATGGAATTCGACTCATTTGAATTGGTATTGATAATTTATGGTATTTACACAATACTTCAGCTAGCAGTTTGTTTTTTGGGGTCTATTACCATGGGGAAGACGACAATTGATTTTACCAACTGATTGACGGGAGTAGTTAACTTTATTGGAGAAAGAGGTTTATCCCCAATGATTACTAACTCTTCTGGCCGCACGTCAGCTTCAATGACATATTTTACCAATCTGACTTCATTCTTATGACGAAAAGCAGAAAACTTGAAAAAGAAAGCCTCATACAGATGATTATTTGATCTTCATAATGATCAATATCAGGGTAAGGTCGCTATTTCTGTCACTCTGTACAGATAAATTAATATTTTTCTGTATTTTGTGAATATCCAAAAGCTGTTTGAAAAATATTTTTATGAGTGATATATTACTTTGGGGATGAGTTATTTATTTCAATGAAAGTTATATAGCTATGTCAACTGATGTCACCGTAAATGAAGTTTGGGAAATTCAAATAGAATGTTTTCCAAAGTTGAATTTCGCATTGTTACAAAGTGGTATCCCTTTTATTAGAAACATCTCAATATGCAATAACTCTGACGAAGATAAAAATGACCTCAAATTACAGATATCTGCGATACCAGAATTTATTTCTCCAAAGATTTTTAAAATTAGTTGTCTAAATTCTAGACAATCTTGGTCTCTCAAGCAATGCGATATTAAGTTAAACTATAGTTTTTTTGAAAATCTTTCTGAAACAGTTAATGCGATTTTGAAATTAAAACTCACTACTAGTAAGGAAGAGGAGATACTTGCAGAAAAAGATATTGGTGTTATGACTTTCGCGGCTAATGCATGGACAGGATATAGTCCAATGCCGCAATTATTAGCAGCTTTTGTTACTCCCAATCTGAAGTCTATATCTGAAGTGCAACGCCAAATGTCCGCTCTTTTGGCGAAAAATGGAGTCAGCGATGCTTTAGATGGTTATCAATCATCTAAAGCTCATGTTGAAGAAATGGTACAGGCCGCATATAATGTATTGGCTAATCAGCGTATTACATATTCTGAGCCCCCAGCGTCTTTTGATGGGCAGAGAGTCCGTTTCGCCTCTGAAATATTCAGGGAAAAATTGGCAACTTGTCTCGATATTTCTTTATTATTTGCCAGCATTTTAGAACAATGTGGTCTGCATCCCTTAATATTATTAACCAAAAATCATGCATTTGTCGGTTGCCATGCAGTTAATACAACTTTTTATGATGCTTTTTTTGAAGATCTACAGGCTATCAGAAAAAGAGTTGAGCTGGATGAAATTTTTGTTTTTGAAGCGACATGTGTTTTAGGAGCAAAACCATTTCCCTTTCGTTATGCAGAACTTGCGGCAAAAGAAAAACTTAAACAGGATGATTTCGAAGGTGCTTTGGATGTAAAACAAGCCAGAAAAGAGCACTTTATGCCTCTCCCGTTGAAATCAGAAGATTCCGGGAAAGATATTGAGAAGAGATATGAGTTTGAAGATGTTGCGTATGTCTTTGATGATCGAATTGATAGAACGCATAACCGTATTGAAATAGAAATATCCACAGATGAAACGCCACAGCAAAATAGATTGGAACGCTGGAGGAATAAATTACTTGATCTTTCCAAAAATAATAGATTAATAAATTTTAAAAAAAATAGCAAGGTTGTTCCGCTAATTCTACATGATATTGCAGAATTAGAAGACTATTTAAACCTTGGGAAAATATTTTATTTGCACCCGTCAACAGAATTAATGACCGGAACAGATTTGCGGGATAATGCTATTCTTTCAAAAAATATTGAAAACAATCCAACCACAAAATATCTGGAAGAAGAATTAAAAAGTTCTCGGTTGCATTCTTCATATGATGAAAAAACACTTGATTCCAAACTTCTGGCTATATATCGTCAGGCGCGAGCTGATATTGAAGAAGGAGGATGCAATACTCTGCACATTGCTTTGGGTTTTTTAGAGTGGTGCGAAAAAGAAGATATAAATAAACGTCATTGTAAAGCTCCGATTCTTCTGCTACCAGTCAAACTCGAACGCAAGTCTATTTCAGAAGGTTTTACTTTATCTCGTGCCGATGAAGATGCTATGTTGAATATCACCTTGCTTGAGATGCTAAAGCAGGATTTTGATATGAATATTGCAGGCTTGAAACCAGAAGACTTACCCAAAGACGATTCAGGTGTCGATGTTAAAGAAATACTGCGATACTTTCAATACGCAATAAAAGATACGCCGGGTTGGGAAGTAAAATATGAAGCATGGCTTGGTTGTTTTTCATTTCAAAAAATATTGATGTATAATGACTTGAAAAACAGAGCGGATGATTTGATAAAAAATCCCATTGTTGATCACATACTAAATCATCCAACAGAAGAGTATGACGATAAAATTGAAATGGTGAGGGAAGCAGAGATTGATGATTTGATAAAATCTCAGGATATATATTGTCCTTTAAGTGCTGACTCTTCACAAATTAGCGCTGTTTTGTCTGCAGCAAGAGGGAAAAGTTTTATCTTGTTTGGGCCTCCAGGGACAGGGAAGTCTCAAACTATTACAAACATTATTGCCCATTGTTTGGCGACAAAGAAAAAAGTGTTATTTGTTTCAGAAAAGAAGGCTGCGTTGGAGGTCGTCTATCGTCGTCTGCAAAACATTGGACTGGATCCTTTTTGCCTTGAACTTCATTCAAACAAAGCTGGCAAAACAGAAGTAATGAGGCAATTTAAAGAGATTTTAGATTATGATGCCTCGCTTTGTGATAGTAAATGGGATAGTATCACAAAACAGTTGGATTGTTTACGCCACGCCCTACAAGACTATGTGAAGATTCTTCATAAAAGATATCCTAATGGTTTTTCTCTATATCAGGCATTTTCATTTTTAATTGCTCATCATGATAAAATATCTCAAGTCCCACGGTTAAGTTTTGAACTCAAAAACTTACCAGTAGGAGATATTCAAAATATCAGAAATTGCGCAAAAGACATTGAGCAAAATTCTAAAAAATTTTCTGCTGAACATTATGAAATGTTGAATTGTATCGCCAAAAGTAGTTGGACTCCTGCTTGGCGGGATGAGGTTCAACAACTTTGCTCACAAGCTATTTCTGTGATAGATAATCTGGTCTATCAAGAAAAAGCATTTGAAAGAAAATTAGGAATAAATATTAGTGATATATGTGACGCAATATTTTTCCAGATCATAGACATAGCAGGTGGCATAAGAGAGAAGGCTGCTCAGATTCCTGCAGGTTTATACAGCGATGATTGGGATAAAGTATATCCTGTTTTACAAAAATTGATATCTGATGTAGCAGCACGGAACGATGCGATTAAAAAATTGACTTATTGGAATTTTGCTCAACTCGTAAAATCAGGAGAGAGTAATTTAATTGCCAACAATCACAAAGATGAGGCTCATCTCTTTTATTTTTCGGAATCTATTCCAACATTCAAACAATCTGTATCAAACTTAGAATGGTATAGGTGTGAATGGTATAGGCACTTTTCCGATTTAATACAGCAGCATCTTGAAGATGTTCAAAAATTCAGAAATTCTGTAAAAAAGGGATGCACTGAAATTGGATGCAATTGCCATGAATTTGATGAAATTACAGCATCTCATTTGCTTGCTTTATGGCGTTTAATTCAAAAAGCGCCTGAAATACCTGAAACTTTTTTTACTGCTGATTCAGCTTTTATTCCAGTAGCATTAGATTTATGCGACACCGGTATAAGATACGAAAAAACAACAAAACTTCTTGCAAATTTCAATTTGGAAAAAATTCGTAAGCTTGATGTGCTAAAACTGCAGTCTCAATTTGAAGAGAGCAAAGATGCTTCAAATATTCTAAAAAAGATAACGCGCTTCTTCCTCTTGAAAAAGATACGCAGTACACTGACAGATAAGTTGTTTGAAATTAATTATGAAAATGCAGCAGAGTTTCTTAATATTTTTGTTGAACATGTGGTGACTTATAAGAAAATCCGTTCCATATCAATTCCTACTAGCCAAGCGTTGGATTCTTTGTGGGACTACGAGAAAAGTGATTGGAAAAAGCTCAAGAACTTGTTGATTTTCTTTCAAAAACTGAATGAAGCTATTGTTGCCCTGGTTGGAGAAGATGCAATTCAGATTGTTCGTGATAAAATTAAGGTACTAATTGTAACACAGCGGGATGAAAATAAAGAAAACTGTCATGTTACGACAGAGTCACTTGCATTAGCATGTGAAAATTATCAAAAATCATTAAATGATATTTTGAAATTGTTCCAAAACAATTGGGAACAGGACAATAATACAGGCAAATGGGCTGACTTGCTGTCAATGCCGGTACCAGAAGAGCATGCCGGGGTAGCTCAAAACATTGATCACTGCGAGTTCATTGAGGCTATTACAACATTTGCAAACAAGTCTTCAGATATAAGTGCAGCTCTCTCATCATTGAAATTATCTGAACGGCTGGAAAACATATGGTTTAACGGGAACCTCAACATTGCAACATGGGATAGTGTACATGCAACAATTTCATTTATTGAAACTCTTATCCAGAAAAAATCATTAACAGAGTTTTTGCCCACGTTACGTATTAAGTTAGGAGATATTTTATCATCGGCTATTAGTTTAGAACAAATTAAGTCAGAGGGTAAATCTCTTGTCGAAGATTGGGGAAAATATGTGTCGGAAACAAGCAAGATAGCAACAACTCTTGAAGCCAAATTAGATAGCAATGATATTGTTTATGTTCGCCGAATATTGAATTTTATTGTCGACAATATAGAAATACTGCACTATTGGTGTAACTGGCGTGCCACATGTGAAAATGCGGCAAAGCTTCAATTGGATGCTTTTGTAAATATGGCCACATCATTGACTAAAGTTTGCCCTGTTTCTTTGGCTGTTGATATTGCCATGTTCCAAAAATTTACCTATGAAATATATGATGAATCTGAAACATTGCGCAACTTTTTGGGTGACCACCAGAATAAAATTATCCAAGAATTTCAACGTCTGGATGATGAATATACACAACTTACTTGTCAAAAAGTGCAGCAGATCATTTCGGCAGAAATGCCCAGTAAACACGCTCGTACCAATACTACAGCAACGGAATTGGGAAAATTGCGTAGTGCAGTAAATCGCCAGCGATGTATTATGCCTGTAAGAAAACTTTTATCAGAGTTTTCCACGGTAGCTTTGCGTTTGAAGCCATGTATGCTGATGAGTCCTTTGTCTGTAGCTCAATATTTGCCACCTGGAAGATCTGATTTTGACTTGGTGATTTTTGACGAAGCATCACAAATTACACCGTGGGATGCCCTCGGTGCAATTGCTCGCGGTAAGCAGTTAATTGTTGTCGGCGATCCTAAGCAGTTGCCGCCAACCAGTTTTTTTCAACGCCAAGATGAAACTATTTCATCAGATATTGACAATGTCCCTGATGAACAAAGTATATTGGATGAATGCATCGCTGCAAATATGAAATCGCAGCAATTGAAGTGGCATTACAGGAGTCGACATGAAGATTTAATTGCTTTTAGTAATCATTATTACTATAATAATAAATTGCTGACATTCCCCACTGTTGAAAGGAAATTACCCCCATTGGGGGTGAATTTTCATTTCGTTGCAGATGGTGTTTACTGTGATAAATCAAATCGCATAGAAGCTCAAGAGCTAGTCAATAATGTTGTAGAAAGATTACAATCGCCTTATTTCAAAAATGATTTATGTGCTGGCAAAAGAAAATCTCTTGGAATCATTACCTTTAACCAAACTCAACAGGAGCTTATTGAAGATTTACTTGATGATGCTCGACGCAAAAATCCCGCAATAGAACCTTTTTTTCAGCCAGATTACTTTGAACCTGTATTTGTAAAGAATATTGAAAATGTTCAAGGAGATGAACGTGACTTTATTTTCTTTTCCATTTGCTTTGCAAAGCCGGGAAATGGGAAACGTGTATCCATGAACTTTGGTCCGCTTAATAAGGAGGGGGGCGAGCGACGTTTGAATGTAGCAATTACTCGTGCTAAAGAGAGTATTGTTGTATTTTCGTCCATTCATTACGATGACTTAGATTTGAATAGAACAAGCAAAACAGGTCCGGCACACTTAAAAAATTTCTTAGAATATGCAGAAAAAGGTTCCGGGGTACTCGGCAGAGAAATAACTGAAGCACATCTCAATGAGTATGATTCTCCTTTTGAAAAAGAAGTTGCTCAGTTCTTGAAGAACAATGGATATAAAATACACACACAAGTTGGGACTTCTGGTTATAGAATCGATTTAGCAGTAATTTCACCATCCCATCCCGGCCGTTATGCTCTGGGTATTGAATGCGACGGAGCATCTTATCATAGTGCCGCAACGGTGCGTGATCGCGATAAATTGCGGCAGCGTGTGCTTGAGGGGTTGGGGTGGACCATTATACGTATTTGGTCTACGGATTGGTGGCAATCTCCAGAAGAAACTAAACGAAATTTGCTTAATGCAGTTGCAGAAACTATTGAAAAAGATGCAAAAAATACATCTAATTTTGTCCCTGCTAATAGTTTTCTTCCCGTGCTCGATAGGCAAATCATTAAGGAAACTGATTCTCCCAAAACAAATGATACGGAGAATGATCTTGCTGCTTGTGAAAAAGCATTGGAATATCCGTCCTTGGATTATTTGAATTCATTCAAAATATCATCACAGGATGATTTTTATGATCCAAAATACAATCAAATTCTGCGAAAGCAAATACAAACGATATTAGAGTATGAAGCTCCAATAACTGAAGAATTGTTGTCAAAACGAATGATTACTATATGGAGATTTGGACGAACAGGTAAACAAATAAGGAATAAATTGCAAGAGTTATTTTCAGAACTCTATTCTAATTATTCTAAAGCAGGGAAAGTATATTGGCTTCATTCCAAACAATGGGAAAATTATAGAAATTTCAGAATAGCAATCAATGGGTGTGAAGAACGAGAGCTAGAAGAGATTCCCGTCGAGGAGTTGAAAAATGCGATGGAGTATCTACTTTCTGAATATGGAAAGTTCGATAATGATGATGAACTATTCAAATTGACGGGAAAAGGGTTTGGTTTTGCCCGGTTAACTGATCAGGCACGTATTCATTATAAGATTGCCTTTGATTTACTCAACAGATAGTGCTCCACTTTTTAAGCATATTTGCTTCTGCGGGGTACTGATGGGAAACGCGGGTCTCGACCGGCCGGAGAATTCAAGGTTATTGAAATGATGCAAATCTCCATACTGGGGACGGTGTGACTTGAAGTAATTGAGGAAAAAGTTTTTGCACTTTTCGTACAGCAGAAGGAATCAATGGAAAAATAATTATATCTATTCTTCACTTGATCAATTAAAGTAAATTTTTCTTTTAATTGCGTTATAATCATCTGAAGGGAACCTTATGGTTCCGGAAACGCCCGATAGTTGTCCGACTGCCGGGTGTTTTTGTCTCTACTCTCCGGATCGGGAGGAAAGAAACGGTTATGATCGAAAAAACACAACTCAAGGAGATGGTATGATAAAATAACTGACCGTTCGCGGTTTCTGCTTTGAGCGTGTAGTTTAGGCGATATAAACGAAACGTTTTGAGGCGGACAGGTTGCAGACTGAATTTTTAGTTGAGGCGGTATCGGTAACGGTAGCGACCCCGTATAGGAGATTAGTCAGATCTGTAAACCAGAGCGCCACCGTAGAGAGCGATAGAGAAATATCGACTACTCTGTATGGGAGGATGGTGAGGCCGTGACAGCAGTTCCGCTTCGATTCGTGAAAAACGGATGGAGGCAGAGAGTGATGACAAGTTTTGTTGGAGTGGATTTGCACCGTAACAATTTCACCTATTGTATTCGGGTAAATGGGGAAGAACGGAAAATCGGCAAGTGTGAAATTACCGAACTGAAAGGCTTTGCCGCAATGCTCGGTCCGAACACGGCGATGGTGGTGGAGGCGACCGGCAATACGTTCATGTTTTGCAGCTCGCTGAAAGCTTATGTCGGGCGACTGGTGGTGGTGAATCCATCACAGTTCAAAGTCATCAGCATGTCCACTAAAAAGACGGACAAACATGACGCAAAAGTGTTGGCGGAGTTCTTGGAAAAGGATATGCTGCCGGAGGTGAGGATGAAAGACGATTTGCAGGCGAAAATTTCAAGTTTGACGCAGACCAGGGAAAAACTGGTTCAGTTGCGTACCGTCTTGAAAAACAAAGTCAACAATCTGTTAGCGGCTAACTTCACCGTGTTGAAACGGGAAGAATTGTCCACGGAGAAAGGGCTTGTGAAAGCATTGAGTTATCGCATCGACCCGATCACCGACACGGAAATGCTGGTGGTTGTCGAACAGATTCGCAGTCTGAACAAAAGCATTGAAAAACTGGATAAGGCGATTGAGGATCACGGCAACAAAATGGACGGCTTTAGTAACTTGAAATCCATCAAGGGAATCGGCACAAAAGGCGCGGCGATTCTGTTGGCGACAATCGGCAATATCCATGACTTCCGTTCATCGAAACATTTGGCTGCTTATATCGGGATCGTGCCGAGAGTGAGCAATTCCAACGATACGGTCTGCCACGGAAGAATCACCAAAAACGGCAGCAAGACTGCACGAACCGCATTGGTTCAATGTGCTCTGATTGCAAAACGGTACAGCCCGTATCTCAACGCCTTTCATGAATCGGTAAAAAGTCGGCGGGGAGGAGCAAAAGCCAATATCGCCTTGGCTCGCAAATTCCTCGATATCGTGTATAAAACATTAAAAAACAACTGGATGTTTGAGGACTTTTCTCAATTCAAACTCGTAAAAAATTGAGCTTTTCTCGACATCGAAGTGGAAATTTATCATGGGAGGAAAAATGAAGATCGAAAAGAAAGTATTGAATAATGCCTTGCGGATATTGGGCAAGGTGGTATGTCAGACCAGTCCGGTGGAGGTGTTCCGGGGAGTGCGGTTTGTCGGTACTCCGGGAAAAGTTCTGGCAATGGCAACTGACGGCGTGGAGCTGGTTTCCCTTCGGATTGATGCCGAAACGGAAGGCTCGGAGGATTTCTTTGTCGAATATCGGGCGTTGTGGGAGATGGTACGCACGGCCAGAAGCAACAGAATTGTGCTGGAAGGCAGGAAAGTTGAATATCCGGTACTGGAAGCAGTTCCGGCCGATGCGACTGTGGCCGAATTGCCGGTGGAGTTCGCGGAGCTTCTAGTTTCAGCCGCTCCAATCATCAATCGGAATGAACCGCGAGCAGTGTTGCGGGGTGTCAATCTTTCAAAAGACGGCACCACAGTAACAGACGGGAAACAGTTGTTGAATCTGCCGTGTTCTTTGACATTGAAAGAATCAATAACGATTCCGTTTCCTTTGGTGCTGCTGGCGGCCAGACTGCATGATGCGGGAACCCTTGCTACTTGGACAAACGGAA
>OKSC01002097.1_pt1 | contig 17853 bp, 17 predicted proteins | sample 1601161 | NCBI WGS metagenome assembly OKSC01 (sample SAMEA3541552, study PRJEB24748) | human gut metagenome | biome: human gut; feature: human-associated habitat; material: faeces | place: China | collected 2012
TACGAGAATTTTATGCGCTGTGCGCTTCCTTTTCCAGTTCCGCGTCGATGCAGGCAATCAGCTTGTCCGTTGGCGTTGCGGAAGGTTCTGCCGGAAATACAGACGTGATACAGAACCGTCTGCCGCCGATCAGCATCTCGCGCTGTTTTGTGATGCAGTCTTCTTCCATACAAGTTGTTGTGTCCCGGAAAACAGTTGCGACATCGCCATCCTCTGTTTGCCGAAGTTTTGCACACTCCGGCATATATCCGCCGAGAATACCGGTGTCTCGGTAAATCTCCCAATCCTTTTTCATAGGCCCCCTTTCTGCCTCTTGCATGGAGGCTGCTTTTATAGATGCTGTTCCATTGTCCAATCTTCGTGATCGTCCTCGGCGTGACCGAGGGCGGTTTTCTTTTGCCGGAGCTTCTTGCGGCGCTTGCTGTCGATGTGCAGAGCTATAGTCGTTCCGTCACGTGTCGGTGCATCGTCCGTCATCTGCTCCACAGCACGGCCAAGGCGCACAACGCCGTGCACAAGATCACTGCCGCAGTCGAGATCCACGCGCAGGTGATGATCTTCTTCTGTGCCGTCTGCTCCATATCCGAAAGCTGATTCTTCGTATCGTTCAGGATTGTGGTCAGGGCGTTCTTCGTACTCTCGGTCAGCGTTTTGCAGCCGGAAGAATACTTCTCGTTCAGGCTCCCAGCCTGTTTCTCGAAATTTTCTGCGCTCATCTGCATCGCGGTCAGGGCTTCCTGCGCTTCCCGCTTTGTCAGGAGCATCTTCAGGTCGGCGTTCAGCTGCATCTGCTGCCGGAACAGCCTGTCCTGCATTTCGAGCATAGCCTTCCAATTCCGTTCGGTGACCATCACGCTGGTTTCCAACTGCTGCGCCTCGTTCATCGACCGCCGATGCAGGGCTTGAAGTTCCTCCGGTGATTTTCTCTGTTCTGTATGGACGATTGCGATTTTGCCACACCTCCCTCCTGCATTTTCCTCAGAGCGGTATTGATCTTAGAGAATTCCTGCACAGCAGAATCCAGATTGGCGAACTGTACCTTGCCCATATTCGCCAGCACCGTCAGCTGATTGAGGTTGTTGCCGATTGCCTTCTGCTGCCGCAGAACTTCCTTCAAGCCGTCCAGAATCACAATCCGTTTTCCGAGACAACAAGCGGTCACATAGTCGCTCTGGCTCATGTGCGCCTGCGCTGCTTTTCGGCGGATTGTCTCTAAATCCTGTTCCGAGATGCGAATGCTGAATTGTTTGTCCTTTGTCATATATCCTCCGTTTGTGTAAAGTGGGTACGGGCTTCTGCCCGATTTGAGGCATTTGGCAGGGAGCCGGTGCGCCGGCGACTAGCCAAATGCGATGCTGGCTCCTCCCGAACGGGAGGATTTTTCCCCGCTGCGGCGGGGATTCTCTGCACTACTCAGAGACTTGCCCGCACGTTGGCGCAACGTGGGGTTTTGTGGCACTCCTGCGCACACACCCGCAGCCGGGGCGCAAAGCCGCACACAGCGGCGACACGCGCCTCACGGCGCGGCGCAGGCACGCTGCTCGCCGACAGGGTCGATAGGGTCGATTTTTCCCACGGCGGGAAGATCGGCACTTTCGGCACTCCGGAGCGAGATCAGCCGCTTTCCGTTGCTGCGGTAGGTCTTGACCAGAATTCCGTTTTCCCTTAGAGTCTCAACGCTTTCCAGTGCCAGACGGGTCACTTTTTTCGGCGTGATACCAAAGCTGCCGTCAGGGTCGATCTTTGCGGACAGTGCCGATGGCGTGCCGGTGTATTCCGAATCGGCACTGAGCAGCGCAGAGAAAAGATGCACGAGCTGGAGCGCAGAAATCTTAGAAGCGCCGATGCAAGTTTTGCTGTCTGCAAGCAGCTTCCAGACGTGATCTTCCTCGCCAAGCTCCAGCTTTAACGTCCGGTCCGGGATGTCGCGCCCGGTGCAATGCAGGGATGCGGCGTTGACGCTTCGCGCGTTCTTTTGCAGCACAAAGGCAGAATCTGCCGCGCCGCTTAAGCCCGTTGAACCGGAGATCATGTTCATCGGATCATCGTCATGGAGCTTCCGTAGGTGATGAATCAAGAGAATCGCAATATGATGCCTGTCCGCAAGCTGCTTGAGCAGGCCAACGTCCTGATAATCATTCGCGTACAGATTGCTGTCGCTGCCAGTAGATCGGACGCGCTGCAAGGTGTCAATGACAACAAGCTTCGTGGCCGGATGCTCGGTTAAAAACTGCTCAATCTGCTGCTCTAAGCCGTGCTTGAGGGTGTCGGCCAGGATTGCAAAGTGCAGCGTCGGCGGCGCATCTTCCGTCAGATCAAAGAGACGCGACTGGATACGTCGGTACGAATCTTCGAGGCTGAGATACAGGACTTCACCCTGCGTTACCGCAAAATTCCAGAGCGGCTGCCCCTGCGCAATGCAGAGACACAACCACAAAGCCAGCCACGATTTTCCGATCTTCGGCGCGCCCGCGAGGATGTGCAGGCCCTCCGGGAGCAGTTCCTCTACCAGAAATGGAACCGGTGCGTATGGCGCGCTTTGCAGCTGCTCGGCAGTCACGGTTTCGAGTTTCTTCATTTGTTCACTTCCTTTCGATTTTATCTATTATAGATACATTCTCTACAATCGGATGATAGCACAGCCATTGACATTCCACAATAGGTAATGTATCGTTTAAACGAATACACTACACAAGCAAAAAAAACATTCTCTACAAAGGAGGCGCGCGCATGGGCGTTCTGGGAAAAGATTTATTGGATTTTCATCGACCACGTACCAATACGAAGGTGGAGTTCGGCGCGTCCGGCTATTGGGTGGAATCCCATCCGGCAATGCAGCCCTACGGCGCTGTGCTGACGGAAATTCTGAATTTTGACGCCGCACCGTTTCAGGAATTATTGGATCAATATCGGAAGGCCGTTACAGAAAACAATGCGGAGCAGGCAGCGCGGGCATTTCAATCTATGGCAAATGGGTTTGCGTCTTTGCCGCTTTACCGGCTATATTGGGATGATGTTCAGCTGTTTGCAAGCATGGATGTGAGCGAACTGTTTGTGGGCGAAGCGCAGGAAGCGTTCTGCGAATATGTGATGCAGGACGATACGCTGCCACGGTTCATGCAGGAGCAGCTGGACGCCATCCGATTGATTCAGGATCGCTATGTGTGGTTCCTGGATAGTCTCTTTACGGGCAAGCCGTTTGAAAAGAAAAAGGGCCAGAGAAAAACTTCTCTGGCCCAACAGATCGAGAAAAAAGGCTTGGAGCCGTTCGTCAGCGGCGTCAGCCTTGGCGCAAGCTCTGAGGTGGATGCGCCGAAGGTAAACGCGCAATTCTGCATCCGCGGCACCGGGCGCGAGGCGGAGGTGGTCGAAAAAATGTACTTTGACCGGCTGCTGGATTGTGTCTATGTGGAGTTCATGAAGGGGCTGCAAAAGGGATTTGCGCCGAAGCGCTGTGCCAACTGCGGGCGTTGGTTTTTGCAGACGCCGGGCGCGACCTTCGCCTATTGCGCAGGTCCTGCGCCAGAAGACCCGTCCAAGACCTGCCGGGAGATCGGCGCGGCCAGCAGCTTTAAGGACAAAGTTGCGAACAATGAAGTCTGGCAGGTGCAGCAGCGGGCATACAAGAAATATTATGCACGCACGATGCGGAAGGACATGACCAAGGCCGAGTTTGAAGCATGGACGCGCGACGCAGAATGCAAGCGGGACGCCTCGCTGGAACCGTATGCGCGTGCAGAAAGTGAGGAAGAACGGCAGCGCATCGCAGATGCGCTGGCGGAGGAACTGAATCAACTATAATGGATTTAGAGTGACGTCCGTGTCGGCGCTGCCTTAGTGGAACCAAATTCCGTGTGCCTCCAGACATTTTTTCAGCTCGGGATACGCCTTTCTGCTTAATGGGATGCAATCCTGACAACCATGGAGTTGTAAAAAGAATACGTTTCCTCCATTTTCAACGCGGATACCCTCAATATAGTTCAGATTAACCAGGAAAGACTGATGGCATCGAAAGAACTTGTCTTTGCTAAAAATCTGCTCCAGATTTTTCAGTGTATCATTCAGCGTTATGGACACTCCGTTGTTTTGATGAATGCACGCCTTCCGGTTGATCCGCTCAATATATAGGATCTCTTCTTCTGCAAGAAAGACATACCCTTGGCTGACCATTATCCCTATTTTTCTACTGGACGGCTCTGCTTCCTTTCCATGAGCCGCATGGGATGCCGCAATTCTTTCCAATGACTGTTCCAAGCGAAAAGACGAAAGCGGCTTTGTCAGAAAATCCAATGGAGAATAATCGTAGCCTTTTAGCGCCCACTCAGCATGCCCCGTTAAAAATATATATGGGATCTGCGGATACGCTTTCTGCAAATAAGCAGCAACTTCGAAGCCTGATACACGCCCCATTTCCACATCGACTAGCACGGCATCCGGCGGGTCAGCTCGGAGGGAGGCGCTGAGGTCATCCATATTGTTTGCGATTTCTGCTTTATCCACCAATGGAGATTGTTCCAACATGCTTTTGGTAGCTGCCAAAGACGCAGCATCATCGTCAATTACTAAAATTTTCATGTCCGTCCTCGCTCTGATTGATCCTGTCGGGAATCTGTACCACTATGCTGATTTTTTGCCCATCGAGCTCGATAAAAAAAGCTCCACCATACTTTTTTGTAATACGTTCGATATTCTTCAGTCCAATCCCCTCGTGACTCGGCTTTGTGCTGATATTCATTTCAGCGGCATGAGTCAAGCTGTCCGGATCCCTAAGAAACGGATTTGTTACTTTGATGACAGACCGGCCAGCCCGTTTCATGACAAGAAGCTCCATCCATCGGTTTGGAGCTTTGTACTGTGTTACTTCTTCCATTGCATTTTGCAGCATATTGCCCAGAACGCGGTTCAGCTCAAATGCAGAGCATGCAATCTGCTTCATATCGTGCTTGATGGAGCAGATAATGGAAATTCCCTGCTGTTCAGCGCGGGCAATATAGTCACTGATAAGCGCACTGACCGCAGGATCATCCAGTGGAATTACCTCGTTGCTTCGGCGAACTTCCTCTGACAGCTTTTCTGTATACTCACGACAAGCATCAATCTGATTAGAAGAAAGCAACCCGCAGATCGTGTGGACATGAATCAAGAAATCATGTCTTTGAGACCGGATGGCGTGAAAAAAGCGCTGGGAAGCTTCCTGAGCATCTTCCAGATAGGAAACTTCGCTGATCAGCAAAGAATAGGAAAACGCGACATACATTCCAATGGCAAAGAACGCAAACACGCTCAGCCAAAGGCCTGCCATTGCGATACCGGACGTCAGATATGCCATTGCAATCAGGATAGCAGTCTGAAAAAGCTGCGCCAGAACAATCCATATCTGCCGGGCACGAAAATCCTTCTCTGACGCTGAATCCCACAAAAGCTGCCACCTTTCACGGTTTACAAGGCGAAGCCTACCAGATAGTGCCGCATATACGCCGCCCACCATCAGTGTTATCTGTATAATTTGAGCAAGAATTGCGTCAAAGTATTGGCAGAGCAACCACAGCTGTTGGAACGCAAGGGCTGTCTCTGCACACAGGAGAGCAGCAGAAAAGGTCAGGAGTCTCTCATGCTTCTCGCTGTACATCCATGCTGTTGCCAAACAGACAAGTGTCCCAAGCAATAGCCATCCGTACAGATTTAGGGGTAAGGTTAAAAACAAATTGGCCAAAAACAGAAGCGACAGTGGCGGGATGCTGCACAGCAAAACCATCTTTCGAGGAAAGCCCATCGCTGCATAGCTGGCGATTACTGCACCGCAGAGCGTTACAAAGATGTCAAAGCTGCGCATATCTACTTTGCCCCCTCATCTTTACTTTTTTAAATAATACCACATTTTTATAGTCAGTTCAATCTTCCGTCAAATAAAGATGCCAGGATACAGCTCAATGGTTCGAGTCGTATCCTGGCATAGTTGTTATGAAAGGCTGTCAATACATGCCTGTACTGCCTTTGCCAATTGATCCGGACAGGAAGTACCTATGCCGTTACAATTGATTCCTGCACAGCGAGCAATAACTTCCTCTGCCGATAGACCTTCGGCCAACTTGCATAGCGACAAATTACTTCCTATACAGCCACCTCTAATTTTTACATGAAAGATTTTACCATCAATATAGTCGAAGCTGATCGTCTCCGAGCATACCTGCGGCGCGTTTTTATATTCGTAATGCTTTTCCATCAGATGCTGGCCTCCTTCTGCTGATAGGCAGCAATTTTCCCGAGGCACTCATCCAGCGCCAGCGCCAGCTGTTTTGGGCAGGAATTTCCGTCATGGCAGCCGACCTTCTTGCAGATCCCAATAATCTCCTCCGGAGTTCTTCCCTCTACCATATGGGAAAGCCCCTGGTGTCCGCCATCGCAGCCTCCGCGGATTTCAGCATTCCGAACGACTCCATCAATCAGATCAAAACGGATCTGGTAGGCACATACACCATCTGGGTGGTACTCATAGCCGCATATATCCATCATCGCTTGTTCCTCCTAATTATTGACACGCCGCGCTGCAGCATTCTGCAAAATAAGCGCTGTTTTTTATGACTTGATCACAATTGCCTTCCGCCTGAACGCTTCCTTCGTCAAGAACCACAATGTGGTCTGCGCTGCGCACCATGTCCATATCGTGGGAGATGAGTACACAAGTCCTTCCCGCCATCAGTTTTCGCAGAGCACCCATAACCGCTGCCTTGTTCTCCGCATCCAACGCACTGGTAACTTCGTCCAGAATCAGATACTCCGGGTTGCGCAGAATAATACGGGCGATTGCAATGCGCTGCCGCTCACCACCGGACAGTTTTTCTCCCAACTCACCCAGGTCGGCATCCATGCCCTTGGGCAGTGCGGCTACGAAGTCTTCCAAGTTGGCAATTTTCAGCGCCTGCTGCAGTTCGGTCTCCTCCACCGGCCGGTGGAGAGCATAGGTTAGGTTTTCCCTCAGTGTACCGGAGATGAGGGTGGTGTCCTGAGAAACATAGCCAATAGAGCGGCGCCATTCATTCAGATGGATATCCTCCACGAGGCAATCGCCAAAACGGAGACAGCCGGTCTCCGGCAAATAGAAGCGTTCCATCAGGCTGACCGCTGTAGATTTACCGGAACCATTGGGGCCTACAATTGCCGTGACCCTGTTCGCCGGAATTGTGAAACTGGCGCTGCATAGCCCCCGCTTTTCTCCGTAGCGGAATGTAACATTTTCAAAGGTAATATCTGCATCCTCCATTGCAAAAGCCTTTTTCCGCTGGCAGCGCTCCGGCTCGGCAGCGACAATCTCGCTGATTCGGTCAGCGCAGCCCTGACTTTCTTTCACAGTGAGGTAAGCGTTCATAATTGTTATCAGATATACCGGCAATGTGAGAGAGTAGCGATAAGCGGTCAGCATTCCGGCCTGATCCAGTGTCCCGCTGCGAACCATCACGGCTCCGGTAAGAAGTACCAATGCCTGGAAGATGTACATGCAGCTCTGGGAGATGAATGTAGTAATATATTCCACGTTGATCTGATGAATCTCCGCGTGGTATTGCCCATCAATCTCTTTCACAGCCCGGATGACTTCCGTCTCCTCCGCTGCGGATGATTTGATGAGCGGGATGTTGGACAGGCGCTCCGTGATATAATCCGTAAAGGCAGCGTATGTCTCCTGAAACCGCAGAGAAGCCCTAAACTTGAAACGTCCGCAGACAACGCTTGAAAGGATGATCCAGAGCAAGAGGACCCCCAGCATTTTCAGCATGAACCCGGCCATAAACGCGCTGTCTTTTCGCACATTGGAGAGCGTCACATAGATGGTATACACGCTGGTCAGGACTCCGACCATCTGCAAAAACTGCATGCTGAGTTTTGTGGAGTCGCTGGTGACACGACTTGGAAGCGTTGCAGCATTCTGCTTGTCCAAAGCAGCCATGGGGAGATGAACCATGCTCTGCCACGTGACTAGCTGGAATTGCCGGTCTGTACGATAGGTGAACCAGTACTGAAAGAGATTTTGCACCAACCATATGGCAATCATGACCGCCACCAGCAGCACATATTGACCGATTTGAGCGGTATCGAGTATTTCTCCGGTGTATATCTTTGATGCGAATGGCACCAGATCCGTAGATATACGGGAGTAAACCAGCTGAACCAAAAAATAACCCAGAAGTACCAGCAGAGGGACATTTGCCCGATGAATAAGCTGAAAGTATGCCTTCCAGTCTGCTTTTCTCGTTTTCATGCCGTTACCTCCTTATACGCCAGCAGCCAGTTGCAGTTGCCGGTACACATCATTTGTTCGCATCAAATCCTCATGGGTACCCATGGGACTCACTGTACCGCCGTCCAAAACCAGAATATTATCCGCATCCGCTACTGCTTTCATGTCATGGGAAACCATGAGAACGGTCTTCTCCGCTGCGATGGATCGAATGGCCTTGTTGATTGCTCGGGCAGATTCTACATCCAGATTCGCGGTAATCTCATCCAGAAGCAGCAGGTTTGTTCCTTTCAGCAAAGCGTGCGCAATCATCAGCCGTCGGCTCTGTCCGCCGGAGAGGTTAGCGCCGTTGACGCCGACCTGTTCCTCCAGTCCCTTTGGAAAAGCTGCGATAAACTGATCTGCACAAGCCGTTTTCAGTGCGTTTTGAAGCTCGGATTCGCTCACGGCACGTGTAATCCCATAGAGCAAATTCTCCCGAATGGTTCCTGAGAAAAGCTGCATTTCCTGAGAGACATAACTGATTGAACGCCGCCATTGCTGCTTGTCAAGCGCCGAGATGTTCTGACTGCCGATGCGGATCTCACCGCTCTGTACCGGGTAATAGGCAGAGATCAGCTTGAGAATGGTGGACTTTCCGGCGCCGCTCCGGCCTACAATGGCAGTCAGCTGACGCTCCGGAATCCGGAAACTGACATGATCGAGTACTTGCTTGTCATCGTAGCAGAAACATACCTGATCGAAGCATATCTGACCGTCCTCCTGCGGCGCTTTCCCTGAGAGGGCTTCCTCCGGCTCGGAGAAAATGTGGGATATCCGCCGCACGCAGCCCTGACAACCCTTAAATTCCTTCCACTTGTTCATGAGTTTCACAAGGTAACCGCACAGCTGTTCTTCAAACAGATAGAACGCAATGAATATGTCCGCACCGATGGCTTCCTGACGAACCAGCACAAAGCCGACAAGAATAACGATGACCTGCCGAAAATACTGGTTAAACATGTCCAGAGTAGAAATACCGCTAGTAGCCACGCCGAATTTCAATTTGGTCCGATAGAATTCTTCAATGTCCTGACCGCCGTTTGCTTCCTCCTCCTGCTCGTTGACAGACGCCTTGATGAGTCGGAGACGGAGGACGCGTTCCATGATGCTCTTTGTCAGTTCTGCCAGTTTGCCTTGAACGCTGAAGTTGACCTTAAAGTTCAGCTTGCCGCAAAGGACAAAGATGGTAATGGAGACGGGAATGATAAGAAGCATGGTGGTGCCCAGTTTCCAGTGGTAGGTGAAGAGAAGCGCACAGACGCCCGCTATGCCGTAGACACTGGAAATGACATCGGCGACCACCGTGGAAACAAACGCGCTCATTTTTGTGGTGTCATCAGTTGTACGGCTAATGAGCGATTTTGGCGTATTTTTCTCATAAAATGCCACCGGCATCCGGAACAGCCGGGACACCAGACTCTTGCGGATATTCCGAGTAATCCGGGCGGCACAGAGGCGGTTAATCCAGTCCACTACCACGGAGATGACATACCGGAGAATGCCTGTTCCAATGAGCAAAAGTATGATGTGCGTGCTGAAATCGCCGGCATAGAACTGCTGCATATAGGACGGAATGAGCAGGGCAATCTTGGATCGTGCCAGAGCAATTACCGTTGCCAGAACAATCAGCAAATATGGCAGTCTTGCTTGCCGCAGGAATTGGAGCATATCCCGCCACAGTTCTCTGGCGGAGATGCTGTCTTGCGCTTTGACTTTCATCGTCTCTCTCCTTTTCATTTGCTTATCTGCTTGTTGACTCACGCTTCATAAACCACCCGAAACTGATCGCCAAAGGCGCTTTTGATGAGGTAAACGGCCATCTCCATGGCCTGCGGCCCCCAGTTTTCACAGGCAAGTTCTTGTTCATTTCTGCGGGCCAGTTCCGCAACAATCTCATAATACTGGGCTAACTGGGTAGCTTTTTCCCGATAAGCCCGTTTTTTCTCCTCTCGAATCTCCGGGGTTGACCCAAGAACCTCATCTAGCGTGCAGCCCTTGCGTTCTGCCTTATATCGCCTCGCTTCTATCTGCTGCCGGTAAAGCTCCTCAATTCGGTCCTCCAACGGTGGAAAAGAGGAGCGCGCTCGCAGCATTTCCAGTGTGCGGACAGTGAGCATTTTTTTCCGCACGGCCAGTTCTGTTTCCCGGTGCTGCTCCTCCAGACGTTTCAGATAGTCCTCACGGGTGTCAACCCCATCCAGAAACTGCCTCCTGACAAAAGCATCCGTAATTTCAGCCTGAACCTTGCGCTTGATGGAGTGCAATTCTACGGTAATGGCCACACCGTCCACTGAAATGCAGTTGCGCCCCAGCATTAGGCCCACCAAAGCCGCTTCAAAGGCTGCGTTCCAGAGGCCCTTTCCCACACAGATGCGTGCCTGCTCTGCCTGATACCGTTTCTGTTTGCTGTGCAGCGTAACAACCAGGTAGTCACCCTTCTCCACAGGCCCCAATACAGGTTTCACCTCAAAAGCAGTCTGTTCCAGCTGTCTCTGGCTGATTCGAACTGTCAGATAGTCTTGCATCTCCGTGTCATCAGCCAGCTGATCCAAGCTGCAGATTCGCAGCAAATTGTCCATAATACTCCGCGCTCCTCTCTGTTTTTTATGGATTTAGTATAGCAGATGAGATTCTTATCTAGCAATACGCTCCGTTTCACAGGCCGGAATTCTTGCTTATTCGGCCTGTTTTCCTGCTCAATATGCTCTGCCTGCTGTCAAATCCGGAGACATGCGCGCAAAAAAGCTCATATTGTGCATCTTGCGCGCCGCATGAAAACCATAAGATACACATCAGCCCGCCCGGAATGATGCCGGGCGGGCTGAGCCATGGATGCTTGTCAGTTGCTGATGGGCTGTCATTCGTCTCGCTGACAAGGCGGAAAATAATCCTTTCTTTCCAAGGTAAATCCCTGCCCTCGGACTTCTTTGATTTGTGTGACAGTAATAAATGCATCAGGATCAATGGACTGAATCAGTTCCTTAGCGGCAAACAGCTTGCGCGGCGGAATGACGCACAGCACGCCCTTCTGCTGGGTGCCTGTGCATCCAGTCTCGATCAGCATCATGGTCACCCCGGCATGAAGCTTCAACAGGAGCTTTTGCCGAATCTCTTCAAAATGGTCAGATATCACGAACAGCTGCACTTGCGATTGCCCCATCAGCATGATCTTATCCAGTGCGATGGTTTCCGTTACCAGCAGAACAACACCGTAGAGGACCTGCTCAGGATCGGAGAATATGGCCTGTCCTCCCAGAATCATGATATCCACCAGATAGACGAAAGCAGAGACTGGGAGATGGAACCATTTGTGAAGAACAAGGTTCAAAACATCTGTGCCTCCCGTGGAACCGCCAACACGCATTACCATTCCAACAGCAATCCCGATCAGTCCTCCCGCCAACAGTGAGGCCAACAGCAGATCGTCCGTCAGGGCTGTAATGCCCGGGATCCTCTGCGCAAGTCCGAGCAGCGCAGGATACAGCAGCGAACTGCCAACTGTAGTGATCAGAAATTTCTTTCCCAATACAACATAGCCCAGCAGCAATGCCAAAAGATTCAGGCTCAGAACCACCACGGCTATATCCGACCTCAGAACACGGTTGATTAAGATGCTGAGACCCGTTGCCCCACCCATGATCAGGCCGTGTGGCATAACAAACGCAGCAATCGCAAAAGCAATGATTGCGTTTCCAAAGAAAATGCAGATGCAGGTCCAAACTGCACTTTTGCAGCGCTTTTTGACGACTTTCAATCAACATTCCTCCGCTCTCATCCTCGCAGGATGCGCATGGGTCAGCATCTCTGCGGCTGACTGGAAACCATCATGTCGATGATCTCTCTGTCCGTCTCGGCCATGCCAAAGCGAGCCAGCCGTCCCACATTGCGGATGGTATTCTCCACACCTTTGACTACGATTCCATCGCCGCCATAGAATTGCTCACCCTGCATTTGCATCTGCATGCCTAGCAGCCCAGCCTCCACCGCGGAGGCAATTTTGGCTGCACAGCTAGCCTTTGCTCCATCGCAGACCATGCCGGAGTTGATCGCCACGGCGTTGACAATGGTATGTGAAATCTCATTGGCCTTACCGCCATAGAGATAGGTGATTCCAGCACCTGCGCCGCAGCCTGCGCTGGTAGCGCCGCAGTAGGCGGAGAGACGGCCAATGCCGGTTTTGAGATGGATGGTCACCAGATTGGACACAACCAGCGCCCGGTAAAGTTGAGATTGTGATGCCTTCAGTTCCTTTGCGTAGACGATAACGGGCAGGGAGGCTGTCATTCCCTGGTTGCCGCTTCCGGAGTTGATGACAACGGGCCTCTCACAGCCGCTCATGCGGGCATCAGACCCTGCCGCCGCCATGGCCTTTGCCCGGTTGGCCACATCGTTTCCGTAGGCGTTTAGAAGAACACGTCCAACGTTTGCTCCCCACTTTCTGCTGAGTCCCTCTTCTGCAATGGCAACATTGAAGTCAATCTGCCGATCCAAGACAGCTTTCACGTCTTTAATATCCACACAGTCTGCAAATTCAATGATATTCTCCACATTCAGGAGCGACCGATCCGTTTCCTCTGCACGACCGCCCTCTTCATACTTCAGATCGCGCAGAACTGTACCATCCTTCTCCACCCGGATCACGTTGGTATGACTTCCGGCGATCCGGACGAAGGCAGTGTGTTCCCCAGCATTGGCGCGGATCTGGATATCAAAGATATATCCGTTGTCAGAAGCTGCAATGGAGATGGGCGTCTGCTTCAGATAGTGCGCCATTATCCTGACTTCCTCCTCGTTGACATCTGACAGGACTTCCAATTCCCGGTCGGCATTCCCTGCAATGATCCCCGCCGCCACTGCTGCATCGATGCCGCGCATACCGCCGGTGTGAGGGACAACCACGCTCTTCACATTTTTGATAATATTGGCACTGACGTGAACCTCTGCGGACTGAGGGATTGTTCCCAGTGTCTTTCTGACAAGAGCCGCAGCGTATGCCACCGCAATTGGCTCCGTGCAGCCCATTGCGGGAAGCAATTCCTCTTTCAGAATCTTTACATAAGCGTTATACAAAACCTCATTCATATTTCTTCTCCTTACAGTATACAGATGCTGTCAATTTCTTCCCCGCAGGACTCGATCTGCCGCTTGGATCCGATTACGCAGATGCTGCCATTCTCGCTCACTTCATACATGAGCTGCGCAAAGGCTGCTAGCCTCTCCGGCGTAGTCGACAGGATTTCTCTGCGTTCGGCACACTGATCTGCATACTCAATCCCCGTCAGATACCAACGATCTGACGCTTTGCCTTGTCTGCCGGGCAGCATGAGCGGGTCCATCTCCGCCACGGTGCCCACAATAAATCTGGTCAAATCAGGCTTTGTACCACAAAACTGTTTGATGAAACCTTCAGTCTGCCTGTAGGCATTCAGGGATCGGGCGGCGGTGGGATCCCGATAGGAGTAGAAGCAAGCATTTCCGGAATTGCTCAAAGATAGCCCTGTTCCATAGGCGCCACCCTGGACGCGGATGACATTCCACAGATAGGAAAGGCTGACAATACGACTCAAAACCTGCAGGCTGCCGTTATATGCGCCGCCATATTGGAGTAGATTCCCACCCATGGCTGTAAAAGAAACATCGGCTGGAATCACAATGCCCTCGCGCCGTTTACTCCATGGACGGATGGAGCAGACAGTCTCTTTTTGCCTTGATACCGGCAAGACACAGATAACCGCATTTTCCAGAATAGCCTCGGCATTATCATTGGTACCGGTGATGCTGATGGTCAACCGGTTCTTTGCAAAAATCTCCTTGCTCAGTGCAGCCAACTCCCGAGAAAACTCTGCCGCATACCGCTGAAAGTTCTTTTCCAGTGTCTTCAGCCGCTGAAAGTATGTAAAGCCCCCTGTGCACTCCCGGACAACACCCTGCGCAGAATGTCCCGCAGCAATTCGGGTCATGGCATACCCGGAGCCGGAATCAATGATATTCTGCTCCATCCATACGATGGCTTGGCGCAGAAGTTCATGGATCATACATTGGTCATCAAACTTGCTTCCGGTGATGATCTCAGCAATCAGGTTCGCGGCTGATTCCAAGTTGATATCCATGGCGCTGAAGGATACGCAGAGGAATGTGCGGCAGTTCTCCGGTGCGTTGACGCCTCCATAGGCTTCCACAGAGAAATTTATCCTGCCTATATTCAGACGGCACAGCCTTTGCAGTTGTAAGTTGCCGTGGATTTCCGTGTCCATGTTCCCCAGTAAACGGCAGAGAAACGAGACGTCAGGCAGCATCTCCTGAGAAAAATCACTGACGTCAAAATACAGATTGACATAGCTGATCCTGCCGGTAGAAATGTCATGGCGCAGCAGGCAGCGCCCCGCCAGAGTTCGTTCTTCAAGGGGGATACGTTCCGGCTGTACCGCAATGTCAGAAAGCTGCAGAGCTGGGAGCGCCGCAAGCGCCTCAGGTGTATCTGCTGCGGATTGCCATGCAATGAGCGCTGCCTGACGCTTTTGAAGACCAGAAATATCCTCCACGCCCCAACTTTTCTTGACTGCGCGCAGCCGCTCCGTCTCAGCGTCCCGCTTCTCATTAGCCAAAGTGGCGGAAGGCAGCAGCAGCACCTGGCAGTTGTGGGGATTATCCATAAATATCTGCCCAAGCAGCCGTTCAAACCAGCCTTCCTCTAGCTTCCGGTTCAGAGAGGTGAACAGTTTTCCAGTTTCCAGATTGGCTGCCGGGTTTCCGCCGTAGAGCCAGCTGTCCAGAATATCCATACTGAAACCGAGCCCTTGGGGCATGCTGCCGTAGTCCCGCTCCCGCATCTGGAACTCATAGTTGGCAAGGACGGCAGCAAGCTGCTCGTGATCCAACCCTTCATGACAAAGCCGTTTCAGTTCAGATTGAACTGTGTTTTCTACTGCAGCTATACAGCTTTCATCCATATTTCTGACTTCCAGAATGGCAACGGGCTGTTGGATACCATCCATCAGGCTGATGCGGACATCCTGCGCAAGTTTGGCGGATAGGAGAGCCCTTTTCAGAGGGGACTGATTGCTGCCGCACAACGTATCCGCCAGAGCGCGCAATGCCATCTGTGCTTCTCTATTGCGGAAATCGCCCAGAACATTGCCCCAAATTAGCCGTGCGCGGCCAACTACCGGTTCATCAGGTGGAAGTTCGTAATAAGCCTTTTTCGGAACGCTCTTGATTGGACGCTGCATAGGAATGGAAAGCTGCGTATTTTCTCTATCATAGGCAGAAAGATATTCCGTATCTAGCACGTTTAGCACAAGTTCCAGATCTACGCTGCCATCCAGAATGATATAGGCGTTATCAGGACGATAGAAACGACGATGATGCTCTATAAATTGCTCATAGGTCAGTTCCGGGATATGGATAGGATCTCCACCGGAGACGTAGCGATAGGAAGTGTCCGGGAATAGCAGGCGGGATATTTCCTTTTGCACAATGGCATTAGGCGAGGCGAAAACGCCTTTCATCTCGTTGAGCACCACACCCTTATAAACGATGCTTCCGTCTTTATCCAATTCGTAGTGCCAGCCCTCCTGGAAAAATATCTCCGGGTGGGAATAAATTGCAGGGTGCAGTACTGCATCCATATATACCCGCAGTAAGTTCATAAAATCCTTGTCATTGCGGCTGGAAACAGGATACACCGTCTTATCGGGAAATGTCATGGCATTGAGGAAGGTGTGCATGGAGCTTTTCATCAGTTCTACGAAAGGTTCCTTCACCGGGTAGTGTTGCGAACCGCAGAGCAACGAGTGCTCCAATATGTGGAATACTCCGGTATCATCCGATGGCAATGTGCGGAAGGTGATGGAAAATGTCTTGTTTTCATCCTTGCGGTCCAGCCAAACCAATTTTGCCCCGCTCTTTACATGTTCCATTTCCCAAAGTTTACCGCGAATTTCCGAAAGCTCATGAACAGCTCGTATGGCAAAGCCATGTATAACATCGTGGATTTTCATGAATTACCTCATCATAGATAAGCAATTTTTGATATTGTGCAAATTCATTATAATCGGACCCGACATATTGTTCAATCGGCTCTGCCTATTCAGACGTGTTTGCCGCTTATTTGGTGGATTTTCGGCTCGTTTTACAGATTTGGGAGCGAACAAATGTATGCCTGACCGGCAGTTTATCAGACTGCACTTGAATCTCTGTAGACAAAATACATTTCACTCCGCCAACATATTTCTGTATTTTTTCTTTCACCAAGGTGACGTCACCCTTAGGTTCCATTGCGCAAGCGTGCAGGTTCAAGTCCTGTCGGGCGCACCACTCAGAAATGACCTTTGGATGTCAGGCAGCCGCGCAGGGCGCGCCCGCCTCGACAGCAAAGGTCTTTCTTCGTTCAAAATCGTGGCCGCTGGCGCTTGGGCACGATTTTGTTTTTGAGGCGATTGATTTACGGTGTTCAAGTACCGATTTCGTGAGCAGATGAACCTCCGTCGCCATTCAGCTTTTCCATCACCAGCGCATCAACCTCCTGCTCCAATCTCAAAATTTCTTTCTGCAAAGTCAAACAGTGGGCGTCGAGGACTGGTTTCCTCAATGCCCACTGTTTTTGCAACTGTGTGACCTTTTTCAGTTCGGCTGCGTATTGCGCCCGCAGCTTTTCTGTATCATCCCAAACGGCTTCATCCAGAACCTCCTCATGGATACGGTGGGAAGCACAATAGGCTTTTCCATTTCGGTGGTATCCACGGCACACATATTCCACACGACTCTTGCCGTTCCAGCAGCGGATTATGGGACTGAACACGTTCCCGCATTCCTGACAGGCCAGCAGCCCGGCATAGCCGTTTACCCCGCAAGCCCGTCGTCGTAGAGCAGCTGCGCCAGCCTGTCCCAGTCAAAATCCAGCGCACCATATTGCTCTGTCAGCATCCCATTTTCATAGACATCCAAGTGCGTGCGGAACGGCGCTTTGATCTGAATGTCCAGGCTGAGCTTCCCGTCCGTCTCCTGCACATAGATCTTTTCGACCAGCATCCGCAGGTGCGCTTCCGTCATGACACCCTCAGAGAGAATGTCGTCAATCATGCTGATATCCCGTTTGAGCTTCGTTTGCCGATTCCGCAGGACAGCGGAGATGTTTTGCAGTTCTTCGATCTGCTTTTTTGCCGCAGCGATTTCTTCCTCGCGCTTTTGAATCATGCGGTCGTAGCGTTCAGCGTTCGCCCGATCTCGTATCCGCTCCATTAAAATTGCCTCCGTTTCATCCTCCAGACAGCAGATTTTCTTTTCCAGCTTGATGATCTGCGCACCGGTCAGTTCTGCCTTTGGTGTCCACTGTGCGATCAACTGCTCCAGCGCATCCCAGTTCTGCTGATACAGCCCCTTGGTATTTCTGAGTTCGTCCATAATCAGCCTATCCAGTACCGCTTCGTCGATCTGGTGCTGGGAGCAATGCTCCTTCCCGAAGCGGTTGTAGGTGCTGCAAACATAGGTGACCCGTTCACCGCTTTTCAGATGGATGCGCTTACCGAACATGGCTCTGCCGCAGTCCTCGCAGCGCAGAAGCCCACTGTAGCGCAGGA
>OKSC01002098.1_pt1 | contig 17849 bp, 10 predicted proteins | sample 1601161 | NCBI WGS metagenome assembly OKSC01 (sample SAMEA3541552, study PRJEB24748) | human gut metagenome | biome: human gut; feature: human-associated habitat; material: faeces | place: China | collected 2012
TCTGCCAGTGACCGCACGATCAGCTCCATGCGGTTTCGTGCCGCTTCGTCAATCTTAGCGCAATACTGTCTTACGTACACCCATCTATCGAAGCCACCTTCCCTTGCGTTCAAGGAAGGGCTTTGATGCGGGCATTTTGTAGGGGCCGATGCCGGTCACAGCCGTTCGCGACGAAGGAGCGTTACGGATGTGGGTCTGCCGCTTGCCGGTACACATCGGCCCGTTGGGAAGCTGCGAATTCGCCGGAGATTTCATAAAAATCAGTGCATCCTGCGGGCGGACAGAGTCGTCCGCCCCTACGGGATACGTGAGAAAATGAAGTTTCGCTGTAAGGGCCAACAACTCTGTCGGCCCAGTGGGAAGTTATGGATTTGCCGAAGACTTCCGTAAAAACGGTGCATTCTGCCGGGCCGATATGGACATCGACCCCTACGCTGGCGCGGTGGAGCCTTTATTCTGCTTATTTCGTTTATGATACCCGCAGTCGCAGTAGGGGCCGCCGGAGGCGAGGGTGTATTCGCGCACGAAGTCGGACGCGCCGCCGGCGTCGCTCATGGTGTAGTCCAGACGGCACATGGCGGGCGTGAGGTCCTTCCGGAACGAACCGGCGAACAGCGTCCACATCCCCATTGGCATTCCGGCATATTTCATAGTGTTGTTTCCCCTTCCGCAAATTCCAGCCGGACGATCTGCATCCGTATCATGCCGTCGCCGACTCTTGCCAGAAACCGATAGAAGCCTGGCACTGACGGGTCATTCAGGCTCTGATAGCCCAGCATATAGCCCCGGCTCGACGCACGCAGACGCGGCGACCAGGCGGAACCAAGTGGTGTCGTTCAGGTCGCAGGCGATGTTTTCCTCCCGCTCTCCGGCAGGCAGGAGCGCGTCGCGCACGGCGATCACGCCGGGAAAATCGAGGTTATAGATCCTGCAGGAGCCGTTGTCACAGCTGCGTCCCGTGTCATCCAGTCCGCAGCCGAGGTTGACGACCGCCGCATTCGGATGCTCGCGCAGATAGTCCCGCACCTCCCATGCAAGGTCGTTCTGGCACATGGCGGCCTCCAGAAAGCCGAACTGCTGCATGAGGCTCTTTGATTTTTTGGACAGAAGTGAAAAATCGTAATCGATCTGATTGATCAGGCGCAGGGCCGTCTCGTCGCGGTAGAGATTCGGATATAATTCCGAGCACATTTTCCGCCCGTAGAGCGGAATAACGAGCGTTTCCTGCACGGTATTCTTCTCAATATGGTATTTCATCGCTTCCTCCGTATCAGTTAGTTGCATCTAACCGTTGTGCTGTCAAAACACCGCCGGGGCGGCTTTCTTTATTTTGACACAGCTTTCGGCTTTTTTCAAGAGGGTGGGACAAATGCAGTATATTTTTTTCAAACCGCTTGCAAATCACGCCCATATCGTGTATAGTAGCAGACGGAAAAGCACAAGATTTTGCTTTTTCTAACAATTTGATATTGCCATCCGATGTACAGTAACCGAAGCACGCCGCAGGGCTGGCTTCGGCGCAAGAGAAAGGGAAAACCACTCGACCGGAGCTGTGCGCACAAGACCGTTCCGAAGCAGCGAAAGCTGTCTGGACGAAAGTCAGTCATTGCGGAAGCGATTCCGTGAGAAGGCAGGAAACGGGCGCGGAAACAAAGAGTTTGTTTCCAGAGTGCAAGTCAGAAGAACTGCTGTCTGCGCCGCATTCGCGGCGGAAAGGATGAATGCGTGGGACGAGCTCTGCCTGTAGCATTCGGAACAGGTGCGCCGTTTTTCCTCACAGGAAAAGCAGCGTATTTTGTTTCTTTGGAGATCCGCCCGCCATTTTGTCAAAATGGCGGGCTTTCGTTTCTCCCAAAGCCGTCTGCGCCCCCTGTTTCCGCTCCTATTTAATAAGGAGCTTGCGATAGATATTTTGATTCTGGAGGAAAAATGTATGAAGAAACGAATTCTGAGCCTGCTGCTCGTGCTCGTGATGCTGCTGAGCCTGCTGTCCGCAGGCGTTCTGGCAGCAGAGGGCGATGTCAGCGTCACACTGTCCGGTATGCACGACGCACAGGTCAAGTCCCTGAAGCTGTATACCTACATGGACGGCGTGAAGGGCGCGGACGATCTGCTGGCTGAAAAGACAGCCGCAGACGGCGCGTATACCATCGACCTTGCGCCCGGCGCTTACTGGGTCGACGGCTATGACGCGAACAATGACCGCAACGGCGGCGTGGTGATCGACGTCAGCAGCGACAGCAGCAGCTTCAAGCTGCAGCGGATGTATCAGATCTCCGTCAACCCCAGTTCATGGGTTAAGGACACAGACTATACTCTTTCGCTGCGCGTAACCGACGCCTCCGGTGCAGAGCGTAAGGCGGAGTTTGGCTCGGCTGTAAACTGGGGCAAGACCTACACAAGCTGCCTGTTTGTCGTTGGTGATACAGTCAGCGTGACAGCCACGCCGAACGCGGAAACGCATCTGAACTACAACCCGGCTACCGCTTCCAAGACCCCGACAATGAACGACAGCCTCAGCCTGACCTGCAAGGAATTCGTCACGGTCACGGTCACAGCGCCGAAGGGCTCGACCATCGACGCCGGTACGCTCGCAAAATACTATGTGTTCAGCTTCCTTGAGCCGTTCGCGCGTTCCGTCGAGGACGGCACGGCCACGTTCCATCTCGACAAGAACACGGATTACTTCTACCGTGTCCGCCATCCGCAGGGTGCAACATACTGGAACTACGTCAGACTGAGCGCCGACGCAGCGTACACGGTCACGGAAGAGGATCTCGGCCTGACCGGTGATTTCAGCAAGAGCACGATCTATCATTTTGAAAACAACGTCTACGACCGTGCAGGCATTTACCTGAACATCAACACCAAGGGCTATAAAAACATGGCCGTTGGCGAGACGTTCGAGCTCAACTCCTTCCGCAACTGGTTCGCGATCGAAAGCTTTATGAACGCCAAGGTCGCACTGCCGGAGATGCACTATCAGGTCATCGATGTGAACGGCAATCCCAGCGACGTCGTGACCATCACGCCGAACGCGCTGAACAGCAACGTCGCTGTGATGGAGGCCAAGCACGAGGGCACGGCCATCGTGCTCGTAACCTATGACGCAATGACCCATATGGCTGGCCAGACCAGCACGCCCTCGCATCGCTTCTCCGCCATCTGGCCGGAGTTGACGGGCGTGTTTGTCGTGAATGTCGGCGCGGACGGCAGTGCTATCCAGACCAATATGAATCTTGACCGCATGGACGCGGTCATCGAGAAGGATGAGGCGCGGCAACTCGATGCGGAGCATGACATTCTGTTCTACACTGGAACAGAGGGTGCAAGTTACAGCTTCAAGCCCGAAGCGGGCTGCACCGTGAGCGTCCTGCGCCCCACCGTGACCGCTGCGTCTATGACGTATTCCGGCGGCTTCACAAACACTGGCGTCACAATCGCTGAAGACGGCACTGTGACCGTCAGCGGTCTGATCACCGGCCGCAATATCATCAAGGTCACGAAGGGCGGCCTTTCGACCTATCAGGTCGTGACGGCACGCGGCGTGAGCTACAAGTTTGTCAACGCGGAGGGCACGGAGCTGACGCAGGAAGAGCTGGCTGCCATCAAGCCGGGCGATTCCGTCACAATCCAGTTCTCCAACCTGATCAGCCCCAAGGAAAAGCTTTCCGGCGCGTATAACTTCAACTTCTCCCTGTATATGCAGGGCCCGGACGGCACCTTCTTCAAGAGTGATCCCGGCGGAAACTTCGGCGTTTATGACTTCAGCGGCAACCCTGAGCGGCAGAAGCTGACTGTCACCATCCCGAAGTTCTGGGCTGAGGAGACCTACACGCTGAGCGGCGCGATCAAGCAGGCGGGCTGGCCCGGCGTTCCGACGCACCGCGGCATCACCTATGCTGTGGGCACGAATCCCGGCTTCGACGCGCCCAAGACGGCGGGCATTCTCAGCCGTCTGCCGGAGATCACGATCCCGGTCGTAAAGCTCGACTTCCTGACCGGCAAGCTGAGCTTCCAGGATCAGAACGGCACGTCCATTGACCGCAAGGATCTGACCGTCACGCTGGCGGACAGCGCAGGCAACGGCATTGCGGTCGCGGAAGACGGCACGTTCAAGGCTTATGCCGAGGAATACTTCTACACCGTTTCCGGTGCCGGCGTTGAATACGCCACTGGCAGCGTCACCATGACGGCGGAAGGCTCCAACGAATTCACCATCACCCTGCAGGCAACCGCAGCGGGCGCATGGGACGGCAAGACGCAGACCGAACCGCAGACCGACGAAAACGGCGTTTACCAGATCAGCACCGGCGCGGAGCTGGCATGGTTCGTCGCGAAGAGCAAGGACGCGGACGTTTCCGGCGTTCTGACGGCCGATATCAACCTCGGCAAATACGCATGGCTGAACATCTCCTCCAGCAAGAAGGTCGTGCTTGACGGCGCAGACTTTGAGATCACCGGCCTGAACGCCACGGCTGGCCTGTTTGCGCAGATCGGCTCGAATTCCTACATCCATGATCTGACCATCCGCGGCGCAGTTTCCGGCAAGGGCAGCGCAGGCGCGATCGCCGGCTATGCCAGCGGCACTGCTCCGAAAATCGCGAACTGCTTCAACTACGCAGTCATCACCTCTACCGGCAACAACGTCGGCGGTCTTGTGGGATACACCTATCAGAACGCCGTGATCGAAAACTGCGCGAACTTCGGCGCTGTCACCGGCGGCAGCAGCGTCGGCGGCATTATCGGCGGCACAGTCAGCAACGGCTCGACCATCACCGGCTGCTATAACACCGCAGAAATTTCCGCGACCGGCAGCAAGGCCGGCGGCATCATCGGCGGCACCAGCAGCGAAATGACTGTTACAAGCTGCTACAACACCGGCAAGATCTCCGGCACGGCCTCCGGCGGCATCGCAGGCGAGGTCAAGGGCAATGTGAACTGGAGCGGCACTGTGCAGGGAAAAATCACCATCTCCAGCTGCTACTCCACCGTCGAAGCGGGCAGCGCCGTATTCGGCACGGTTGACACTGCTTCCTCCGAGATCTCCAAGTGCTATTATCTGAACACGCTGAACGCGGACGCGAACGCAGAAGCGCTGAACGAAGCTGACCTCAAGGACGCCGACCTGTCCGATGCGTTCGGCCCGGTCTGCGGCGGCTATCCCGCGCTCAGATGGCAGAGCGATGTGACCTTCCACGAAGCAGCTGGCGAGGGCACGGTCACGGCTCCGCTGTGCACTGTGAAGGGCTACACCCGCTACTCCTGCAGCAAGTGCGGCGAAAGCTACCGCACGGCTTATACCGCACCGCTCGGCCACGACTTCTGCGAGGATCTGGACGGCAGCGACAACAGCTGTGTCCTGACGGCTCCCACCTGCACGCAGCCGGGCAAGATCGTCCGTACCTGCCGCAGAGACGGCTGCTCAGAAACGAAGGAAGACATCGTTCCCGCCAAGGGCCATACGCCCAAGGACGGCACCGAGCAGGTCTTCACCGGCTATAAGACCTACGAATGCGCCGTCTGCGGCGAAACCTACACGGTCTGGGACGACGACCGCCTCGGCCACGTCTCCTACCCCGAGCAGACCGTCACCTCTATCAGCGTTTCCGACAACGGCAATTACCCCTGGGTCTACAATGCCGATCTGGACCGCTTTGAAAGCAGCAACCAGAATCAGGACAAGACCAGCTCCACGACCTCGTTTGCCTTTACGCTGAGCGCACCCACCGTTCTGCGCTTCGGCTACGGCGTTTCCTCGGAAAACGGCTATGACAAGCTGACCATCACGCTCGCAGCCGACGGCGGCAGCACGGAAACGCTGGCCGACGCTGTCAGCGGCGAGAAGAGCGGCAGCATCAAGAAGCAGCTTGCAGCAGGCAGCTACACACTGACGCTGTCCTATGTGAAGGACGACGCCTCCAAGGGCGGCTCGGATATGGCGTATGTCAGCGTTCTGACGCTGGCCGGCATGGCCCGCGTGATCGTGGAGAACACCACGTTCCCGAAGGCGGAGGGCGCTGTCTGGGAAGGCACGCTGGCCGACACCTGGATCGAGCTGACCGACGAATCGACCATGATGGGCTGCGTTGTGGAAGCACTGGATGGTCACACCGTCGTCGGCGCGGAAAACAACTACATCTCCTCCATTGACGACCTCAAGGAGCAGCAGGGCGGCTCGATGTCCGGCTGGATGGGCACGCTCAACGACTGGTTCACAAACTTTGGCTTTGGTGAATTTACCGTTGCAAAGGGCACGCTCTGCGCGGGCGACGAGATCCGCATCATGTACACCCGTACCGTTGAGGATCTTGGCGGCAGCTGGAACAATTCCGACACCCGCCTCAAAGCGCTCACATTCAGCACCGGTAAGCTGGCGCCCAAGTTCAGCGGCGACACCTTCACCTACACCCTGACTGTGCCGGAAGGCACGACCTCGCTGCTCGTCACACCGACGGCGGCAAACAAGAACTATCAGGTCCGCGCCTATCTCGGCACGCAGGCTACGGGCCGCGAATATTCCCGCACGTCCCTGATCCCCATCGCAAATGGCAGCGTCATCACCGTCGTCTGCGCAGACGACAGCTGGCCCACCATGAATGAAACGAGCGACGGCAAGCGCACTTACACCATCAACGTGGTTTACGGCGAAGTCAAGTCCGACGACGCAGGCGTCACATCTGTCAAGGTTGCAGGCGTTTCTGCAGCAGCCGGTACGGCTGAAAACAGCTTCTCCGTAACGCTTCCGGCAGGCACGGAGGTCACGGCAGACAGCTTCGAGATCACACTTTCCGACAGCAAGGCCACGCTTACCGGCCCGGCCAAGGGTGAGGACGGCGTCTGGACGTTTACTGTGACCGCTGAGGACGGCACTGCCGCGACCTACTCCGTCACGGTCACGGTGAAAGAGGCCAAGACGATCCACGCGACCATTTCCATGCAGGCAGAAAATATGTTTATCATGGTTCCGACCCGCGTGGAAGTCTCCAGCGATCTCGCCGAACGCTATGGCTACGCCGATGATGTCACAGACGGCGTTTCCGCGCTGGACGTGCTCGTGAAGTACCATGAGCTCACCTTCGGTGAGGACTTCACGAAGGACAGCAAGAGCGATTATCTCGTCGTCAGCAACGGCACGATCACCACGGTCAACGGAGAAAAAACCTCCGCGTTCAGTTTCGCGGTCAACGGCGAGTTCCCCTGCGACAGAAATGGCGAATATAACCCGCAGTACGGCTACACCGGCTACACCATCAGCCAGACCCCCGTTGCGGAGAACGGCACCGTTGAGTTCTTCTTCTATCAGGACACCAGTATGTACATGGACTACTATACGTGGTTCACGGATACGGACGGAAACCGTCTGGATACCTTTACGGTTCAGGCCGGAACCGACTTCACGCTCGGTATGGACGGCTATATGTACGCCTACGGCGGCGGTCTGAAGCCCGAGGACCGTGTAACGCACGGTGCGGCGCTCGATCCTGAGGACATCCAGATCTGCACAGTCGGCGAAGACGGCACGCTCACGCCGGTCGAGGGCAAGGTCATCGGCGAAAATGGGCAGGTCACGCTCTCGTTTGCCGCCGCAGGCAGCTATGTTCTGTCCGCAATGGGCGACGAGTTCACCAACATTTTCTCCCCGTGGCTCCCCGTCACGGTCACAGCAGCCCCGAAGTCCAATGACGCGAATGTCAGCAGCATCACCGTTGCGGGCGTTGAGGCCACAGCCGGCGAGAACAACACCTACACCGTTACCCTCCCCTACGGCACGGACGTTACAGCGGGCAGCTTCGTGATCGTCACAAGCGACGCAGGCGCGACTGTCGGCGCTCTGACGAATGAAGGCAATGTCTGGACGTTCACCGTCACCGCTGAGGATGGCGTGACCTCCAAGACCTACACCGTCACCGTTTCGTTCACCGAAGCCCCGAAGTCCAATGACGCGAATGTCAGCAGCGTCACCGTTGCGGGCGTTGAGGCCACTGCTGGCGAGAACAACACCTACACCGTTACCCTCCCCTACGGCACAGATGTTACGGCGGGCAGCTTCGTGATTGTCACGAGCGACGCAGGCGCGACTGTCGGCGCTCTGACGAATGAAGGCAATGTCTGGACGTTCACCGTCACCGCTGAGGATGGCGTGACCTCCAAGACCTACACCGTCACCGTTTCGTTCACCGAAGCCCCGAAGTCCAATGACGCGGGTGTCAGCAGCATCACCGTTGCGGGTTTCAAGGCTGTGGCCGGTGCGAACAACAGCTACACCGTCACGGTTCCCTATGGCACGGTCGTCAAGACCGGCAGCTTCGTGATCGTCACGAGGCATCCGCGCGCGACTGTCAGCGCTCTGACAAACACCAGAAATATCTGGAGCTTCACCGTCACCGCTGAGGATGGCGTGACCACCGCAGTCTACACCGTCACGGTCAATACCGCCGCGCTTCCGGAGCCGATCACTCCGGGTGTCGACAATAAGAAGCCCGCTTCGAAGCCCGAGGTCAAGCTTCCGTTCACCGACGTTTCCACGTCCGACTGGTTCTATGACGACGTTGCGTTCGTATACGAAAACGGCCTGTTCTCCGGCACGGACAGCAGAAGCTTCAGCCCGAACGCGTCCATGACGCGCGCCATGCTCGTCACGGTTCTCTACCGGCTCGAGGGCGAATCCACCGTCACAGGCAGAAGCAGCTTTACCGATGTGCGTTCCGGCGCGTATTACGAAAAGGCTGTCATCTGGGCAGCCGCCAACGGCATCGTCACCGGCACGGACAGCACCTCCTTCTCCCCCGACGCCAAGGTCACGCGCGAGCAGCTTGCCGCGATCCTGTACCGCTATGCGCAGTACAGGAAGCTGGATACCGATGCGAGCGCAAAGCTGAACAGCTTCACCGACGCGGACAGCGTTTCCGCCTATGCCAGCGAGGCGCTCGGCTGGGCTGTCTCGGAGGGCCTGATCAACGGTGCTTCCGGCAAGCTCATGCCGAAGGGCGACGCGACCAGAGCACAGGTCGCCGCGATCCTCCACCGGTTCGTGAAAAATGTACTGAACTGACCTCATAATCCCAATTTGCAGCACAGGACTGCCCCCCTTTTTTGGGGGGGGCAGCCCTGCGTGCTGTATTTCAGAGCATATCTGAAAGCCGGTAAAACAGACCGGCAGCAGCTATTGCGCCACTGGACAGATTACCGGTTTTCAGATATACTTGAAATGATACAACACATACGGAGTTGAATTGCGTGAACGTCTGGAAAACAAATAAAAAGGCCGCCGTCTGGGCGGTGCTGGCGCTGGTGCTGACGGCTGCGCTGCTGACCGGGTGCGGAGCGCCGCAGGCCGGGCCGAGCTATCACTGCACCGTCTCCATTTCCTGTGCATCGATTCTGGAGCACATGGAGCTTTGCAGCGAGGAAAAGCGGGAGCTGGTGCCGGAGGACGGCTGGCTGCTGGAGTCTGTAGAGGTCAGCTTTCAGGAGGGCCAGAGCGCTTTTGACGTTTTGCAGCAGGTCTGCCGGGAGAATAAACTCCATCTGGAATTTTCCACGACGCCGGTTTACGGCTCGGCTTACATTGAGGGCATCGGGAACCTCTATGAATTTGACTGCGGGGCGGAATCCGGCTGGATGTACGCGGTGAACGGCTGGTTCCCGAATTACGGATGCAGCCAGTATGCGCTGCAGGACGGAGACACGGTCACGTGGGTTTATACTTGTGAGCTGGGCAGGGACGTCGGCAGCGGCGGCTGGACAGAGGGCGAATGAGAAACAAAGACGCTTTTTCGGGATATCATCCCGTGATCAATTTTCTATATTACGCACTGGTGCTGCTGTTTTCGATGTGCCTGATGCACCCGGTCTATCTGGCGGTTTCGCTGACGGGGGCGCTGGCCTACGATATTCATCTGAAAGGCCGGAAAGCGGTGCGGTTTGCCGTCATGGGGTTACTTCCCATGGCGGCGCTTGCCGCGCTTTTGAACCCGGCCTTTAACCATGAGGGCGCGACGATTCTGACGTATCTGCCCTCCGGGAATCCGCTGACGCTCGAATCCATGCTCTATGGTGCGTCGGCAGCGGTCATGCTGGCAAGCGTCGTATTGTGGTTTTCCAGCTACAACGAGGTTATGACTTCGGACAAGTTTGTGTATTTATTTGGACGCGTGATTCCGGCGCTGTCGCTTGTTTTGTCCATGGCCCTGCGGTTCATTCCGAAGTTCAGGGCGCAGATGCAGACGGTTTCGGAGGCGCAGGCTTGTATCGGACGCGATACGAAAAACGGAAGCGTATTCCGCCGCGTTGGGAACGCCGTCAAAATCTTCTCAATCATGGTCACATGGTCGCTCGAAAATGCCATTGAAACGGCGGACTCCATGCGCTCACGCGGCTATGGCCTGCCGGGGCGCACGGCATTTTCGATCTATCGTTTTGACGACCGGGACAAGGCCGCGCTTGCGTGGCTGGTTTTCTGCGGGGCGTATCTCATTTCCGGCTGGATGGCGGGCGGAACGTATTTCCGGTATTATCCGACGGTGAAGTCCGCCGCATGGACGCCGATGACGGTGAACTTTATGCTCGTGTATCTTGCTCTGGTGCTGACGCCGGTGATTCTCGACCGAAGGGAGGACAGGCTGTGGAACTCTTTGCAATCAAACATCTGAATTTTGCGTATCCAGAACAGGCAAAGAACGCGATCTCCGATTTCTCGCTGTCCGTCCGGCCGGGAGAATTTCTGGTGGTCTGCGGTCCGTCCGGTTGCGGGAAATCGACGCTGCTGCGGCAGTTAAAAACCGTCCTTGCGCCGCACGGACGAAGGAGCGGTCAAATCCTGTTTGACGGAAAGAATCTTGATGAACTTTCCCAGCGCGAACAGGCTGAAAAAATCGGCTTTGTGCAGCAAAGCCCGGAGAATCAGATCGTCACGGATAAGGTCTGGCACGAGCTGGCGTTCGGGTTGGAATCGCTCGGCTATGACACACCGACGATCCGCCGCAGAGTGGCGGAAATGGCGTCATTTTTCGGCATCCAGACATGGTTTTATAAGTCTGTTACAGAACTGTCCGGCGGACAGAAGCAGCTTCTGAATCTTGCGTCTGTGATGGTACTTCAGCCGAAGGTGCTGATTCTCGACGAGCCAACAAGTCAGCTTGACCCGATTGCAGCGTTGGACTTTTTGGCAACGCTCGGCAAGATCAACCGGGAGCTTGGCACGACGATTATTCTGACCGAGCATCGCTTGGAAGAAGCGTTTTCCTTCGCGTCGCGCGTGGCGGTCATGGACGGCGGCAGACTGCTTTGCAGCGGAACGCCTGCCGAGGTGGGCGCGGAGTTAAAATCCAGCGGGAACGCGATGTTTTTGGCCATGCCGGCCGCCATGCGGATATGGGCGGCGACGGATTCCAAGGCAGGTTGCCCCATTTCTGTCTGTGACGGGCGAAACTGGCTGCTGGAATATGCAAAAACGCACGAGTTGAAGCCGATTCCGGAAGAAAATAAAAACGCGCCGGACACGGAAACCGTTGTCTCGGCGCGGGAAATCTGGTTCAAATACGATAAGGACTTGCCCGATGTGGTCAAGGGTTTATCCCTGGAACTGCACAAAGGTGAATTTCTGGTCCTGCTCGGCGGCAACGGCACGGGCAAGACCACCACGCTCAAGCTGCTGGCAAGTCTGAAAAAGCCGTATCGCGGGGAACTGAACATCACCGGCAGCGTCGGAATGCTGCCGCAGAATCCGCAGACGCTGTTTGTAAAAGCCACGGTGCGCGAGGACTTATTGGAGATCATACCAAAATCCGAACGGAAACCTGAGCGTCTCGCACAGGTCGTTTCGCTCTGCAAGCTGGCGGAGCTGCTTGACCGCCATCCCTACGATCTTTCGGGCGGCGAACAGCAGCGCGCGGCGCTGGCGAAAATCCTGCTTCTGAATCCGGACATTCTACTCTTTGACGAACCGACGAAGGGACTTGACGCGGAGTTCAAGCAGACGTTCGGGCAGATTCTGCGGACGCTGCGAGCGTCCGGCGTGGCGATTCTGATGGTCAGCCATGATATCGAATTCTGCGCGAAGTATGCCGAACGCTGCGCCCTGTTTTTTGACGGCAATATCGTCACCGAGGCTGCGCCGCGCGTGTTTTTCTCCGGCAACAGCTTTTATACGACCTCCGCGAACCGCATTGCGCGCGATGTGCTGCCGGAAGCAGTCACGCCGGAGGATGTGATCGCGGCCTGCGGCGGAGCGGTCGCGCCGGAACCGGCGCTGCCGGAGTATCAGCGTATTCCGCCTGCACCGGAGAAGGAAGCGCAGGTTCTGAAAAAGCTCCCGGTCTGGCGCAAGGCGCTTGCCGCCGTATCCGGCATCGTGTCGCTGGTGCTGATGATCCAGGCCATCGGCGTGACCGATCTGACAAAGCTTGTGGACGCAGGCGGACTGACAGGTCTTGCGGGCAGCCAGATGAGGCTCTACGGCATTCTGCTTCTCTCGCTGCTCGTGTTTGCGCTGTCCATTGGCCGAAAAGCCGACCGCCCGGATTATCTCATCCAGACGCCCGTGGAAAAGCGGAAGCTGAGGAACCGCACGATTTTTGCGACGGCTTTGATCCTCCTGCTCATTCCGCTGACGCTGTTCATCGGTGTGTACTGCTTCGGCGGGAAACGGTATTATTTCATTTCGCTGCTCATTCTGCTCGAATGTATGCTGCCGTTCTTCCTCATCTTCGAGGGGCGAAAGCCGCAGGCACGGGAGCTGGTGCTGATTGCCGTGCTCGTTGCACTGAATGTGGCAGGCCGCGCCGCGTTCTTCATGCTGCCGGAATTCAAACCGGTCGTGGCAATGACGATCCTGGCGGGCGTGGCCTTTGGCGGCGAAACGGGATTCTTAGTCGGCGCGATGACCATGCTGGTTTCGAATATGCTGTTTTCCCAAGGACCGTGGACACCGTGGCAGATGTTCGCGATGGGGTCAATCGGCTGGCTGGCGGGAGTTTTGTACCGCAAGGGCGTTCTGCGGCGCGGGCAGCTGAGCCTTTGTATCTTCGGCGTGATCGCGTCCACGATCATCTACGGCGGCATTATGAATCCAGCGTCTGCGCTCATGTGGTCGAACACGATCAACTGGAAAATTATCTTGAGCTATTACGTCACCGGCCTTCCGGTCGATCTGGTGCGAGCTGTTGCCACATTCATCTTCCTGTGGCTTGGCGCGGAGCCGATGCTGGAAAAGCTGGACAGGGTCAAAACAAAATACGGCCTGGCGGAGTAAGCTCCGCCGGGCCGTTCGGTCTGTCAAAGAACTGCTGTTTTCCTATTTTGCGCAGGCTTTCCAAGGCCAGCGTAGGGGCGGACGCGGTTTTTATTCATGTCCGGCGGCGCTTGGGATGTCCTGAAGCGCGAAGCGGTATTCCTGTTCCGCATCGGGATATTTCTCCCGGTCGACCTTGCTCAAAAACATTTCGAGCGGACGGACCCACAGACCGCCGTCGCCGTAGAGCTTCCGGTAAATCACGCAGGCCTCGCCTGTCTCAGAATCCTTGGCAAGCGCCTCCACAAGATAATAATCGCCCTTGAAATGGCGGTAGACCCGTCCGATCTGGAGCTGTTGCATACCGCTTCTCCCCTTTCGCATTCATGTCCCGCAGACCGGTTTGACCGGCCTGCGGGCGTTCGTTTTTATTTTGCCAGCTTGTTTTTATCGAAGAAATACTCCTTCGTCAGCTTCGCCACAACGCCGGACAGGGCGAACAGGGCGATAAAGTTCGGGATCGCCATGAGGCCGTTGAACGTGTCGGCAATGTCCCACACCACGTCGAGCGACGCGACCGCGCCGACCACAACGACGATGATGAACAGGACCTGATAAATCTTTGAAACCTTGAGGCCAAACAGATACTGCACACAGCGGCTGCCGTAGAGCGACCAGCCGAGGATCGTCGTGAACGCGAAGAGCATCAGGGCCAGTGCGACGAAGACGGAAGCGAATTTCTGGCCGAACATGGTGGCAAATGCGGCTGTGATCAGCTCGGAGCCGACCTTGTGGCCGAAGGTGATATCCACGCCGCTGCAGATGATGGTCAGGGCCGTCAGGGTGCAGATGACGATGGTATCGGCAAAGACCTCGAAGATACCGTACAGGCCCTGCTGGACGGGGCTCTTGGTGTCAGCCGCCGCATGGGCGATGGCTGCGGAGCCAAGGCCCGCTTCGTTGGAGAAGGCGCTTCTGCGCAGGCCCCAGACAATGGTCTGTTTGAGCGCAATACCACTGGCTGCGCCGCCGAGCGCCTTGGGCGTAAAGGCTGTGGCAAAGATCTTGCCGAAGGCCGGGCCGATATTGCTGGCATGGCCAAAAATCACGACCAGAGCAAAAATAATGTACAAGATGCTCATGACCGGGACGAGCTTTTCCGCCACGGCGCCGATGCGCTTGATGCCGCCGAAGAGGATCACGCCGATCAGCGCGGCGATCGCAACGCCGAACACGAAGTTCAGCAGCTTCCGCTCCCCTTCCGCAGCCGGGATGAAGGCGTCGATGGCGTCGTTCAGGGAGCCGACGATGGAGTTGACCTGCGACATATTGCCGATGCCGAAGGAAGCGATGGCTGCGAAAACGCAAAACAGAATGCCGACCCACTGCCAGTGCTTGCCGAGACCGTTTTTGACGTAGTACATCGGGCCGCCGACCCAGTCACCCTTTGCGTCGCGCTCGCGGTATTGGATGGACAGCGTGACCTCGGAATACTTGATCATCATGCCGAGCAGCGCCGCCAGCCACAGCCAGAACACTGCACCGTAGCCGCCGAGGGCGATGGCCTGCGAGGTGCCGACGATATTGCCGGTGCCGACCGTCGCAGCCAGGGCCGTTGTGACAGCCTGCAGCGGCGTGACCGCGCCAGCGCCTGCCTCCTGCTTCTGGAACATCTTACCGACCGTGTTTTTCATCGCATAGCCGAACCGCGTGAACTGGATCCCGCGATTGCGGATGGTCAGATACAGACCGCCGACAATGGTACATGGCAGGAAAATGTACAGCCATGCGACCGTGTTCAGGGTTCCCGTGAAGAAATTGATGATAGCTTCCATAGTTCTCCTTTCCGGACGCCTTGCGGACGTCCCTCTCCCTTCTCAGAATATAAAAAGTACGGTATGCATCATACCATAAAATAACTATTAAATCAATTTAAATCGCTACACAACATTATAGAATCTTTCCACGTACATTTGTGCATAATGCAAAGACATACGCAAAAACAGTGTTTCTGAGAAAAAAGGGATTGACGCGGCGGGAAAAACGTGCTATATTATTTAGGCAATCGAGGTGCTAGTGTGGCTCAGTCGGTAGAGCAGCTGATTCGTAATCAGCAGGTCGCCGGTTCAAGTCCGGCCACTAGCTCCAGAAACCGGTGAAAATCGTAAGATTTTCGCCGGTTTTCTCTTTTATTTGTTCGGATTTTCAGGTGTCAAAACCGCCTGACCCACACCGTGACCCACACGCGGAAAGATTCAGAGAGCGGCGGAGAGGATGTTTGTCTTATCCTCTCCGCCGCTCTCAGTTTTTTTAGGTAAACTTCTTCCTGCTACAAGCGGTTGCTGTTTGCCGGAATGTACGCTATATTTGACATATCCAAAAAAATTTTGAAACAATGTGCTGTTTTGACCTCCTGAATTGTTATATCTATGAGGCCTCAAAGAAATGGAGAAACAGACAGATGAAACGAGAACAGGTGCTGGCGCTCTATGACGCATACGCCGACAGTGTCTATCGTGTGGCGCTCGGGTATCTGCGTTCGCCGCATGACGCGGAGGATGCAGTGCAGGCGGTTTTCTGCAAGCTGATGGAGCAGAAACTGAGCGTCTATCCCGGTCGGGAGCGGGCATTTTTGACAAAGCTGACGGTAAACTACTGTAAAAACCAGCTTGCAGCAGCAAAAAGGTTTGTTCCCGATGCATTAGACGATCTGGTTTTGCCGGCAGAGCCGGAGGATCGCGCTCTCTACCGTGCCGTGATGGAGCTGCCGGAGAAATACCGACTCGTTGTGGTACTGCACTGCATGGAGGGGTATTCCTGTTCCGAGCTTGCAGGTTTTCTGCGCGTCTCTGTTTCCGCCGTTTCGATGCGCCTGCACAGGGCGCGAAAAATGTTGGACGAACAACTCGGGAGGGATTGACATGGAACAAAGCTTTAAGCGCATTGCAGATTCCGTTTGCCTGTCGGAAAGCAGCCGAACACGCATCCGCGCACAGATCGCCTTCCGGGCAGAAGAACAGGAGGCTTCTATGCAAAACAATTCCAAAAAACATCTACCGCGGCTGGCGGTGGCCGCGATCATCATTGCGGCGGCGCTGACGTTGACAGCGGCGGCTGCGGCGGTTGTCCACCGGTTCCGGAACGATATCATTGTCACCAGCGTCAACGAACTTCCGGAACCGACAGAGGATACACCGATGGCCGTGGCTGTTGTGACCGACAGTCAGAGTGCGGCACAGACACTGGAAGATGTTCTGGCGGAAGGCCCATATATCACTGCCGAAGAGTGGAAGTCCGGAGAGAAAATCGGCGGCACAACATCCGTCCAGTATGGCGGCTGGGACACCGCTGAGCTCATCAGCAGTGACCCGGCACTTTCTGTCCGCCGGATCACCCGCGAAGCAGACGGCGCAGAGAAAATGCAGTACATGGCGGAGAACCCTGCCAATCTTCTGCCGATGCTGTCCGGCATGGTTCGCTTCGATCTGGCATGGCTGGCGGAACACTACAGCGTCGTCATTCCGGACGATCAGGCCTATATCATCCGGGATGAGGACGGCGCGTTCGTCAGCGAATACTTTAGTGCTGCCTACGGCGCAAATGACGGGAAGGGATGGGTCAGCCTTGACATGGACTACGACACGACGCGCAAGGGACTGGGGCCGAGCTATATCGTAAACGGTACCCTTGACCAAGCATATTATTACACCACACAAGATGGGTATGAATTTCTCATCACAGCTAGTCACGACGAGGTCTGGGCGAGTTGCTATACTGTTCACGCGACCGTCAGCCTGTACAGCGCGTATCTGACAACCGCCGAGGTCGAGCAGATCGTAGAGCATCTGGCCCTTTCAATCACGGAATAAAGGTACAATGCGCCGGAGGGAGACTTGGAGCATCCCTCCGGCGCGCCTGTGTTTTTACATCACTTGTGCCATGAAATTCCCCATCTTTTCGGCTGCGCTTTCCTGCATCTGGCGTGTGACGTGAGTGTAGGTTCTCAGTGTGAAGCCTGCGTCGAAGTGACCAAGCATACTGGACACTGTTTTCACGTCTACGCCGTTTTGCAGTGCTAAGGTTGCGAATGTGTGTCGTAAGTCGTGAAATCTTAGGTGTTCCAGTCCGGCGTCTTTCAGAATTTTCTTGTGGATGTTGACCACCGAGTCCGGGTGGTACATCTCGCCGGTTTTTGGTGATGGGAACATCCATGGGCTGCCGGGATGCTTTTGGTGCTCTGTGACCAGCAGATCGACGGCTTCTTGCGGAATGGAAATTTTGCGGATGGAGTTTTCTGTTTTCGGGCGCGTGATGTCCGGTTCGCCTGCATTGTTGCGTCCTGCCTGCTTGCTTACGGAAATCGTTTTGTTTTCGATGTCCAAGTCCAACCATTGCAGCGCTGCCAACTCGCCCTTGCGCAGTCCGCTGATGAGTTCGAGATAGAACATCGGCAGGACGCCGCGCTGGTCAGCAGCGGTCAGGTAGGACTTGATCTGCTCCGGCGGCAGGATCTTCATTTCGTGCTTTGTGATTTTCGGCGGAACGCAGTCATCTGCCGGATTTCGGACAATCAATCGCTCCTTAACCGCGCGGTCGAGTGCGTTGTGCAGCATCG
>OKSC01002104.1_pt1 | contig 17803 bp, 12 predicted proteins | sample 1601161 | NCBI WGS metagenome assembly OKSC01 (sample SAMEA3541552, study PRJEB24748) | human gut metagenome | biome: human gut; feature: human-associated habitat; material: faeces | place: China | collected 2012
AATGCAGGACATATACAGGTGAATAGTACTGATCCTTTAGATCTTTCGGATGCAATGATACGAGGGCGGCAGCTGGTGAAACAAATGGATGAAGGGCTACATGAGTTTGCTCCGGAAATTTTCGGAGATTCTTATCTTTCGGCAACAGGATCGTTATTAGGCTTGAGAGAAAGCCGCCGTATTGTGGGCGATTATTTATTCACAATAGATGATTGGCTGGCACGGAGATCTTTTGATGACGAAATAGGACGGAATTGCTATTATATCGATGTCCATAAAAAGAATAAGAAAAAACGTTATCCTCGTTATTCCAAAGGGGAATCTCACGGTATTCCGTATCGTTGCCTTACTCCTAAGAAATTGAAAAATGTTTTGGTAGCAGGCCGTTGTATATCTACAGATGAATATGCTTTTGGCAGTTTGCGGGTTATGCCGGCTTGCTTGGTGACTGGTGAAGCTGCCGGATTGGCTGGGGCTTTGGCTGTTCGTTCCGAAAAACCGGATGTGCATGAAGTTGATGTAACTTTATTGCGGAAACGTTTAAAAGAGGAAGGACAGAATATACGGTAATCAGACATAAAAATAGAGTTTATAAAATTGTATTATGAGAATTTTTGAAAATTGATATACATGGGAGGTTGCCCGTATAAAATATTGTCTGTTTTTTTCTTCTTTCTCTTCAATATGGTGTATGCTGAAGATATACAAATTTGTAAGAAGAATTTAATAGAATGGCATACGAATTCATTATATGAAGATGAAAAAATAGTATCTGAGATTATTCAGTTGACAGATAACGGTTCGTATATTGATCAATCTGTTAAAGAATTATACTTGAACATTCTTTTACCTTGTGATACGATAGAGCATTGGGTCGTTTCGCAGTTGCCGGATGGAAGTTGGCCGGATATAAATTATGAAGATCGAAGTGCAAGTCTTTGGCTCCCGTCTTTTCATGTAATTCGTCTTTTTCATTTAGCAAAAAGCTATTGTGCTGTAAAATCAGGTTTATATCGTCACGATAAGGTGCTAAAAGTGTTTTTATCGGGATTGAACTATTGGTGTAATTACGACAATTGTTCTACAAATTGGTGGTTTACCGATATCGGAATTAATAAAATACTCGGACCAGCATTGTTGATGATGGAAGATCATTTACCCGAGGATTTAAGAAGTAAAGCACTTGAACAGTTGAGCCGTTCTCGTATAGGCAAGACCGGACAAAATAAAGTGTGGTTAGCAGGAAATGTTATCTATAAAGCGTTATTCGAGAAAAATAAAGATGAATTGGAGTTGGCCCGTAATGTAATTGTTTCGGAGATATATTTGACGATGGGGGAAGGAATACAACCTGATTATTCATATCATTTGCACGGTCCTCAGCTTCAGTTTGGAAACTATGGTCTTGCTTATGCCTTGAATATGACATATTGGGCTTGTATTTTTCGAGATACAAAATTTTCTTTTGCAGAGAAACAGATTAGGATATTGGGGGATTACTTGTTAAAAGGTTTAAATGGTGTTGTATGGAACGGTAGAATGGATTTTAGTGCTTGTGGTCGCCAACTGTTTAAAAATGTTCAAAGAGGAAAGGCCTTGGCATTAGTACAGGCTTTGTACGATATTTCTCATGTCGATTGTATGAGGGCTTGTCGATATAAAGAATCGTGCAGATCTATTCTTACTGAAGGTCGAGATTGTGACTCTTTCGGGACTTGTGCTTTTTATCGGTCTGACATGCTGGTTAGTAAAACCTCAAAAGCTTATATCTCCGTGAGATTTTCATCTCCTCGTGTTATTGCTACGGAGACAGGTAATAAAGAGAATTTGAAGGGATATTATTTAGGGGACGGTGTGACGGCTTTAATGCGAGACGGAAAAGAATATGAGAATATTTTTCCGGTGTGGGACTGGCATTGCCTTCCGGGTATTACTGCTCCTGCAAATTATAGAGATTTGCCTTTATTGGGATGGGAAGGTTATCGTAATGGAAATGCTTTTTCAGGAGTGATAGCTGATGGAGAAAACGGTATTGCCGCTTTTTCTCTCGATCGTGACGGGATAACCGGGAAAAAGGGGTATTTTTTGTTCGGAGATTTGCTTGTATGTTTGGGAAATGGTTTAAGAAGTTCTAAGGGCGATTCTTTACAGACAACGATAAACCAAACGTATTATGCCGGTAATTGTACCATAAACTTTGAAGGGAAAACATCTGTTCTGAAAGATGATATTTTTGAGTTGCCTCCAGAAAGTAGCTGTCTGGTTAGCCATGGTGGTTGGGATTATTGTATTCTTCCGGGACAAAAAGGACGTATTTTTGTAAAAAAGAGTTTTGGTAGTTGGCATGAAATAGCAGCATTTTACGATATGTCCGAACAGTCTGCAAAAATATTTACTTGTGTTTTAGATAATCATCAGGGATGTTATGCTTATATGGTAACACCTTCTGATAAAAGTAGTCGGAAGGCTTTTTTGTCAGTGGATATTTTAAGCCGGACAGAAGAGTGCCAAGCTGTAAAACAAAAAAACAATAATCTCATATCAGCTATATTTTATAAACCGGGTTTGCTTCATCTCGATGCTTATTGCGATTTTATTGCAGTAACTCCGGCGTTATTTATACTCCGGCCTTATAAAGATGGTTGGAAAATAACGATGTCCGATCCTACGCAGCAATTAAAAACGATAGTTTTTGAAATTTCCGGAGAATATTCAGGAGGAGTTTATATCCCGGAAGAAAATCGTACTCGTTTTACTGTCAGCTGTCCTCAAGGTAAATATGCAGGTTCAGGAATTTCTGTTACGTTATAGTTTGGATTAAGAGTTTTGTCATCTAAATTTCTGGCAAAAAAATTCTCAAAGTTGATGCGGGTAAATTTAACAAGCTATTTCTATCAGACCTGAAAAAAATCCTTTTGTCTGTTCTCCGGTGCGGATAGGCAGACAAAAGGATATCATCAAATTATAGGTAGATGGAAAAGCTTTTTCAGTCGGGTGTAATACCTTGTTTCTTTAATAGTTCGAGTCCCAAATCTTTTAGTTTATATTTTTGTATTTTTCCGCTACCGGTTAATGGGAATTGGTCTATAAAGAAAATATATTTAGGTATTTTATGTCGTGAAATTTTCCCTTTACAGAAGTCTTTTACATCGCAGTCATGCAGGCTTTCGCCCTCTTTCAGTATAATGAATGCTCCGACTTCTTCTCCGTATTTCTTTGAGGGCACGGCAGCAACTTGTACGTCTTTAATTTGCGGGATCTGATACAAGAATTCTTCAATTTCGCGTGGATATATATTCTCTCCGCCTCGAATAATCATATCTTTGATACGTCCGGTAATTTTGTAGTTGCCCTCAGGAGTTTTTATTCCCAGATCCCCGGAATGCAAAAAGCCGTTTTTATCGATAATGGCGGCTGTGGCCTCCGGCATTTTGTAATATCCTTTCATGATATTGTATCCTCGGCAACACATTTCACCCTGCACACCTACCGGACATTCTTCGAGAGTTTCCGGATCTATTACACGCACTTCTACTCCGGGAAGATCGCTTCCTACTGTCGATGCTCTGACTTCGACCGGATCATCGACCTTACTTTGAGTCATGCCCGGCGATGTTTCAGTCAGTCCGTAAACACTTGTGATTTCTTTCATGTACATTTTGTCCATTACTTCCCGCATAAGCCATTCGGGACACAGAGATCCTGCCATAATTCCCGTGCGTAGAGATGAAAGGTCGAACATGCTGAACATCGGGTGATTCAATTCGGCAATAAACATAGTCGGGACGCCGTATAGTGCAGTGCATCGTTCTTTATGAACCGAAGCCAGTACGACAAGCGGATCGAATCGTTCAAGCATTACGGCACATCCTCCATTGGTGATGATTGCCATGATGCCGAGTACGATACCGAAACAATGGAAAAGGGGAACGGGAAGGCATACTCGATCGTTCTCTGTAAATTTCATGCATTGTCCTATACAATATCCGTTGTTCGTGATATTGTGATGAGTAAGCATTACTCCTTTTGGGAAACCTGTAGTCCCCGAAGTATATTGCATATTCACTACATCATAACAGTTGAATTTCTGTTTTTGAACTTCTAACTTTTCATCGGTTATGGTATTTCCTAATAAAAGAAGTTCTGCTGTATTGTACATGCCCCGATGTTTTTCCTGTCCGATATAAACGACATTGCGCATATAGGGGAACTTATTACTTTTCAAATGTCCTCGTTGTGAGGTTTTCAATTCGGGGAGCATTGTGTAGGTCATGTCGACGTAATCGCTGTCGAATGTACCGTTGGATATGCATAATGTGTGAATATCTGCATTTTCTACTAGATATTCCAGCTCATGTTGCTTGTAGTTCGTATTTACAGTAACCAGAATTGCACCGATCTTGGCAGAAGCAAACAGGAATGTGAGCCAATCGGGTACGTTCGTCGCCCAAATACCGACTTTGGAGTCTTTTTCGACTCCTATGGCCATCATCCCTTTGGCAAGATTATTTACACGTTTGTTGAATTCTGAGTAAGTAAAACGCAAGTCTCGGTCCGAGTAAACGATAAATTCTTTATCAGGTGTTTTTTCTGCCCAATATTCGAGAAAATCTCCTAATGTTTTTTCAAATAATTGCATAGTCTGGAATTTTAGCGGTTTTTAGGCAGGAACATAAACTACAGCGAGAATACTGGCTGTTTGGTTGTTATAGGCATGTACGTGGTGAGGTACGATAGAGTCGTAATAAATGCTATCACCTTTTTTCAGGACATATGTTTCGTTACCGTAATTGATTTCAATTTCTCCGTTTGCGACTATAATAAATTCTTCTCCTTCATGTGAGGACATTTCATATTCGTTTGCCGGGGCTGGAGCTATGTTTATAAAAAAAGGCTCCATGTGGCGGTTCGATTTCGATTTTGACAAAGAATAATATTCCATGTGCCTGGATGCATTCGGAGTATTTGTAGAGAAACTAATACTTTTTTCCTTTTGCATATTCCGACATATAACAGGTCCGAGCTCTTCCTGATCATCAAGGAATGTTCCTAACCGTACCCCCATAGCTCGAGCTATTTTTAATAGCGGGGCAAGTGCCGGTAAATCGATATCTTCTTCTATTCGTGTAACCTGTTCTTCGCTTAATCCGGCTTGTTCGGCTACCTCTTTACGGCTCATATTCTTATTTTCCCGAATCGTTTGTATTTTGTAACCTACGGTCTTGTTGTTTTTCATAACTTACTATTATATTGTATGTTTTTGTGATGCAATTTGCAATAATATGAAATAATTATTGGCAAAAATAAGAAAAACTTTAATTTGAATGAAAGAATATACGAAATTTTTCCGAAATAAATTACTGAAAATCGTTTTATCGAGTTTTTTATTTTTCGGATTTGATGTTTGGAAAAATATGATTGCTGATATTTTATATTGAAATTAATTAAGTAAGTAGTATATTTGTAGTGTATAAATATTTATTATGCAGAAATAAATCAAATATTTTAATAAATAAAAAAATGAAAGTAGTAAATTTATGTGTATCATTATTGGTACTCTCTTTTGTCGTAGCGTGTCAGCCCAAAACGACAACCTCTGATCAGATCACAGATGAAGTGTATCAGGTAGATAGTTTGTTGGTTTTGCAAGACTCCTTGATCGGTGATACGGTGGAGGTTGAAGGTTTTTGTGTCGATATCTGCGGGCATGGCGGTTCTCATATTACTTTGATGGGAAGCGATACGACTCAGATTGTCAATGTAGAGGCCGGATCTCAAATCGGTTCGTTCAGCAATGATCTGAGAAATAACAACGTTCGTGTAAAAGTCGTTATTAATGAACAACGAGTGGATGAAGCTTTTCTTTCTGATTGGGAGCACCGTTTAGATGAAAGTTTGAAGACTCCGCAAGGTAATCCTGAGGCGGTAGCAATGTTGAAACAGCAAATTGCCGAAATTCGGGCAGCAATAGCGGAACGTGCCGAAAAAGAAAACAAGAATTATTATAGTCAGTATCATATCGTTGCTTCAGAATATGCCGTCCAATAATTTTTCTGCTAAGATACGCAAATGGTTTCGGGTCATTCATCGGGATCTTTCCTTTATTTTTGCCGGGATAATAATTGTTTATGCGGTTTCAGGTATTGCATTGAACCATAAACGTGATTTTAATTCGGATTATCGGATTTCTCGTTCTGAAATTATGTTGAAGGGCGATTTCCCGAAACAGGAAAAAGTGTCGAAAGAGGAGACTTTGGCTTTACTTGAGCAAGTCGGGGAAGAGAATGCTTATATGAAACACTATTATTTCGGGGATCAGCAAATGAAAGTCTTTTTGAAAGGTGGCTCTTCTTTGGAGGTCGATATGAATACCGGTAAAGCTTTATATGAGTCGGTAAAAAAACGTCCGATATTGAGTGCTTTCAACCGTTTGCATTATAATCCGATGCGTTGGTGGACATGGTTCTCCGATGTGTTTGCCGTATCTCTGATTATCATAACGATTACCGGATTGTTTATGAATAAAGGAAATAAGGGCATTATCGGACGAGGAGGAATCGAATTTATAATAGGAATCTTGATTCCCGTTTTGTTCCTGATTTATTTAAGCTGATATAGACTTGATATTATAAAAAAACGTTCGTTTATTGAAACGAACGTTTTTTTATAATAGGGAAAAATATTAGTTGGCTTTCTGAACTACCGGTATGCGGAAAAGTTCAACGTCACCGCCTTTTAATACAACATCTAATTTACGGTCCGCTCCTGTGGTATTAGCAGATTTGGGGGATATAACAACATTCCCGTATATTCCGTAACTTGCATTTAACCAAGATTCTTCTTCTGTTATGGGATTTGATGTTCCGGCAGTACAAATTGCTACATCGATGCTTCCGTTTGCGTCGATACCGTATTCAACTCTGCTTGTGCTGATGTCGCTAGCATTGAAACTCAATAATGTATTGTTTGCGATTGTTGTTTCCCAATTTGCATCCCAAACCGTGATTTCTGTTGCAGGCATAGGATTTTGCATGATGGAAATGCTCACAGGTTCTGCTGTTCCTGCGCTGATATTTAATGTTATATTTCTCATCATACTGGTTTCATTTGCTTGGGTAAATTTGATTTCGACTGTTTCTCCACTGCGTCCGCTAGTCTTGTTGATACTATACCAGGGTGTATAAGTTCCATCTTCAGGGTCGTTCCAATCTTCTACGGTCATGTTCCAACGTCCGGCATTTGTTTTAATAACGAAACTGAATGGAGCTCCGTCTTTATAAGGTGTGGTATAAGTATACATGTTATTTTCCATGGGGACACCCGATAAAGTGATCGTATTTTGAGTATCAGTTCCCAATTGGGTTATTGTAAATTCAACGGGTTCTGCACCGGGTACGGTAATTTTGAATGTCGCCGTTCTGTCGTCACTTTCCGTATGAATGCCGGCTTTTACTGAGATGGTCGTATTATTCAATACTTTGGCAGTACACCAAGAACCGTTATTTTCGACAGCTTCTACCTTGATCAATTCTGCGGGAGCATTTGTCGTGATGTGAACGACCGTATCGACTAATTGGTCGGTAGGAAGTTCCAGTAAAGCATCGTCTTCGGATGCTAAAGACAGAGTGTAGTTTACTTCTTCTCCCTTTTTGTCATCATCGTCATCTGAACAACTGTTCAATGTAAATGAAAATGTTACTGTTAATAAAGCGATGGCTAAGAATTTCAGATCAGTAATTTTCATAGATCATTTATTATTTAGTTAGTAAATAGGGGAAGCGGCGGTTACCGCTTCCCATTAGTTATTATTTGTCAAACAATTTTTGAATAACTGTGATCTGGTAATCATAGTATGCTCTTGTACGAGCATCTCCTGTACCCCTCTTTGCTTTGTACAGATTTAATATGTTTTTCAAAGTTGCGGTAATAATCGGACGACCGACACCTGCGGATAATTTTGCAGGGGTCATATTATGCCGGGCATAAGATTGTTCTTCTTTATGAAAACTGCATTTATCGTGTTGTTTACAAAAAGCGTTGCTCTCTTTTGCTACCGAATCCATCATTTTTTTCAACTCTTGTTCCGGATCAGCCAATCCACCCATTAATCCTTTGTTCATAGACGGGTCGAGGTTGGAGTATTTCATCAATGCTGCAACTGCGGCATTTTGAAGATTCATGTCTTCCTGAGTCAGGGATTTTGATTTAATCGTATTTACGAATATCGCATTTGTCGCATCTTTCAGATACTCATCTAATGTATATAGATTTTCTTGTCCTGAACGTTCTCCTTCATAAACGCTTCCCATGATTCCAGGACCTAAGATTCTCCCTACAATAGAGTATTGGAAATTGTCATAGAGGTTAGATTCCAATCCGGTAATTCTCATTATGTTTTCAGGAAGAAGCCATTTCCGGCAATTCAGCGCTTGGTCTGTGAGCCATATCATCGCTTTTTTCTGTTTATCTTTTGTAATATACCGTTTTGCATAATTGCTTTCTCCGTCTTGTACGATATCTTTATATTCCACTCCTCCGAGGTAAGGCATTACGTGAGTCAAATATCTCATGTATTGACTTACACAGGCCAGATACATTTCTTGTATATCATCGTAGTTTTTATTTTCTTGCGCAAACCATTTATCGATATTCGAAATAATATATTTCAAATTTTCGATGCCGTAGTTGCTGGCTTTGATATGATCATTTCCCAAATCTTCAGTTTGGTCGGTAGGGTCTTCATTGAGAAATAGCTGCTGTGCTCCGAATTCATACATCGGATCTCCTTTTTTATCTGTGATGATTTTATTCAGGTAAGGATATTCATCTTCTGCAGTTTTTGCATCTTTGAAGATACGATACCCCCAATTGATAGCGTGCATATCATAAACCCCCATTAATGGCGGAACCATCCGTACACCTTTTTCGAAGTCTCCTCTTTGCGCAACATAGTTATTCCGGGCATAGTCCATGATACTCGGAGTAGTTCCGTATTTTTGTGTGAAAGACGGACTGCGTAAGGAGTCTACGGGGAAGGAGTAACTTGCACCCATATTGTGCATCAATCCGAGTGTATGGCCGATTTCGTGGGATGCAACATAACGTAAAGACTCATTCATTACGTCATCATCGAAAATCATTTTACGGACACGTGCATCTACTGCTCCGGTTTGGGAAAAGCGCCAGTTGTGAACTAACGAAATTACATTGTGATACCACATGACTTCACCAACCAAAATTTCTCCGCTACGCGGATCTATATAACTCGGTCCGGCGGCATTAGCAATGTCGTTGGTCATATAACGTACGCAATTGTAGCGAATATCGTCCGGATCGAAATTCGGGTCGTCTGTCGGATAATCTTTTGCTACTACTACGTTTTTAAATCCTGCGGCTTCAAAGGCTTTGTTCCAGTCTTCGATACCAGCTTTTACTGCACCTCTCCATTTTTCAGGAAATGCAGAATCTACATAATAGACGATTTGTTTTTTAGGTTCTACCAGCTCTCCTTTGAAATATTTCTCCAAGTCTTCTTCTTTCGGCTCTACACGCCAGCGGTGAATAAATTCTTTCGGCAGGATTTTATCCGCTTCGGATGTGTAATAATAATAACCAGAACTGAAGTATCCTACTCGATTGTCTTGATAACGGCTTCTCATCGGTTCTTTGGGGAGTTCTATTATAGAACGGCGCATTGTGAGGGTATATCCTCCTGCTGTAATATTGAAATTCAGAATACTGGTAATCTCTATGTTCTTTTCGAAACTCTTCACCTCTTTTAATCTTGAAGCTGATGCATCATAAGAGGCACTCATCGTTTCTCTTGTACGGACACTTTGGCGAATTGGAGTGATGCATTTTTCGTTTGATACGAAAAATGAGGTAACGTCTATCAATAGAGTGTCGTTACGAGAGGCTTTTATCTTGAATGTTTTTAAAATCGGATTATTGAAATTCCGTTTGAAAGATGTGGCGATGGGATCATCTTCTTTTACTTTATCGTAAGTTTGTACTGTATGCATATATACGTTGCTTGTGTCTGCTGAAAGACAGAACATGAACGGATCTCCTAACATTTCGCCTGCGGTAAAGTTTGAACTGTTACTGGTTTCCGATACTCGGTTTGCCAACAAATACAGGTTCTCCAGGTTTTTCGGTGTTATTTCCAGAAGAAGTTCGTTTTTGGGTGTAACCCATGCTTTAAATACTCCGTCGTGGGGTGTCGCTTTTTGAATAGCATCGGCAAATTTATCTTTTTTCTTTGCTGGTGCTGTTTGTTCGGTTTTACCTTTATTTTTCTTACTTTTTCGCTTAAACCATCCTGCATTTGCGTCTGGCAGAGCTACTGATAATGAAATCAACAAAGCAAACAACTTGTATTTCATACTGTACATAATTTATGATAATTAATGATTTTGGTTGAAGAATAAATTTGTTATTTGTTTTTTAGAATTGTTTGAATGCAATATTCTTTATACGGGAGAAATCTCCCCACATTTCTTGATCGATAATTTCTATTTTATCTGCCGAGTCGATTACCTGATATTTTCTTAAAGTCCCTCCATTTTCCTGTCCTTCTTTATATGTGGCGATATAAAAGAAGTCTTGATCTTTTTGATCCGAGATAATATCATTGAAGATTGCCGTGATTTTTTCGCCCGGAAAAGATCGAAGTTCGACGGCTGCACTTCCGTTTCTGAAATTGTAACCGTATAACGTATTTCCGGCTGCATATATCAAGTATCCTTGTCGGTTTGTTAAACTGAATAGTTCAGATTGGTCTATATTCGTTGCCCCTGAAACCATGTATTTCCCGCCTTTAGTTGCAGAGCCTCCGGTACGTGTAATCGTGTAAGTGTAGAGGTATAGTTTGCCATCGACCGGATTTTTTAGCAATGTGGCAGATTGTCCGCTACCAAAAAGCGAATTGATTGTCGTTACGAAATCGAGTCCGTCAGGAGCAAAATCTTTTTTGGTATTCCAACTGAACGTGTTGTCGCTATCACTATCAGCCATATCTTTCATACTATTGGCCAAAGTTCTTAGATAGGTGAATCTTTTGTCATCGGTATTATATAAAATGAATTGATCGATGACAGCGGCGGATATATCTTCACCACTACGGTTACAAGCTATTTTGTCCCCGATATTGAAATATTTATATCCGCTTTCTTCTTCGTAATAGCTGACCGGATTTCCGAATTCTCCTTCATTCGAACTGGATAAAACATAAGCTTTACCGTCAGCGAGAAACATTCCTCTTTTGTCTTTTAATTTTTGAATATCCGTAATAACTATGTTGTTGCGGTATCCTTTTTGATCCGGATCGAAAATTGTAAGTTCCGTAGGTTGGTCAAATTCGTCACGTCCGTATCTGAAAGTATTATGTGCCGTGCATACATAAACTTGTTCTTCATATAATTCGGGACTATTATCTACCCATATCAGATTAATATCTTTATGCGGAACGTTACTGCTGTTTGTCAGGATATTTTTTAAATGCAAAGTATCCCGGCTTATCGACAGCATATCGACGCGGACATTTCCGGCGTCATCCTCACAAGCCAATATCCACCCCTTGGTATATGATGTACTTACATTCAGTTCTACGCTTTTGCTGAACACTACATTGGTGTTTTGATCGGTTATTTTTAGATAAAGGGTAAAAGCCTCAGCCGGAAGTGTTATGATGCAGTCCAGATTTCGTTCGTTTCCGAGAACAAAACGTTCTCCCGGATATTTTTGAGTTCCGACAGCGACCCACTCATATTTATAAGATCCTTTTTCTTCGGGGTCTAATGAGAAGTTCAGTTCCGGTGTAATCGTCAGTCTATCTACATTTGCCCGTACATTGTAAATCGTATCGGCTGCAAATCCTTTATCTCCGATCGTGATGTCATTGATGTCCGTATAGTCGTAATTCCCTTTGTCCTTAAAACAAGACGAAAGTAACAACATACAAAATACCAATAGATAAGCATTATATTTCATTGTCGATTCTTTTTTAATATTGAATACCTTCTCCGGCAGTCATTTTTACAAGATTCCCTTCGGAGTCCCGGTAATCTTCATAAATGGTCTGTCCTTTAGCCTCCATTTCTTTTAGGTATTGGTCGAACTTGATTCCTAACGTTTTTATTTTTACAGTTGACATGGGCTCTAAGAAATCAAGCAGTGTCAAATTGAACTGTTCGCAAATAAGCCTATTCTTTTTTTCAGAGTAAGGGCCTAAAAAATATTCGTTAAATCCCGGTAATTTTACCCATTTATCACTGATCGAGATCGTGTGGTGTATGACATCTATACCGGTTTTGTCAGAACTGTTGGGTGCGAGCCAATATGGCATAGGCAGATTGAAATCTTTTGATTCTTTCAGTTGAAGCTGAAGTGTTCGTTCATTATCTTTTAATGAACTTTTTTTATAGAAGTGAATCGGTATTTGGGCATAGATTTCATTTGCCTTTACATAGTATTTTTCTTGTAAGGGTTCGTAATCTTCTCCGGCGATAGCCGTACTTTTTTCCGGTACGACTTCAATAAATACTTCTCTGTCGTGTGGAACAGTTTCTCCGATGATTTTTACTCTGACAATCAGTATAGAATCTTCCTTGTCGAATACGGCAAACGGTAAACTCGTATTATCGGTATAGTCTAATTTGCTGTCATCCAATCCGCCTTTTGTTTTAGACATGGCAAAATAGATACCTGAAGTTCCCGAATATTCAGGTATCTCTTCCCTGCATCCGGTAAATAGTGCTAAAATAGCTATAAGATTCAGAAATATGATTTTCTTCATTTTCCTTTTTCCTTTTTTCATTATTTTATTCACGCTCTGCCAACTCCTTATCAGGGAGATCGAATTGATAGTTCGATAGTTCTATTTTCATATCTCCTGCACTCCTGTTGTATAATCGGGGTATTTCTGTAATTCCTTTTCGTTTATAATACCAGAATAGTTGACCTTCACCGATAAACTCCCGCACATATTCATCTTCTATACTTCCGTCAAGGCTTCCTCCAGAAGAAACCTGTGCTGCTTTTCTTGCACTTCTCAAGTCGTTGACCCATGTGAGAGATTTTTCGCATTCGGCTACGATAAGATACATTTCCGAGATTCGTAAAATGGGAATAATCGATGCATATCCTAAATCACCGTCGGTTACGAAGCCGTATTTAACAAAAAAACGACCGTCATTTGCTTCGATATCCCGCAGAGCCTGAAAGTGACAAGTTCTTAAATCTCCTTCATCATCATATAAAGCCTTTACGCCGTTTTCAGTCATTGTAAGGAGGTTTTTAAGTTCCAGTTTATTAGAAAACAACTTGTCATATATATCGGTAGATCTTTGTGTATTATAAGCTCCAAACAAAACTTCTGAAGAAAATATGCGGTCTTCAGCTTCGCGATTCACAGTACCGGTGGCAGCTTGTCCGTTTACTTGTTCACGGGTTGCGAACGGGAAAAATTTAGATGCTCCGGAAATGACTTTCCGTGCATATCTCCCGGCTTCTGTCGTATTTCCGGCATATAGTTATACTCGTGCGGTTAATGCTTGAACTGCAAAGTAATTTAAACGGAGATTTCTGTATCTCAGTCTGTTATTTCCTTCGGCACTGGATTGTGGACCTTTGGTAATGACCGGATCTACATTTAATAATAAGTTTTCGGCTTGGTTCAAATCCGTTAATATTTTATCTACGACATCTATTGCGCTTAATAAAGGCTTTACATTTTTTTCTGTATCATCTGAATATGGAATGCAGACTTTTCCCGGTTCGTAGGAATAGATCGGACCGAAAATGCGAAACATCTCGAAATGCAACATCGCGCGTAATGCCAAACATTCTCCCTTTATCAATTCATAGTTAGATTCGGAGAGAACCGAACGATCGTTTTCACAGTGTTCCAGTATAGTGTTTATATTAGCGATCAGAAAATAAGCTTCTTTCCAAGTATCTGCTACCGCATCTTTTTTAGCTTGGAGTTCGAAGTTTGCTAAAGATCTGTATGTATGAGAATTTAACGGTTTTGTCGTGTCGTAATATTGTGCTAATATATCGAATGTCCCTGCCGTTAAAGTTCTTCCGTATAAGTTGGTATTTAGCAGGTGTACATATACACCGTTCAATGCGGTGAAGAAACCCGATTCACTTTGGAAAAGAGCGTCTTCCATAATACGATCTTCCGAGTCAACTTTCAGCCACTCTTTGCAAGAGCTTCCTCCTAAGAGTGTCGATATTAGTGTGATAATAATGACATATTGTTTCATAACCTATGATCCTTTTCTAATTAAAATCGTACACCTACAGATAAAGAAACGCTTTTGGAGAACGGATAATCAGTTCCTCTTTCTTCTTTAAATGAGGATATTCTGAAAATATCATTCATATACAAACGGAAAGAAATACCTTGAGCTTTCATTGCTCGTACCCATTTACCTGCAGTTTCATAACCAAAACTGATAGATTCGCCGGATAGTACGTTTTCGTTGATTACGAAACGGGAAGACATCGGGGTACTTTCAAAATTATCGATCGCCTTGAATTTTGCCTTATCGCCCGGTTTCTGCCAACGATCATATAGGGCTCTTTTGTCTTGATTATAATACATCCCCTGTTCTGTTATATTTTCGACTTTGTTGTATAAAGCAGAAGCAAAAGTCTGTGCTCCTAACTGGTAACGTAAGTTGACGGATGCGGAAAATTGTTTGTAATAGAACGATACACTGAAAACTCCTTCGAGATCTTTTGCTGTAGATCCTACAACGACCTCATCATTTGCATCGTATTGAAATGTATAACTCCCGTCTTTTTTAATGAAAACTTCGCGTCCTGTCGCCGGATCTATACCTGCCGAGCGTACAGCCCATATATCGTCGGGACTTGCTCCGTCGTAGTAACGACGGAGGGATGTGCTGCTTCCTTTTTCATTCATGAAGTCGAGCTTATTTCCGATATTAAAGTATTCGGAAGTTCCGTTACTGAAAGTAAGATTAAAGTTCAACCGTGTCGTGGGGCGTTTTATTGCTGTATAGCTAATCATTCCGGAAAAACCTTTGGAGATCTGTCCGCCGAAATTGGTATATATCTTGTCTGTCCCGACAGATGGAGGCATAGGGATAGAAACCAGAAGAGGATCGGTTACTTTATAGTAATAGTCTCCGCCTATTCTCAGACGGCTATCCAAAAATTCAAAATCTATACCGAAGTTTTTGTCGATCGTCTTTTGCCATTCCAGCCCTTTGTTGGCGAATTTTTCTATAATAGCACTTGTGCCGAAATGATTTTGGTATTCGGGGTTATAAATATATGTTCCGGACGAAAGATAAGCATCGAAGTTTTGGTTGCCCGGATTACCTATCGAGAACCTCAGTTTCAACAGATCGATCCAATCGACCTGAAACCAACGTTCGTTGTTGATATTCCATGCGATACCGGCTGCCCAAGTTGAGGTAAACAACTTTTGAGCTCCGAATACAGACGATCCGTCGAAACGTAAACTTGCATCGACCATATATCTGTTTCGGTATGAGTAGTTTCCGTTCAGGTAGAAGCTTGTCGATCGACTTGTAGCGTTTTTATATGTCGGCTTTGCGCCCTCGTCAAATCCTGCAGAGAATTGGGGGTTTTGATGGAGATCACTGGTAAATCCGTAAACGGAATATCCTGAGTTTTTGGTGCTTTTTTCACTAAAAGTCCATCCTCCTACGGCATTTATTTGGTGTCTGTCTTTAATGACTTTACCGTAAGTTAGCGTAATGTCTCCATTGTAAGAAAAAGTTTCACTGTCGTTTTTAGAATAAGAACCTTTTTTATCTACGCCTGTGAAATCCGGATGGCTCGGAGACTTGAATGCTTCATTTTGAGAGATCAACTTACTGATTCCTATACGGCCTCTCAATTGGAACGATTGAAGAAATCGCCATATAATGCTGAAATTGTCTCGTAAAGTGATGTCATTAGTGGCATCATTGTTAACTATGTTATAAAGATATAGGGGGTTATAGATCGGTTCTCCTGCAACATCAAGAGGTTCTAACAGTTCCGATACAGTACCATCGTCATTCGTTTTTCTGTAATAAGGATTTGCTTCGGCAAATTTTGAGAATTCTACCGGTTCTCGCTTTGAGTTTACCAAATCGACATTGAATTTGTTCGAGAAAATTAAAGAATTCTTGCGATAGGTGAGGTCGATGTTTCCGCTCATAATTTGTCTGTCAGAACCTTTCATTACTCCGCTTTCATCGTTATAGCTTAGTCCTATACCATACTGCATGGCTTTGTCCCCTCCGTCTACATATAGGTTGTGAGAGTGATTGAAGACCGCTCGCAAAGGTTCTGACAACCAATAAGTATCTACGCCTCTTTTTATCTCTTTCAGTCGGCTGTAATAGAGGGCGTCTAATGCATCCTGACTTTCCATATTGTCTTTAGCCGTGTAACGTCCGGCGAGAAGTTCGTATTGTAGCTTTTCTTCTCCGTTCATAAGATTGTATCCTGTTAGATCAGGCATCTGCAATTGGAAGTTTCCACTGTAAGAAACTCTTAATTGTCCGGGTTCGGGTTTTACGGTTTCCACAACAATGACCCCATTGGCAGATTTTGACCCGTATATTGCGGTGGATGCTGCATCTTTTAGCACTGTAACGTTAGCGATACGGTCCATGTTCAAGTTCATGATGTCATTTATTGTGACTTCTATTCCGTCCAAAATAAAAAGCGGTTGGTTGGCTGTATTGTCATAATCTGAAGAAAGTTCTCCGACAATACTGGTTTTCCCTCTAATCTCCATATCCGGCATTCGGTTCGGGTCAGAACCCCAAGTGTTGTTGTCCATTACTTTTAGTGAGGGTTCCAAAGTTTTCAAACTTTGAATTAGGTTTTTTGTACCGATTGTCTTTAGATCTTCTTTTGAATAAGTTGTTGCCGAACCGGTAAAACTGTCTTTTTTACGAACATAGATACCGGTAACCACGACATCCTGTATTTTTTTTACCTTTTCTTCCAGAACGATTATCGCAGATTTTTGTCCGGTGAAAGTAAATTCTTTGGGCTCCATACCCAAACAACTGATAATGATGATTTGCTTACCTTCCGGAATATTTTTTAATATGAAATTTCCGTATGCATCTGTCGAAGTTCCTGATGCCGGTTTGCTTTTGACGTATACCACAGCTCCCGGAAGAGGTTCACCCGACTGATCTTTTACAACTCCCATAAAAATTCTTTCTTTTGAAGTCTTTTCTTTTGAGTCTTTTGTATCCTTATCATTATTTTGGGAAAATAACGGGAAACCGGAGAATAAACATACCAAAAAAATATAAAAATATTTTTGCATGAGTAATATCTAAGAAATTATAGTTTAGTAAGTAGCATATTTTAAAATCAAAAAAGCTTTTATAAGCTGAAAAATAATATTGATAACATAGTCTAGGTTATATTCTTTATGTCTGATTGTTTTTGTATTGTACCCCGGCTATTGAATATTTTATCTAATTAGTTCGAATCTATTATTGTAAATTTCTATTGTTTTTAGTTGTTTTCTTACTTATTTCTTGTATTTTGAAGACATGATAAGCATTTGTGATATTTTGAATGATGCTTAAAATGGTGTGCAAATATAGGTGTTTGTATAGAAATACAGTATTAATTATTCTAAAATAATGATTTTATTATTTAGAATAATTCTTATTAATTGTGTTATGTGTTTGTAATACAAAACTTTGTGATAATATTTATTTTTGTAATTCTTTGTATATTTACTCAATAATTAGACCTACATTTTTTGAAAATGCATATAGGT
>OKSC01002112.1_pt1 | contig 17746 bp, 19 predicted proteins | sample 1601161 | NCBI WGS metagenome assembly OKSC01 (sample SAMEA3541552, study PRJEB24748) | human gut metagenome | biome: human gut; feature: human-associated habitat; material: faeces | place: China | collected 2012
TGTGCATGCCCGGCGATAACGTCGACATGAAGGTCGAGCTGATCACCCCGATCGCTATCGAGAAGGGTCTCCGCTTCGCTATCCGTGAAGGCGGCCGTACCGTTGGTTCCGGCGTCGTCATCGAGACCGAGGCCTAATTGATCCACTGAGGGTCATCCAAAGACTTCAAAAAGCAGCAGGCCGCAAAGGCCTGCTGCTTTTCTATTATCGAAAGTGCAAAGGAAGTGCGAAGCCAACGGCTTCGCACTTCCTTTATTCATATTTGGCCCAGACCCAGCGGTTGAAGTCATCCGAGCGGAAGGCGGCGAGCTTTGATGCATAGTCCGCATTGACTGTGGTGAAGCGCCGAAGGCCGTCGCTCGTCTGCACCAGTGGGTCGATGCTGCGCTTTTTGGCGGCGATCTTGACGGCGTAAGTACCCTCCGGCTTTTGCGCGCTGGACCGCGTACCGATTATGCGGCGATAATCCTGCCAGCGCGCGGTGAGGACCGGATCAGAGAGGAGCAGGGCGATGACATGAGGTTCGTCGAGGTAGAGATCATCCACCGTCAACACATTGCGCTGCCGTGCCTCACGCAGGAGATCGGCCAATGCCTGCATGCTGAAGCGGTCCTCATCGGAGACGAACCACTCCGACTGCCGCAGCGAGAGCTGGGTAAAGATGTCGGCAATCTCCGCGTGCGCAAAGCAGAGCTCATCGACGTTTTCCTCGTTTTTGCCGACAAAGATGTCGTCAAAAATGCGTTTCAGCTCTGCTTTTGGACAGTGGAAGACAAGATGCGCGTTGCCGAGCGTATATTCGAGTCGGTCGGCGGAGAGGCGGGGCGAATCGTTGTCGGCGATGGGATAGCGGTGGTAGTCGTCCACATCGTCGAGCGTCAGGCCGCTTTTATCGAGCAGCGCCATGAGTTCCGGCGACGAGGCGATCATCATGCGTGTGCGGCTTTCGGTCGATTCCTGCCGCATGTGGTCACCGTTCAGAAAGTCGACCACGTGGGCGAATGCGGGTGTCGCAATGTCATGCAGTAGTCCCGCGACAGATTGCTTCAAGTCATGCGTGAAGTGCCAGACGATGGCCGCTGTGCCGAGCGAATGCGTGTAGCGCGAATACGGCGCAACGGCGTCGCGGTAGATGGGATAGGCCGTGTATTCGCAGCCGCAGTGCATGCCGATGCGCAAAAGCCGCTGCATCACGGGCGTTTCGGCCATGGCGAGGAGCTCCGGCGGCAGGGAAGCGGTGTAGATATCGGTATACATAATATCCTTTCCAAAAGAAAAGCACCTTGCCGCGGCAAGGCGCTTTTTTGATTGAATCAGCCGATCTGGCGGGTCTCAACGGTCTCGTCGCACTCGACGCTGTCGATCTGCGCGCCGAGGTTGCGGAGTTTGCCGATGATATCCTCATAGCCGCGCTCGATATAGTGGACGTTCGAGACCTCGCTCGTGCCCTCAGCGGCCAGCGCGGCGATGACCATGGCGGCGCCCGCGCGGAGATCGTAGGCCTGCACGCTCGCAGCGGTCAGGTGGTCGACGCCTTCGATGACGGCGCTGCGGCCCTCGACGCGGATCTGCGCGCCCATGCGCGTCAGTTCGCCGACGTAGCGGTAACGGTTGTCCCACACGCCCTCGGTGACCATGCTCGTCCCCTCGGCAAGGCAGAGGGCAACGGTGATCTGTGGCTGCATATCGGTCGGGAAGCCGGGATAGGGCAGCGTCTTGACGTTGGTGCGGCGAAGCTTGCCCGAGCGGCGCACGAGCAGCGTGTCGTCCTGCTCCTCGACCTGCACGCCCATCTCCTGGAGCTTGGCGGTGATGCAGTCCATGTGCTTGGGGATGATGCCGCGCACGAGGACTTGTCCGCCGCAGGCGGCGACAGCCGCCATGTAGGTGCCCGCCTCGATCTGGTCGGGGATAATGGCATACGTGCCGCCGTGGAGCTTGTCCACGCCGAAAATGCGGATGGTGTCGGTGCCGGCGCCCTTGATGTTCGCGCCCATGGAGTTTAAGAAGTTGGCAAGGTCGACGATATGCGGCTCCTTGGCAGCGTTTTCGATGACGGTGGTGCCGTCGGCGAGCGCCGCGGCCATCATAATGTTCATCGTCGCACCGACGGAGACCACGTCGAGGTAGATGTTCGCGCCCTTCATGCGGTCGCCGCTTGCCTTGGCGCAGATGAAGTCGCCCTCGCGCACCTCGGCACCCATGGCGGCGAAGCCCTTGACGTGCTGGTCGATGGGGCGCACGCCGCCGAAGTTGCAGCCACCGGGCATCGAGACCTCGGCCTCACCGAAGCGGCCGAGCAGCGCGCCGATGAGGTAGTAGGAGGCGCGGATCTTGTGCGCGAGCTCCTGCGAGACCTGCGTAGTGGCAATATGGCGGCAGTCGATCTCAACATCGCTGCGGTTGAGGAAACGGACATTCGCGCCGAGCTGCTCTAAAATTTTGAGCAGCGCGGTCACGTCGGAGATCTGGGGAATATTTTCGATGCGGCAGACGCCGTCGACCAGAAGGGCGGCGGGAATGATGGCGACCGCGGCGTTCTTCGCGCCGCTGATGTGCACTTCACCAAAGAGCGGATGACCGCCCTGCACGATGTATTTCGTCATAGTAACTCCTTAATAAGAGACGGTGAGACTTCTTTTCGTTATCGTAAAAACAGCAGGGGAAAACCGCCTGCTCATGGTATTCACATAATACATCAACAGTATACCAAAAAAAACAGAAAAAGCAATGCTGCACAGTAAGAAATTAGAATTGCTGCAAGAAAAATTTCATTCTCGTGTGATCTCGCCGGTCTTGCAGTTCACATAATAACTGCTGACATCCGTGGAGATGCGCCACACGCCTTGCAGCCGCAGCGGCGAGGCAGACGACGTCTGGAGAAGATACCCTTCGTCCAGCGCGCGGACCTCGGTACATACGACGCCCGAAACGCTGCAATAGTCCAGAAAATGCACCAGCGCGTCGACCGCGTCGAGGCCGTCTGTGCGGCGGCCCTCGTCGAGCGCGGGCAGAAAGGTACCGGAAACGCCGGTGAGCGAGCTGTCAGAAAACGTGAGCGTCAGCGAGGCGTTAAAGATGAGCTGACCTTTTTCGCTGCGCATGCCCGTGACGCTGCCGCTGCCATCCGTGCGCTGGGAGGTGAGAAAAGTGTAGCCAAACGTTTTGAAAAGCTGTTTGCTAAAGCTCTCGGGATCGTCGACCGGTCGGGAGAGAAGCGCGTCGGCCGTGCCGCCGGAGCGGATGGAGCACGAGCCGTATTCGCCGGTGAAGCGGCTCACACCACCGCCGGAATCGCTGCTCTCGGCAGTGCCGAGCAGGGCGGAGGCGAAGGCCTCTTCGCGTGCGGCGTCGCGCTCAAGCGAGAGGGAGAGGTGCGTTTCCTCATCGGGCAGCAGCGCGCGGTCAAAGGCGACGCCGTTTTTTTCAAAAAGCGTGCAGAGCTGCTCGACGCGGCGCTCGTTCGAGTCGCGCTCCTCGGCGCGGCGGCTGAGCAGCAGGAAGAGCAGAAACGCGTTGACGAGCAGCAAAATGACGATGACGATATTTTTGAGCCGCGAGGTTTTCATGTTCGGGCGTCCTTTCCGGAAAGATCAGTCGGCAAACCAGCCGACGCCGACGGTGTCCGCGCCGTGCTCGTCGTAGCAGACGTGCAGCTCGGCGCTCAAATATTTGCTGTCCGCGATGGCTGCGGCCTGCCGGATGGGCAGCAGCAGTGCGGGCGAATCGCTGAGCGTATAGCTGCGGCAGTGGAGGAAAAATTCCGTGATGGTCTGGTCTTCGATCGTGACCGTGGCGGCGTGGCTGCCGTCGGAAAAGCGCAGCGGCGTACCGCCGACCGCATAGTCAAAGCTCACGGTGAAGCGCTTGTTGCTGCTGTCGATCTCGCTGAGATAGAGCTCGGCGTCGCCGCTTACGTCGCGAAGCAGCGTGAAGGCGAGGCGCTGCGCGCCCGCGACGGCTTCGAGCATCGTGGGCTTTTCGGTCGAGGCGGCGGAGACATAGTAGAGCGAGCCCGCCTCGGCCTCGTCCGCGCCCTGATAGAAGACGCTGCCGTCGGGCTCAAGGCGCAGCGTGCCGTAGACCTCTTTGATAATGGTGTTGCCGGAGGAGTCGGTGTAGCCGCTTTCCGTGTGGGGGTTGAACTCCGCAAGGCGCAGAAATGTCGCCTGATCGGTGAGGGCATTGCTCGCCGAGAGCGTGTAGCGCTGCGGCGGTTCGCTGAAAATGAGCGTGTAGGGCGAGAGCTGAGAGAACTCGCCGGAGAGCGAGAACGCAAAATCTGTGCCGTTGCCATCGAGCGAGGCGAGCGCTTCGCGCAGTGTCGCGCTGCTTACCGCCGTCCGGCTGACAAAAAAGCCCTGATTGGCGTCCTGTAAGTAGAGCGTTGCGCCGTTTTCCGCGGGGCAGAGCACAAGCCGCGTGACGCGCAGGAGCGAGGACTCCGGCGCGTCGTTGACGCCGAGAATGCGGCTGAGCACTTCGAGCGGCGTGGGGGCCTCCAGATCGAGGTAGATGCTGCTCGCGTGCAGTGCGGTGAGCAGTTTTTCACCGCTGCACGCTTCGTAAGTGGTAGCAGAGCCAAGTGCCTCGCCGAAAAACGCACCGGCGAGCTCAAAATCTGTGTCAAGCGTCGTGATGGCGCTGAGCCCGTAGCGGGCGTATTCGTTCGTGAACACCACGCGCACGGGGAGCGCGAGCTCGGTCAGATCAGTGGTGACGGCGGTATCGGTCGAGGTGTCGCCCGCGAGCCAGTCCTGCGCGAGCTCGTAGGGCGTCTTGCCCGCAAGGTCGCCGACAAGCGGCGTCTGGATCAGAAGCAGTACGGCGGTAACGGTCAAAACGGCGATCGCGGCGTTTTGCAGATGGCTCATGAGCGTGGCGTTCTTATTCATGGGAATCCTCCCCGCCGATGGGCTGGGTGATGGGCAGCTCTAAGCGGACGGTCGTGCCGGGGCCGGGGCGGTCAACGAGCGTGAGCGAGCCGTGGTGACGCTGGACGATCTCCGTCGCGATGGAAAGGCCGAGGCCTGTGCCGCCGGATTCGCGCGATCTTGCTTTGTCGACGCGGTAGAAACGCTCGAAAATGCGGCTGCGGTCGGCCTCGGGAATGCCGATGCCGTCGTCCGCGACCTCCATCCAGACAGTTTCGCCCTCGCTGCCCGCGGTGACACGGATGTGGCCGCCGTCGGGCGTGTACTTGACGGCATTGCTGAGGACGTTGAGCATGACCTGCTCGATGCGGCCGCGATCGCCCATGATGAGCGGGAGATTTTCGGTATAGTCGTGCGTGAGCTCGTGCTTGTGGCGGCGGGCCTCAAGCTCCGTCGAGCGGAGCACGGAGTCGATGGCGGCGGAGAAGGGGAAACGCACCATGTTCATCTCGCTGCGGCCGGAGTCAAGGCGCGAGAGCGTCAGAAGGTCCTGCACGATGTGGGTCATGCGGTCTGTTTCGCTGATGACGACATCGAGGAAGTCGTTTTCCGTCTCGCGGCTCAAGTCGTTGCCCGCCTCGCGGATGGTCTCGGCATAGGAGCGGACATTCGTGAGCGGCGTGCGCAGCTCGTGGGAGACATTGGCGACGAACTCCTTGCGGCGCTCCTCGGTTTTGCGCTGCTCGGTCACATCATGCAGCACGATCAGAACGCCGCCGCTTTCCTCGTCGGAAAATGGCGCAAAGTAAAGCTCCACGCTGCGCTCGCCGACGGAAAGTTCCCCTTCCACATAGTCGCTGCGCTGCATGGTGATGACATGGGAAAACGGGCAGATGGACTCGAAGAGCTCGCTGTAAACGCATTCGCCCGCCGTGCGGTTCAAAAGCTCGCACGCGGCGGGGTTGCAGTGGATGAGCTTGCCGCTGCCGTCGTAGGCGACGACGCCGTCGCTCATGTGGAGAAACAGCGTGTCGAGCTTATTGCGCTCGTTCTCCACGGCTTCGAGCGTGGAGTGGAGCACGGACGCCATGTCGTTGAATGTGGTGGTCAGAACGCCGATCTCGTCCGTCGATTCGACGGCGAGCGTCTCGTCGAAGTCGCCGGTCGCGATGCGCTCGGCGCCCTCGGTCAGTTTTTCAATGGGGTCGATCATGGTCTTGGCGAGCAGGAACGACAAAAGCACCGAGACGAGAAGACCGACGAGCAGTGCTTGCAGAATGATGAACAGCAGCTCAGAGTTCAGCGACGAGACCGTGGTGCGACTGTCGCGGATGTAGATGATGAAGCTGTTGTCGCCACCGGAGATGGGGATGGCAACATCCATATAGCTTGCGGCAAGGTCGCTGTGGTCGCCGACCTCGCCGTTGCGCGCGGTGAGGATATTTTCCGTCTGCTCAAGCAGCTGGCCGTCCTCGTTGCTCGAAGCAAGCACTTCGCCGCTGCGGCCGTCGAGAACATAGTAGTTGCGGTTGCGCGAGTCAATGCTCAGTGTGCCGGAGTAGGCCTCGAGCATCATTTGCAGGCGCGCGGCGCCGTCCTCCTGCGCGGCCTCTTCGCGCAGTGAGCTCACGAACGCGGCGTTGGACTCGCCGAACACTTCGCTCATCTGCTCGTAAAAATCGTCAATATAGAAGTTCGTGACGCTGGTCATCAAAAACGCGCCCACCACCGCCATCAGCGAGGTGACGAGCAGCAGCATGATCATCACGAGTTTCATATGCAGGCTGCGGAACATAGCAGGAGACTCCTTTCCCGGAAAAGTGCGCGCAACTTACGCCTGCGCGGAGAAATAATAGCCCACGCCGCGGCGCGTGAGGATGTAGGCCGGCGCGGCGGGGTTGTCCTCGATCTTTTCGCGCAGGCGGCGGACGGTGACGTCCACCGTGCGCGCGTCGTCGCCGACGTAGCCGTAGTTCCAGACCTGCTCCATCAGATCGACGCGGGAGAAGACCTTGCCGGGGTGGCTGGCGAGGAACGTCAAAAGCTCATACTCGCGCTGCGTGAGGTCGATGGGCACGCCGTTTTTGCGCACCTGGAAGCTGTCGGTGTTGATGGTGATGCCGCCGCCGGCGCTCATGGCGTTGTCCTCCGCCGCGGGAGCGGAGAGCATCGTTGTGCGGCGGATGTTCGCTTTGACGCGCGCGAGCAGCTCGCGCATGGAAAAGGGCTTGGTGATGTAGTCGTCCGCGCCGATCTCAAGGCCCAAGATCTTGTCCTCCTCCTCTTCGCGCGCGGTCAGGATGATGACGGGCACGTTGTCGCCCTCGGCGCGCAGCGCGCGGCAGACGTCAAAGCCCATCATTTTGGGCATCATCACGTCGAGAAGAATGAGGTCGGGCTTTTTCTCGCGCGCCATGGCAAGGCCCGCCTCACCGTCGTAGGCCTCGAGCGTGTTATAGCCCGTACGCTGGAGGTTGAAGCGGATGATATCGACGATGTTTTTCTCATCCTCGACAATGAGGACGGTCTTCTTCTGTTCCATCAGTTTTCTTTCTCCTGTCTCTCTTTTTGCGCCGTGCGCAGGGCGTGGACCTTGAGGATGCCGCAGACGGTCTTCGCGTCCTCGATCTCGCCGCGCATCACGCGCGCGAGCATGTCGGAAAACGGCGTGCGGTAAAGCTCTAAAAACTCGTCCTCGTCAGGATTTTGCTCACCGAAGGTCAGACCCTCGGCAAGATAAAGGTGCAGCACCTCGCTGTAGCAGCCGGGGGAGACGAGGAGCTTGCCGAGATTCGTCATGCGCTTCGGCGTTGCGCCCGTTTCCTCCTTCAGCTCACGCAGCGCGGCCTCATCGGGGTCCTCGCCGCGCTCCAGTTTCCCTGCGGGAATTTCCTCAAGCACACGGGAGAAGACATAGCGATACTGCTTTACGGTGAGCACGTTGTCGTTTTCGTCAAGAGCGACGATGGCGACACCGCCGGGGTGGTCGGCGACTTCGCGTACGCTCATTCTGCCGTTCGGCAGGAGCACGTCGTCGCGGTAGATATGCAGAATTTTTCCCTCGTAGATCGTCTCGCGGGAAAGCTGGCGTTCGGTCAGATCCATGATAAAACTGCCTCCTGAGTGCGGCGGATCGCCGCCAAAGCATGGGATAGATATTGAAATTATAGCACGGCGGCGGGCGGAATTCTACTATAAATTAAAGTGGATGGGCAGAATAGAGCGGAATGCGGCGCTTTTTCGAATTGTTACGTTTTTGTGACAGCCCTTGTGCTGGACGAAAAAGTATGCTACACTATCATGGAAGCGCAAAGGAGGCGATGTGCCGTGGCGGAGAAAAAGGGAATCAAGATCGCGGCGCAGAACCGCAAGGCGTTCCACGACTATTTTGTCGAAGACCGCTACGAGGCGGGCATCGAGCTCAAGGGCACGGAGGTCAAGTCCATCCGCGCCGGCACGCTCAACTTGAAAGACAGCTATGTCATCGTCAAAAACGGCGAGGCGAACGTGCTGTCGATGCACATTTCGCCCTACGACAAGGGCAATATCTTCAACCATGACCCCGACCGGCCCAAAAAGCTCCTTCTGCACAAGCGCGAGATAGGCAAGCTCTATTCGCTCGTCAAGCAGGACGGCTACGCGCTGATCCCGCTGAGCGTTTACTTCAAGGACGCGCGCGTGAAGGTCGAAGTCGGCGTGTGCAAGGGTAAGAAAAACTACGACAAGCGTGAGGACGCCGCCAAGCGTGACGCCAAGCGCGAGATCGACCGCGCGATGAAAGCGCGGAGATAAGGAGAGAAATTATGGCAAATCCGATCGTGACCATCGAAATGGAAAGCGGCGCGGTGATGAGCGGCGAACTCTATCCAGAGATCGCGCCCAACACCGTCAACAACTTCATCGCGCTGGCAAACTCCGGTTTTTACGACGGCGTGGTGTTCCACCGCGTCATCCCCGGCTTTATGATCCAGGGCGGCGACCCGGACGGCAACGGCACGGGCGGTCCCGGCTACGAGATCAAGGGTGAATTTTCCGCCAACGGCTTCAAGAACGATCTTAAGCACACGCTGGGCGTTCTCTCGATGGCGCGCACGATGATCCCTGACAGCGCGGGCAGCCAGTTTTTCATCATGGTGGCCGACGCGCCGCACCTTGACGGTCAGTATGCGGCGTTTGGTAAGATCACCGAGAATGCGCAGGCCGCTGTGGATATCTCCCGCGTGAACCGCAACATGTACAACGACATGCCGAAAAAGCCACAGGTCATCAAGACCATCCGCGTGGATACGCAGGGCGTTGACTATCCCGAGCCGGAGAAGATGTAATTTCATTTCCTTTTGCTTTCGCATACCTGACGGGTTTCCCGTATTCGCGGCGCACTTGTCGTGCGCCGCTCACACGGGGGCGTACCGGTTTCGACGGGGGTGTGGAGGCAGGATAAGCGGGCAGAGGCGCCTGGCCTCTATAAAACGGGTAACTTATAAATTAAAGAACAACAACGAAGTTGCTCTCGCTGCCTAAGTAGGCGGCCGTCTGAACCGGAGAGGCCACGGACCGGGGAAGGCGTCGTAAACGTGGCGTCCGTGAGGCGGGAAAGAGTTGACCTGCCCACGCATCATGACTCTACCAAAGCGTAAGGTCCGTCAGGTGTCCTTGCGCGGAGGGTATGTTTAAATCCTGACTGCGCCCGGAGAAAGTCCTGTTAAAGTGCTTTCGGACGCGGGTTCGACTCCCGCCGCCTCCACCATAAGTCTCGCCGTGATTTTAGTCAAATTGCGGCGGGCTTTTTTCGTTGACACATTGATGTTTGAATTGGACAGGGAAGTGTATTGTATGAAAAAAGTTCTATCGGTATCAATAAAGACGATCATCTTTTTTGTGGGTTGGGCCATATGCGTATCGGTTATCCCGATACCGGATACCGCAAGTGCGGTAATCTGGAGATTTTGGGCAGAACTGATCCCGCTTTTGTCCGTTATTGCGATCACACTTATTTTCTGGCTGGCAGATCAGAAAAAGATACGATTACATCTGACCGGGAAGCCTGTTTATAACATCATATTGGGCGGCGTAACAGGGACGATTTGGCTGGGGGCATCTGTGGGGATATTATCTATCCTCGGAGTTGTACAGATAGAGGGCAAAAATCAAATCGCTATGCTGTGGTTGTGGCTGCTTGCGGCTTTTCTCAATACCGTTATGCAGGAAATGCTGGTTCGCGGCTATTTATACCAGATGATAAAAAGTAACAGCAACATCGCCGCCGCGATTATCGTATCTACGGGCTTATTTACATTTGCGCACGGCGGCGCGTTTGAGGCAGGGATCCTTCCTGTGCTCAATGTCATCACAATGAGCCTTTTTATGACGGCGGTTTTGGAATACACGGGTTCCTTGATCGCGCCGATCGTGATCCATTTTTTGTGGAACGGTGTGGGCGCGATCATTCTGGGAGGAGTCTCTCTGGCGGAAGATTATCCTCACTTGTTTGATATGACGATTCACGGCAATCCGATTCTGTCCGGCGGCAGCTGTAAAATCGAAGGTAGCATCATTGTGCTTTTTATGAATCTGGCGTTCTTGATTGGGTTTGTAGCCGCAAAAAAGAGAAAGGATCGGAATAGATAGTATCCGATTTGCTGTAATGAACTGTTCCTTACTTTGACGATGAGATGGGGGAATAACAACGTCCCGCTTTGCAATGTCCGCTACAACATCATCTATGAAAAAATCCCGAAAGATCATCTTTCGGGATTTTTTGTCAGCCGCTGAGCTCGCGGATCTCGTCCTGAATGAGCCGGCCTGCCGCGTCGGCGGGATACGCCGGAACAGAGCGGCATGACAATGAAATAAGTATCCACGCAGGCCGAGCATTTCTGCTCGGCCTTTTTATTTTAACAGGAGGAAAAGATGATGGAAATTTACGGCACGATTCAATTCAGGCTCATTCTCCCGCATATCCCCGGCTTCCAGCAGGAGCCACTGCCGGAGCCTGTTTGCAGCCATTCCCCGGATTGCAAGGACTGCCCCTATCCCCGCCACGGCTTTCTCTGCTGGGGCGCGGATGGGACCTGCCTGCGGAGCCGAATGAACGAGATCAACGAGAAAAAGGAGGACAACGATCATGATGAGCGCAGTTCTGAGTAATCCAGGCCACCAGGAATACGGCGTGGCGACCATCTCGTTCCCCATTCCGAATGACCAATACACATACTGCATGGACTTGTTGGAGGCATTGGAGATCGGCGATGCGGTCAAGGCGGACTGCAAGGTGGAGAAGATCGACAGTTTCTACACTGTCCTGAAACGAGCGGAAATGCTCACGGTCAATGTGGAGGAGCTGAACTATCTCGCCAAACGGCTGGACAGCTTCGACACCGGCGAGGCCGCACAGTTTCAGGCGATGGCCCACAAGCTGGAGCTGTTTGAGTTAAAGGATCTCATCAACCTGACCTTCTGCTACCAGCAGGCTACGGTCATCACCGACTTTTCCGACCTCGCCGCTATTGGCCGTAACCACTACATGAACCTGCACGGCGGCAGCGCAAGCGTGGATGAGCTGAACGCGCTGGACGGCAAGAAAACCGCACGGCAGCTCATCGAAAGCGGCAGCGGCACGATCACGCCCTACGGCGTAGTCTACGACAACGGCATGAAGCTGGAGCAGTTCTACGACGGCCGCTTCTTCCCCTGCTATTACTACAAGCCGAATGTCATCACCATTGCGGTGACCTCCAAAGCCGAGCCGGAGGACACAGAGCACATCTTGATTACTCTGCCAACACGCCGGCAGACCCTACCGTGCTGGACGCGTTTTATCAAACTGAGCGGCGCTACATCGGAAACCCTAATTCCACCCACCCCGCAGGGTGGGCAGCGCAGGTGGAAATGGCCCGGGTGACGGACGGCATCGCGGAACTTCTGGGCGCAGCGCCCGAGGAGATCATCCACACCTCCGGCGCGAGCGAATCCAACAACCTTGCGCTCAAGGGCATCGTGCAGGCGTCCCGCCATGTGGGAAAGCATATCATCTCCACGGCGCTGGAGCATTCCTCCGTGGGCGGCGCGCTGTCCGCATTGCAGCAGCAGGGCTGCGAGGTCGACCTCGTGGACATCCGGCGGAACGGCACCATTGATTTGGAACATCTGCGCGAGCTTTTGCGAAAGGACACAGTGCTCGTCGCCATCTGCGCGGTGGACAGCGAACTCGGCACGGTGCAGCCGATCCAAGAGATCGCGGATATTTTGAGAGACTATCCCAACTGCCGCCTCCATGTGGACGCGACGCAGGCCGTGGGGAAGACCAAGCTGGTGCTCTCCGGTGTGGACACAATGAGCATCGCGCCGCACAAGTTTTACGGCCTGAACGGCAGCGGCCTGCTGGTCAAAAAGAAGGACCTTGTGCAGATCCACGGCGGCGGCAGCACCACGCCCTATCGCAGCGGCACGCCCGCACTGGGCATGGCGATGTCGATCGAGAAGGCGCTGCGTTTGGCGCTCGAAAATCAGAACGAGCGCATCGCACACGTTGCGGCGCTGAATCGTCTGCTGCGCGCGGAGCTTGCGAAGTATCCAAAAGTCCGCTTCAACAGTCCGGAAAACGCCGTGCCGCACATTTTGAATCTGAGCGTCAACGGCGTCAAGGGGACGGCTTTTCAGCAGGAGCTGGGAAAAAATGATGTCTGCGTGTCCGTGAAGTCCGCCTGCTCGGTGGAGGGGACGCCGTCCAAGGCGGTCTACGCGGTGAGCCGCGACCGGAAAAACGCGCTGTCCTCGTGGCGCATCAGCCTCAGCCACCTGACAACAGAGGCGGAAATCGCGGAATTTCTGCAAATTTTTGACCGCTGCTATCGGGAGCTTGCGCAATGAACGCTCCGCCGCGGCGGAAGCTATTAGAGAAGAGGGAGTTATCCATGCCAAGAACGTTAGAGCCCTATCAGATGATCGAGCGGAGCATCATCAAAAAATACCGCGACGAGCTGTGGAAGCCGTTTGTCTATGCGGTGAAAAAATATGAACTCATTCAGGCGGGGGACAAGATCGCCGTGTGCATCTCCGGCGGCAAGGACTCGATGCTGATGGCAAAGCTCATGCAGGAGCTTCACCGCCACAGCGACGTGCCGTTTGAGCTGGTGTTCCTCGTCATGGATCCGGGCTACAACGCCATCAACCGCCAGCGCATCGAGAGCAACGCGGCGCTGCTGCACATCCCCATCACGGTATTCGAGACCAATATCTTCGAGGTGGCCAACAGCACGGACAAATCGCCCTGCTACCTCTGCGCCCGCATGCGGCGCGGCCACCTTTACAGCAAGGCCAAGGAGCTCGGCTGCAACAAAATCGCGCTGGGTCATCACTTTAACGATGTGATCGAGACGACAGTGATGGGCATGTTTTACGGCTCGCAGCTGCAGGCCATGCTGCCAAAGCTCCACAGCGACAACTTTGAGGGCATGGAGCTCATCCGCCCGATGTACTGCATCCATGAGGAGAACATCATCGCCTGGCGGCAGTACAACCAGCTCGAGTTTATCCAGTGCGCTGCCGCTTTACAGAAAACTGCACCATCTGCGACAACGGTGGAGGCGGCTCAAAGCGTCAGGAAATCAAGATCCTGCTGCGCCGCTTAAAGCGGGACAACCCCAACATCGAAAAATCCATCTTCAACAGCATCCACACTGTTGCACTCGACACCTTCCCCGGCTACAAGACAAAGGGCGAGGTGCACTCGTTTTTGGAAGGCTACGAGGAGTGAACGGCATATTTTTGCAGCAGGGAAGATCATTGATTTAACAATGCAGCCCCGCCCGAATCAAATCGGGCGGGGCTGCTTCCATTTTGAAATTTACTTGGCCTGCTTCATGCTCAGGCTGATGCGCTTTTTCTTCTCGTCGACTTCCAGCACGACGACCTTGACAACGTCGCCGACGGACACGACCTCGGACGGGTGCTTGATGAACTTGTTCGACACCTGCGAGATGTGGACAAGTCCATCCTGATGCACGCCGATGTCCACGAACACGCCGAAGTCGATGACGTTGCGCACCGTGCCGGTCAGCACCATACCGGGCTTTAAGTCCTTCATCTCGAGCACGTCGGTGCGCAGGATGGGCTTCGGCAGCTCGTCACGCACGTCGCGTCCGGGCTTTAGAAGCTCTGATACGATATCGCGCAGCGTGGGAACGCCGACACCGATCTCACCTGCGGCCTTTTCCTCACCGTAGGTCTTGACGCGCTCGGGCAGATCGGCGAGCCTGCCGTCCTTCACGTCGGCGAGCGTGTGGCCGGTCAGGTCGAGCAGCGCCTTCGCGGCGTCATAGCTCTCGGGGTGGACGGCGGTGTTGTCGAGAACGCTCCTGCTCTCCGGCACGCGCAGGAAGCCTGCGCACTGCTGGAAGGCCTTGGGGCCGAGCTTTGGCACTTTCTTGATCTGCGCGCGTGAGGTGAACGTGCCATTCTCCTCGCGGTACGAGACGACATTTTTCGCCGTTGTGCCGTTCAGGCCCGCGACGCGCTGCAAAAGTGACGGCGACGCCGTGTTGATATCCACGCCGACGGCGTTGACGCAGTCCTCGACCACGCCGTTCAGCGCCTCGTCGAGCTGCTTTTGCGGCATGTCGTGCTGATACTGCCCCACGCCGATGGCCTTGGGGTCGATCTTCACGAGCTCGGCAAGCGGGTCCTGTAATCTCCGCGCGATGGACACGGCGGAGCGGAGGTTCACGTCGTACTGCGGGAATTCCTCGGCGGCGAGCTTGCTCGCCGAGTACACGGACGCGCCCGCCTCAGAGACGATCATGTAGCTCACGTGCGCACTGCCCTCGTTCACCTGACGGATGAGCTCGACGGCCATCTGTTCGGTCTCGCGGCTGGCCGTGCCGTTGCCGATGGCGATGTGCTCCACACCGTGCTTTTTGATGAGCGTTGCCAGCGCGGCGATGGCTTCATTTTTCTGCCGCTCGCCGTAGGTCGGGTAGACCACGGCGGTATCGAGCACCTTGCCTGTGCCGTCCACGACGGCGACCTTGCAGCCCATGCGGTAACCGGGATCAAGGCCCATCGTGACCTTGCCCTTGACCGGCGGCTGCATCAAAAGCGGCTTTAAGTTGAGCGCAAACTGGCCGATGGCACCCTCGTCTGCCTGCTCAGTGAGCTGATTTCGCACCTCGCGCTCGAGCGAGGGGAAGATGAGACGGTCGTAGGCGTCCTCGGCGGCGGACTTGACGAATTCCATGGCGGCGGAGCCGGGCTTCACGACTGCACGGCGCAGCAGCGGGAGCGCCTGCTCGCGGTCGAGCGCGATGGAGACCTTCAAAATGCCTTCTTTTTCACCGCGGTTGATGGCGAGCACCTGATGCCCCTGCAAGCGGGCGACGGACTGCGTAAAATCGTAGTATAGGCGATAGACGCTGTCGTCCTCGGCCGCGGCCCTGCTCACAAGCTGGCCCTGACGGGAAATGAGCGCGCGAAGGCTCTTGCGGATGGCTGCGTCGTCAGAGATCTGCTCAGCGATGATGTCGCTCGCGCCCTGCAGGGCGTCCTCGACCGTCTCGACGCCCTTTTCGGGGTCGACAAAGTCGCGCGCGGCCTCCTCGGGCCGCGGGCAGTCTCGCTCCTGCGCGAAGAGCAGCGCGGCGAGTGGTTCAAGGCCCTTTTCCTTCGCCATCGTGGCGCGGGTGCGGCGCTTTTGCTTGTAGGGGCGGTAGAGGTCTTCGACCTCGGCGAGCGTTTTGGCGCTGTCGATGGCGGCAGCGAGCTCGTCTGTAAGCTTGCCCTGCTCGTCGATGGACTTTTTCACCGCTTCGCGGCGCTCTTCAAGACCGCGGAGGTATTGGAGGCGCTCTTCGAGCGTGCGCAGAGAGGTGTCGTCCATTGCACCGTGGAGCTCCTTGCGGTAGCGGGCGATAAAGGGGATGGTGTTGCCCTCGTCGAGCAGATGCACGACGTTTTCAACGTGCCGGGGGTCTTTGCCGAGCTCGGCAGCAAGGGCCTGAATGAGATCCATAAAATGTTCCTTTCGTATATCGGGCGCCGAAGCGGCGCGGTCAAGTGAATCAGCAATGTCCGCCCGAAAGCGGGCGGAACGCAAAATTTATTATACCGCATCGCGCGGCGATGCGCAAAGCCTTTTGCGCAGAAAAAAGGCGGAGGATCGGCGCGACGGCTGGGGCTTTACATTTTGCCGCTTTGACGGTAAAATACGACGCAGCGTTCAAAGGCATCGAATGCTTCGCTTTGCCGCTCAAAGACGGCATTTTTCAGCAAGAGAAGGAGAAAGCAAAATGCAGAAGAAAAACAACAAAGGCGTCATCGCCCTCATCATCGTGCTTGTGCTGGCGGCTGCCGCGCTCGTCATTTGGCAGACAAACAAGCCGGAGACGCAGCAGGGCGGTAAGGCGATCACCGTCAACGTCGACCACCTGAACGGCGATGACACGACCTTCACCATCCACACCGACGAAGAGTACCTGCGCGGCGCGCTCGAGCAGGAAGACCTCATCGAGGGCACAGAGAGCGAGTACGGCCTCTATGTGCTGACCGTGGACGGCGAGACCGCCGACGAGAACGAGCAGCAGTGGTGGGGCTACAGCGTGAACGGCACGTTTGCCGAGCTCGGCGTGGACAGCCAGCCCGTCGCGGACGGCGATGTGTACGACTTTGTGCTGAATGTCGGCTGGTAAGTCCGCAAGACTCAGCATCCGCGAGATCGCGGAGCTGTCGCTTTTCTGCGCGCTGATGGTTGCGGGCAAGGAGTGCCTGCGCCTTATCCCGAACGTGCATCCCGTCACGCTGCTGCTGCTTTTGGCCACGGCGGTGTACGGCGCGAAGGCGCTTTATCCGGCGTTCGGCTTTGCCCTGCTCGAGATCGCGCTTTACGGCGCGGGGCTTTGGAACCTGATGTATCTCTACGTCTGGCCGATCGTCGTGCTCGCTGCGCTGCCGTTTCGCAGAAGCGAGAGCCGCGCATTCTGGGCGGCCATCGCGGGGCTGCACGGGCTGTGCTTCGGCGCGCTGTGCGCCATTCCGTATTTTTTCATCGGCGGATGGCAGATGGCGTTTTCGTGGTGGGTCTCGGGCATCCCGTATGACGTCATCCACTGCGTGTCAAATACGGTCCTCGTCTTCGTGCTCTTCCCGCCGCTGCGGCGCGCACTGGAGCGCGCGAAGAAAACGTCGGGCGGAAGAGAATAGCAAAAAGCACCTGCCTTCAAGGCAGGTGCTTTTTGTCTGGTCGTGTCGCTTTTCAGCGTATAAGTGTCAGAACAGCGTTTCCTCATCCTCGGCAAACAGCCTGTCGTTGACGGCGAAAAGGTCCATGCCGTGCAGCAGCCCGTAAATGATGATCGCATCGCGCCGGACCTTGGGGTAGAGCTCAGCGTAGCCGCAGTTGCGCAGCAGCTCCTGTGCCTCTTCGAGCGATGCGTTCAGCCCGAAACACAGGCACAGCACGCGGCTGCGCGAGGGATTGCGCCGCCCTGCGAAAATCTGGTGCAGGTAAATTTCACTCATGCCGGACTGCTTGGCAAGCGAGGCTTTGGAGATGCCCTTTCGCTCCAGCATTTCGTTGAGCAGCATCGATGCGCTCTCCGAAGAAAAATTTGCCTCGTTTGCAGAGAGAAACGCCTGTAAGTTTGGCGCGTCCATCAGTTCGCTGCGCAGTCCGTCCGTGTTTTTCCGTTTCACTTCCATCTTCATCCATCTTCCGCCTTTACAAAAACTTAAGTTCTCAGTATGATATTTCCTGTTCATTTTACCGTTTTCGACAGGCGAAAACAATATGCTGGCTGCATAGGGTGTGAAATTTATGACGCTGTATGAGAGCTTTTTGGAGGCTGTGACAACCGAATACGACACGCTCCGCGTGCTGAAGC
>OKSC01002128.1_pt1 | contig 17649 bp, 10 predicted proteins | sample 1601161 | NCBI WGS metagenome assembly OKSC01 (sample SAMEA3541552, study PRJEB24748) | human gut metagenome | biome: human gut; feature: human-associated habitat; material: faeces | place: China | collected 2012
ATAGATAAAGCCGTACCGCTTTTTCATCTCGCCGGTGGAGGCGCTTACAAGGTCGATGGGCCCCCATGTGGTGTAGCCCATCAGGGGCAGACCGTCCTCGTTGATGGCCTTTTCCATCTCTTCGATGTGCGCCCGCAGATAGTCGATGCGGTAGCTGTCGTGGATGGAGCCGTCCGGCTCTACGGTATCCACCGCGCCCAGACCGTTTTCCACGATGAACATGGGCTTTTCGTACCGGTCGTAAATGGTGTTCAGGGTCACCCGCAGACCCACCGGGTCGATGGCCCAGCCCCACTCGCTGGCTTTCAGGTAGGGGTTCTTCACCGATGCCGACACGGCGTTGCCTTCCGCATTCTCTGCCGCCATCAGCTCCTTATCCACCGTGATGCAGCGGCTGGAATAGTAGCTGAAGGACACAAAATCCACCGTGCCCTCCCGCAGCGTGCGGTCGTCCTCGGGCTGTGTGTGCAGCTGCACCCCGGCGCGCTCCATCCGCTTTTTAGCCCACACGGGGTAAGCGCCGCGCACCTGTACGTCGGTAAAGAAGTAGTTGTCCCGGTCGGCCTCCTGCGCCGCCCGCACATCCTCCGGGGCACAGGTGCGGGGGTAGAACTGCCCTGCCGCCAGCATACAGCCCACCATGGCGTCCGGCATTTTTTCGTGCGCCAGCTTTACCGCCTTTGCGCTGGCCACCAGCTCGTGATGGGCGGCCTGATACTTGACCTGCTCCACATTCTCGCCGGGGTAGAATACCAGCCCTGCACCGGTAAAGGACAGGTGCAGCAGCATATTGATCTCATTAAAAGTGAGCCAGTACTTCACCTTGCCTTTGAAGCGGTCGAACAGCACCTCGCAGTAGTGGACGTAGGCGTCCACCATGCGGCGGTCCTTCCAGCCGCCGTATTTTTTGATGAGGGCAATGGGAGTGTCAAAGTGGCAGATGGTGACCAGCGGCTCGATGCCGTACTTATGGCACTCGTCAAAAATGCTGTCGTAGAAAGCCAGTCCTGCCTCGTTGGGCTGAGCGTCATCGCCATTGGGCAGGATGCGGGTCCATGCAATGGACAGCCGGAAGCACTTGAAGCCCATCTCTGCAAACAGGGCGATATCCTCTTTATAATGGTGATACAGGTCAATGGCCTCGTGGCTGGGGTAGAAATGTGTGTCATCGCAGCCCAGCATTTCCATATAGCCCGTTGCCACCGGAAAACGGTCCGGGCCGAAGGGGGTCACGTCCACCGTTGCCAGACCCTTGCCGTCTGCCTGCCATGCACCCTCGCACTGGTTGGCAGCGGTAGCGCCGCCCCACAAAAAGCCCTTGGGAAATTTGCCCATACTCTTTACCTCCTTGTTTACTTTTGCGCCCCTGCGGAGCGCAGATATACTCATACTACTATGATACCGCAACCGGCGGCGCTTGTCCATGACTGCATTTTGCAAAGGTGCGTGCATTTGGGGATAAAGTACGACTTTTATCGTCAAAACGCCGAAATTTCCTGCTGCTTTTTGCGCACTTTTCACGATAAAAACACAAAACTTGCCTGTTTTTCTTTTATTCTGTTCCTTTTAAACCGCGCGGCAGTATGGTAGAATAATAGGGTAAGAACTGCGCTGCGCTGCTGCGCTGCTGAGAACATGGAAAAATGGAGTGTTTGATTATGACTGAGTTCAAACCCATCAAAGAAGGCAAAGTCCGCGAGATCTACGACAATGGCGACAGCCTGATCATGGTTGCCACCGACCGCATTTCTGCGTTTGACGTCATCCTGAAAAACAAGGTCACCAAAAAGGGCACCGTGCTCACCCAGATGAGCAAGTTCTGGTTTGATTACACCCGCGATCTGCTGCCCAACCACATGTTGAGCGTGGATGTGCAGGATATGCCGGAGTTCTTCCGCCAGCCCCAGTTCACCGGCAACAGCATGATGTGCCGCAAGCTGACCATGCTGCCCATCGAGTGCATTGTGCGCGGCTACATTACCGGCAGCGGCTGGGCCAGCTACCAGAAGACCGGCAAGGTGTGCGGCATCCAGCTGCCCGAGGGCCTGCAGGAGTCCGATAAGCTGCCCGAGCCCATCTACACCCCCTCCACCAAGGCAGAGATCGGCGACCACGACGAGAACATCTCCTACGAGCAGAGCATTGACGTGCTGGAGAAGCAGTTCCCCGGCCACGGTCTGGAGTACGCCACTAAGCTGCGCGACTACACCATTGCCCTGTACAAGAAGTGCGCCGAGTATGCACTGTCCCGCGGCATCATCATTGCCGATACCAAGTTCGAGTTTGGTCTGGACGAGGACGGCAACGTGGTGCTGGGCGACGAGATGCTGACCCCGGACTCCTCCCGCTTCTGGCCGCTGGAGGGCTACGAGCCGGGTCACAGCCAGCCCTCCTTCGACAAGCAGTTCGTCCGCGACTGGCTGAAGGCCAACCCCGACAGCAACTACGACCTGCCGCAGGATGTCATTGACAAGACCATTGCCAAGTATCTGGAGGCCTACGAGCTGCTGACCGGCAAAAAGCTGTAAGCGTATCCCGTATCCATAAAAATCAAGGCTGCTGCGGAAAATTTTCCGCAGCGGCCTTTTTTGCGCCCTGTCCCTTGACATTGAGCGAGAATATGAGTAATATATGTATTGTATCAAACAGTTTCACATCGAACAACTTGAATAGAGGAAACCATTATGTGTACACAGCACCCTATTGAAGAGCACTGCAAGCTGGACCCGCCGTGGGATGGGCCGCAGGTCATTCCCGCCCAGCTGCGCCGGGTGGATAACCTGATCTTCCGCAGGCTGAACCAGTTTTCCCGCGCCAACGGGGTAGAGCAGACCACCCCCATGCACGGGTGGATCATCGAGTATCTCTACCGCCACCGGGACGAGCCGGTGTTCCAGCGGGACATCGAGCGGGAGTTTTCCATCACCCGCTCCACGGTGACGAACATTTTGCAGCTGATGGAGCGCAAGGGCTACATCCAGCGGCTGAGCGTGCCGCAGGATGCTCGGCTCAAGCAGCTGGTTTTGACCGAGGAGGGCATCCAACGGCACGAAAAGACCCTGCTTTCCTTCCACCAGACCGACGATTATGTGGCCGGACTGCTGACCGAGGAGGAGAACGCAGAACTGCTGCGGCTGCTGAACAAGCTGCGGGAAGCACTGAAATAACCACCTTTTCCGTCAAAGCGCCGAAAAAGGACTTGCTAAATTAGCAATTATGAACATTTTTCGAAAGCTATTGACATTCAGATTGTTTTGTATAAAATTGTTTTGTACCAAACAAATAAAATTAACAGGAGGGAACTCAGATGATCAAAAAGCTTGTGTCGCATCTGGGCGAGTATAAAGCCGCCTCGATCAAGACACCGCTCTTTGCTGCGCTGGAAGCCATTATGGATGTGCTGCTGCCCACCATCATGGCCTTTATCATCGACCAGGGCATTGAAAAGGGCGATATGAACGCCATCATCCGCTACGGCCTGCTTACCTTTCTGGTGGCAGCCATTGCGCTGGTGCTGGGCGTGCTGGCGGGCAAGTATGCCGCCGAGGCATCCACCGGCTTTGCCGGAAATCTGCGCGATGCCATGTATGAGAATATCCAGCACTACTCTTTTTCCAACATCGATAAATTCTCCACGGCGGGTCTTGTTACCCGCATGACCACCGACGTGACCAACGTGCAGAACGCCTTCCAGATGATCGAGCGGATGTGCGTGCGCGCCCCGGTGCATCTGGTGTTTGCGCTGACCATGGCAGTGGTCATCGGCGGGCCGCTGGCGCTGGTATTCGTGGTGGCGGTGGCTTTTCTGGTGGCGGTGCTGGCTGCCATCATGATCCCCACCTTCCGCATTTTTGACCGTGTGTTCAAGAACTATGATAACCTCAACGCCTCGGTGCAGGAGAACGTTTCTGCCATCCGCGTGGTCAAGAGCTTTGTGCGCGAGGGCTTTGAAAACGAAAAATACACTGCCGCCTGCGAGAGCCTGTACAAGCAGTTCGTCAACGCGGAAAGCCGGCTGAGCTTCAATAACCCCGCCATGCTGGTGGCGGTGTACGGCTGCAACATCGCGCTGAGCTGGTTCGGCGCAAAATATGTGCTGCACGGTGCCATTACCACCGGTCAGCTGAACGCGCTGTTCGGCTATATCATGAACATCCTCATGGCACTGATGATGCTAAGCATGGCCTTTGTGATGATCGCCATGTCCGCCGCTTCTGCCAAGCGTATCGTGGAGGTGCTGGACGAGCACACCGACCTGCCCCCGGCAAAGCAGCCGGTGCAGCAGGTGGCAGACGGCAGCATCCAGTTTGACCACGTTACCTTCAAGTATAAGCACGGCAGCGGCCAGCCGGTGCTGAATGATATCAGCTTTACCATCCAACCCGGCGAGACGCTGGGCATCATCGGCGGCACCGGCAGTGCAAAGTCCAGTCTGGTGCAGCTGATCCCCCGCCTGTACGATGCCGAGAGCGGCACCGTGCGTGTGGGCGGCGTGGACGTGCGGGATTATAACCTTGACGTGCTGCGCCGCGAGGTCTCCATGGTGCTGCAGAAGAACGTGCTGTTCAGCGGCACCATTCTGGATAATCTCCGCTGGGGCGATGCCAACGCCACCGAGGAAGAGTGCATCCGCATGGCAAAGCTGGCCTGCGCGGATGAGTTCATCCAGCGCTTCCCGGATAAGTACAATACATGGATCGAGCAGGGCGGCTCCAACGTGTCCGGCGGCCAGAAGCAGCGCCTGACCATCGCCCGCGCCCTGCTGCGCAAGCCTAAGGTACTGATTCTGGACGACTCCACCAGCGCCGTGGATACCGCGACCGATGCCAAGATCCGCAAGGCCTTCCGGGAGGAGATCCCCGGCACGACCAAGATCATCATTGCACAGCGCATCTCCTCGGTGCAGGATGCAGACCGCATTCTGGTGCTGGATAACGGCCAGATCAACGGTCTGGGCACTCACGCAGAGCTGCTGGCGACCAATGCCATCTATCAGGAGGTCTACAACAGCCAGACGCAGGGCGGCGGCGATTTTGACAAGCAGGGAGGTGCGCAGTAATGGCAGTAAAAGAAGTACATGGCCCCGGCCCGCGGGGCGCACGGGGGCCGCGCCCCAAGGTGGAAAACCCGGGCAAGCTGCTGAAGCGCATTATGGATGAGGTGTTCCGTAACTATCTGCCCCACTGCATCCTTGTGCTTGTGTGCATCGTGGTCAGCGCGCTGGCCAATGTGCAGGCCAGCCTGTTCTTGCAGACCTTGATGGACGACTACATCGTGCCCATGACCCACCAGCAGAACCCCAGCTTTGCACCGCTGGCCGGTGCATTGGTGCGGATGTGCTGCATTTACCTTGTGGGCATTCTGGCTGCATGGGCCAACGCCCGCATCATGGTCAACGTAACGCAGGGCACGCTGCGCAATCTGCGCACCAAGCTGTTCACCCACATGGAAAGCCTGCCCATCCGGTATTTTGACACCCATCCCCACGGAGATATCATGTCCGTGTACACCAACGATGTGGATACCCTGCGCCAGATGCTCAGCCAGAGCATCCCGCAGCTGGTGTCCAGCGTCATCACGATTGTGTCGGTGTTCTTCAGCATGTGCATGCTCAGCTGGCAGCTGACCATCGTTACCATGCTCATGGTGGCGCTGATGCTGTTCTGCTCCAAGCAGATCGCAAAAAGCTCCTCCAAGTACTTCATCCAGCAGCAGCGGGATCTGGGCAAGGTGAACGGCTACATCGAGGAGATGATGGAAGGCCAGAAGGTGGTCAAGGTGTTCACTCACGAGCAGCAGACCCTTGCCGGCTTCCGTGAGCTGAACGACCAGCTGAAAGAAAGCGCCAAGCAGGCCAATGCCTTCTCCAACATCATGATGCCGGTCAACGCCCAGCTGGGCAACATCAGCTACGCCATCTGCGCGCTGGTTGGTGCAGCCATGGCCGTGGGCGGCGTTGGCGGCATGACCCTTGGCACCGTGGTGGCTTTCCTCAGCCTGAACAAGGGCTTCAATATGCCCATCAGTCAGGTGTCCATGCAGGCCAACAGCGTCATTATGGCATTGGCTGGTGCCGAGCGCATCTTCAAGATGATGGACGAGCCCAGCGAGACCGATGAGGGCTATGTGACGCTGGTAAATGCCAAGTACGACCGCAACGACCAGCTGGTAGAAACTGCCGAGCGCACCGGCCTGTGGGCGTGGAAGCACCCCCACCACGACGGCACCGTTACCTACCACAAGCTGGCGGGCGATATTACCTTTACGGACGTGGACTTTGGCTATGTGCCGGAAAAAACGGTGCTGCATGACATCAACCTGTACGGCCGTCCGGGGCAGAAGATCGCCTTTGTCGGCTCCACCGGTGCAGGCAAGACCACCATCACCAACCTGATCAACCGCTTCTACGATATTCAGGAGGGCAAGATCCGCTATGACGGCATCAACATCCATAAGATCAAAAAGGCTGACCTGCGCCGCTCGCTGGGCATCGTGCTGCAGGACACCCACCTGTTCACCGGCACGGTGATGGAGAACATCCGCTACGGCCGGCTGGATGCCACCGATGAGGAGTGCATCGCTGCCGCCCGTCTGGCCAACGCAGATGGCTTTATCAAGCGCCTGCCGGAGGGCTACAACACCATGCTGACCGGCGATGGTGCCAACCTCTCGCAGGGACAGCGCCAGCTGCTGGCCATTGCCCGCGCAGCCGTAGCAGACCCGCCGGTGCTGATTTTGGACGAGGCGACCTCCTCCATTGATACCCGTACCGAGGCGCTGGTGCAGCGCGGCATGGACGGCCTGATGTATGGCCGCACCAGCTTTGTCATCGCCCACCGCCTGTCCACCGTCCGCAATGCAGACTGCATCGTGGTGCTGGAGCAGGGCCGCATCATCGAGCGCGGCAGCCACGACGAGCTGATCGCCAAAAAGGGCAAGTATTACCAGCTTTATACCGGTAATCTGGCCGAGAACTAAACAATTTCCCACCTTCTCACAAAGCCGCCGCACAGCCATGCCGCCGTGCGGCGGCTCTTTTTTACTCCCGTGAAAATGGTATACAAATGCTCCGGGCTGTGCTAGAATGGAGCAAACGAGAAAAAGGCTGGTGAGTGTATGCACCCTCTGACGGAATATCCCCGCCCGGCCATGCGCCGGGACAGCTACGAGAACCTGAACGGCCTGTGGCAGTACGCCATCACCGCCTCGGCGCAGCGCCCGGCGGGCTGGGACGGCGAGATCTTAGTGCCCTACGCGCCGGAGTGCCGCGCCTCCGGGGTGGGGCGCACATTGCAGCCCGGGCAGTGGCTGCACTACCACCGATATTTTGCGCCGCCCGCCGGGACGGGCGGCAGGGTGCTGCTGCATTTCGGCGCAGTGGACTACGCCTGCGCCGTGCAGGTGAACGGCCATCTGGTGGGCGGCCACCGGGGCGGCTACTGGCCCTTTACACTGGATATTACCGCGCAGCTCAACGGCACCGGCCGCAACAGCCTGTGGGTGGCAGTGCAGGACCCCACCGGCCACGGCACACAGGCGCGGGGCAAGCAGACTTTGCAGCCCGGCGGGATGTTCTACCCCGCGCAGAGCGGCATCTGGCAGACCGTCTGGCTGGAGCGCGTGCCGGAAAATTACATCCAGTCTCTCACCGTTACGCCGGACTACGATGCCCGCACGGTGACCGTGAAAGTGCATACCTCTGCGCCCGGCGGTGCGGCGAACCTGTGGGCGGTGGTGCGCGCCGGGGGTGTGACCATTGCCGAGGACTGGGGCGGTGATGAGGCCGACCAGGACGGTGAGGTGACGCTGCATATTGCGGACGAGTATTTCTTCCCGTGGAGCCCGGACACGCCCTTTTTGTACGACCTGACCGTGGGCACCACGCAGGGAGAGGAAGAACAGTTCGACACTGTGCACAGCTACTTTGCCCTGCGCAAGTGGAGCTGTGCACCGGACGCAAGGGGCGTGCTGCGCTTTTGCCTGAACGACAAGCCTATCCTGCTCAACGGCCTGCTGGATCAGGGCTACTGGCCGGAGGGACTGTACACCCCGCCCTCGGATGCGGCGGTGGAGCGGGAACTGAGCGAGGTAAAGGCGCTGGGCTACAACCTGCTGCGCAAGCACGCAAAAATCGAGCCGCAGCGCTGGTACTACCACTGCGACAGGCTGGGACTTGTGGTCTGGCAGGATATGGTCAACGGCGGCAGCAAGTATAACCTGTGGTTCGTCACCTACCTGACCAATGTTTTGCAGCCGCTTATGCGCCGCCTGCCGGACAAGGCGGCGCTGTGGGGGCTGCTGAGCCGGGGCAGCGAAAGCAGCCGGGAAGAATACCGCCGGGAGCTGGAAGATACGGTACAGGCGCTGCGCTGCCACCCCTGCGTGGGCTGCTGGGTGCCCTTTAACGAGGGCTGGGGACAGTACGATGCCGCCGGGGCAGTGCAAGCCATCCGCGCGCTGGACGACACCCGTCTTGTAGACGAAGCCAGCGGCTGGTACGATCAGGGCGGCGGGGACGTATACTCCCTGCACAACTACTTCTACCCCCTGCGGGTGCGCCCGCAGAAGCGCACCGTGGCGCTGAGCGAGTACGGCGGTATTGCATGGCCTATGCCGGGGCACGAGCCGCCCCGCAAGACCTACGGCTACGGCACAGCCAAAAGCCGGGAGGAACTGACCGCCCGCTACAAAAAATTGCAGCTGGGCGCAGTGCTGCCGCAGCTGCAAAAGGGGCTTTCGGCGCTGGTGTACACCCAGCTGACCGACGTGGAGGATGAGGTAAACGGTCTGTTCACCTACGACCGCACCGCCATCAAGCCGGACGCCAACGCCGTCCGTTCGGTGAACGCTGCCCTTGCCGCAGAGTTTGCAAGGGTAGTAAAATAGAACGCCTTTGGCGCGGGACGATTGGAAATGGCCTCAGCTATCGGGTTGCGGCACCCAGCATCCGCTTCGTGCCTTGGGTGGCACTTGCGTCTTGCTGGCCGCTGCCCCAACAACTCCTCCCTGTTTCCGCCACTGGCGGCGGTCGTTGTCGTTGCACTCTGGCAATCTTCAGCGGAAAATATATTCTTATGTTTGGGGCTGTTGCAAAATAAAAATGCGATAGCAACTAGCACAAAGAAATAGTGCAAAAACAGAGACCCGGAACCCTTTTTGAGCCATTTTGGCCCTGAAAAGGTTCCGGGTTTTGTGCATATTTTTTCAGAGAGCTATTTTGCAACGGCCCCTTTTTGGCAGGATGGACTTCGTCATTTTTGACAAACTCCGACAGCCCGGCTTAGAGCCTTCTCCAAAGTTTTCGGCGCATTCTTGACAGTACTTTTCTGATATATTAATATATTAACGACAACTCTCATCTGATATGGTGAGGAATTTCCGTACGGCATTCACAAACTGTATTCATTTTTTCGACTAAGAAAAGGAGAAAAGACCATGGAACTGAGCAGACGTGACTTTATGCGTAGCACCGCCGCCTTTACAGCTGTTGCCAGTGTGCTGGGCACCAGTGGCATCGCCTTTGCCCAGGACGCCGACCAGAACTGTCTGGTCAAGGTGGACAGCCCCGACCGCAATGCGCTGGCCAAGCGTTTTAAGGCCGGCAGTGCTGCCGGAGTGGAGTACTATGCCTACAACCCTCGCCGTTACGCCCCTGCCCTGAAGGGGAAGCTGCCCCTGATCGTTTTCCTCCACGGTGAGGACGGTGTGGGCCCCAACGGCACCCAGCTTACCGCCAACGACGGTGCCACCTTCTACATTTCTGACGAAATGATCCAGAAGAACCCCACCTACCTGTTTGCACCCCAGTGCCCCGGCAAGAACTGGACCGACCCGGACACCGTTACGGCCTTGAAGTCTGCTATCGACAGCTATGTGGCTGCCCACCGCATCGACCCGGACCGTATCTACATCGAGGGTATGTCCATGGGCGGTACCGGTGTCTGGAACATGATCCTGGCCTACCCCTACTACTTTGCCGCTGCCATCCCCATGTGCGGCATGGTGCCTGCCCAGTGGTACAACGTCCCCGGCGCCTTTGAGGCCATCAAGAACACCCCTGTCTGGGCCTACCACTGCAAGGATGACCCCGAGATGCCCGAGGCTGAGACCGCCAAGGCTGTGCAGGCCCTGAAGGATGCCGGCTGCTCCTGCGTGAAGTACGAGGGCTTTACCGCCGGTTCCATGCCGGAGCCCCACAAGGTCTGGGAGCGGGTGTACAGCATCGGCACCCCCTATAACTGGATGTTCACCCAGTCCCTCACCCGGACCCAGCACGGCAAGCTAAACCCCAACATGATGTTCAGTCACTACCCGGTAAAGTACAACATCACCCGTGTTATGGACTTTGGCATGGACACCCTGTGGGTGCTGGATCTGGGCAAGGAAGCCCTGGTCATTGACACCGCCATGGGCGGCTCCGGCGCAGCAGACCTTTATGCCTACCTGCGGGAGAACGTGCTGACCAACCCTGACGCAGAGCTGGATATCCTGCTGACCCACAAGCACGGCGACCACATTCTGGGCATTCCCTCCCTGCTGAAGTCCGGCAAGGTCCGCCGCACCTATATCCACCCCGATGACCGGGAGGGCCTGATCTCCAGCATGCAGAAATTCTTCGGTCTCACCGCCGAGGACCTGAAGCTGGTGAACATCGTAGACGGTGACACGGTCCGCATCGGCTCTGAGGAGCTGGAAGTGGTGGACGTGCCGGGCCACACCAAGGGCTCTGTGGTGTTCTTCTACAAGGACTACATCTTTACCGGTGACGCCGTTGGTTCTGGCGACCTGTTCATGATGGAAGCTGCCACCGACACCTATCTGCCGAGTCTGGAGCACTTCATGGCAGAGGTGCTGCTGCGGAACGAGGATGTGGACTACGAGCTGCTGACGGGCCACTGGGAGAACCTGAACCCCTTCAGCGTGGAGTACCTCCGCCATATGCTCATTCTGGTCAAGGGCGTCATCCGGGGCGATATTCCCATCGGCTACTACACCCGCAAGCCCGGCCGCTGGGCAGGCTACTTGGATGCCAACATCTTCTACCCCTACGCTGTCCTCAGCTACGAGAACGAGAAGTGATGTACGCTAAGACTCTGTTTCCTTGGCGGCATTCCCTGACTTTCTAACATATAAAGCAGACCCGGCACCGGCTCCGAAAGAGCCTGCCGGGTCTGCTTTGTAGTTCTATAATAAAAAATGGGGTCGGGATTTTTCCCGACCCCATTTTGCGATTTTTATACTGTTATCAGCTGTTGGCGCTGGTGTCGTTCACGATCTTGGAAGCGGGCAGCTTGCTCATGGCAGAGCCGCTCAGGCTGTTATCCAGCTTGGCACCGTAGGCGGAAAGAGCGTCGTCCAGCTCCTCGCCCTTCAGGTCGCTCAGGATCTGGCTGCGCAGAGCATCCAGCGTGGAGACGCCCAGCGGGTCCAGACGGACGGCCAGCATCATGGCGTAGCCGGAGTACTGGATGGCGGCTGCCTGCCCGTAGGCAAGGCCGCGCAGGGTATCGGCGGCACCCTCCTGCGTAAAGGCGTCGGTCAGGTCGCTTTCGCCCAGCAGGTCGGTCTGCAGGGTGCTGGTGGAAGGAACCTCGGCGTCCAGCACAGCGCAGATATCGGTCAGTGCGCTGCTTGCGATGCTGTTAAAGGCGGTCAGCTGGCTGGAGGTGTCCTCTGGAGCGTTGGCGTTGTAGTTGTCCGCAGCCTTCTGGGCAAGGGAGAGCATCTCGGCCTTCTGGTCATCGGTGGCAAAAGCGAAGGTGCTGGTGTTGTACAGGGGCACGGTGATAAAACCGATCTCGTACATGGTGCTGTCCAGATGCTCGGTCAGCTCGCCATCCTCCACAGGGGTCTCGCCGTCCTTGCCGTAGACAAGATCCAGCAGCAGGGTGTGCTTGTATTGCAGCTGCTGGAACAGTTTCAAGGTCTCCAGCCCGATGCCGTTGGCGGTGTAGGTGTCGCCGTAGTTATCCATCAGCTGCTGGGCGTAGCTGTCGGCGGCAGACTTCTGTTCCTCGGTCAGCTCGCCGCCCAGTTCGGTAAAGCGGGCGTCTACGGCGGCAAGGGTCTGCAGGGTCTCAAGGGTCTTTTGTGCCACATAGTCCTTTACCACTGCGGTCTCGCCGGTGTCGGAATCGGTGGTGATGGTGGCCTTGAGGAAGGAATTCACCTTGCTGGTGTCCTGCTCAGAATCCGCCAGCTGCGCAGCCTGCTGATAGGCATCGTACTGCGCCAGCAGGTACAGGCCGCTGGTCACCTCAAAATCGCCGATCTTGCCCACGGTGTCCGGGGTGGAGAGTGCGCAGCCCACAAGGCTGACGGTCAGTGCAAGTGCGCATACCAGCGCAAGCAGTTTCTTTTTCATGCGTTTTGCTCCTTATTGTTTTTATAAAACCCTCTCAGTCACGTTTGCGCGTGTCAGCTCCCCCTGTTTGGGGAGCTTTTTCGCGTTCGGTGCCGGTCAGGATATCTGCCATAGCTTTCAGGATGTTTTGCAGCAGCTCCAGCGGCTTTTCGTCCGGCTGTAATACCACCGAGAGATAGGGCTTTGTGCCCGCCCCGGCGGTGACACGGCCATTGAAAGCTTGCAGCAGGCCGCGGATCATGGCAAGGTCCAGCGTTTCCAGATTCAGCACGAGGGTATCCTTCTTCTGGGTCACCTCGTACACGCCCACGGCAGCGGCCTGTACGCGGACAAGGGAAACGTTGACCAGATCGCTCACCGAGGGCGGCGGGTCGCCGTAGCGGTCGATGAGCTCGTCCAGCACATCGGCGGCGTCCTCCGGGGTCTGGATGGCGGCAATGCGCTTGTAGGCTTCGATGCGGCCCGCGCCGTCCGGGATATACTTTTCCGGGATAAAGGCGTCCACCCGCAGGTCCACAAGACAATCGCTCTTGTCCCGCTGGACGGGCTCGCCCCGCGCCCGGGCAATGGCCTGTCCCAGCATTTTAACGTAGAGGTCGTAGCCCACGGCTTCCATGTGGCCGTGCTGGCTGTGCCCCAGCAGACTTCCCGCGCCGCGAATTTGCAGATCCCGCATGGCGATGCGGAAGCCCGAGCCGAAAGCGGTGAACTCCCGGATGGCAGAAAGCCGCTTCTGGGCGATATCGGTCAGGGTCTTGTCCCGGCGGAAGGTGAAGTAGGCGTAGGCCTTGCGGCCGGAGCGCCCCACCCGCCCGCGGATCTGGTACAGCTGCGCCAGACCCATGCGGTCGGCGTCCTCAATGATGAGAGTGTTGCAGTTGCGCACATCAATGCCGGTCTCAATGAGGGTGGTGCAGACCAGAATATCAATCTCGCCGTTCAGCAGGTGCTGCCATACGGGGTTCAGCTCTTCCTCGGTCATCTTGCCGTGGGCGATGCCCACCCGCGCACCCGGCACCATCTGGCTGACATGGGCGGCGCAGGCTTCAATGTTGTCCACCCGGTTGTGCAGGTAGTACACCTGCCCGCCCCGGGCAAGTTCCTTCTTCATGGCTTCGGCCAGAATAACATCGTTGTATTCCAGCACAAAGGTCTCCACCGGCTGCCGCTCGATGGGCGGCTGCTCGATGGTGGAAAGATCCCGGATGCCGCTCATTGCCATGTTCAACGTGCGGGGGATGGGGGTGGCCGACAGGGTGAGCATATCCACCCCGATGAAATTTTCCTTCAGCTTTTCCTTGTGTTTCACGCCGAAACGCTGTTCCTCGTCGATGATGACAAGGCCGAGGTCGTGGAACTTCACATCTTTGGACAGCAGCCGGTGGGTGCCCACCACGATATCCACGCTGCCGACCTGTAAGCCGCGCAGGGTCTCCTTCTGCTGCTTGGCGGTGCGGAAGCGGGACAGCATCCCGATCTTTACCGGGAAGGCCTCCATGCGGGAGAGCAGGGTGTTGTAGTGCTGCCACGCCAGCAGGGTGGTGGGTGCCAGCAGGGCGCATTGCTTGCCGCCCATGATGCACTTGAAGGCGGCGCGCAGCGCCACCTCGGTCTTGCCCACGCCCACATCGCCGCAGAGCAGCCGATCCATGGGGTAACCCTTTTCCATATCCTGCTTGATCTCGGCAGTGGCGTGCAGCTGGTCGTCGGTTTCGTCGTAGTCAAAGCGGGTCTCAAAGTCCCGCTGCCAGTCGCCGTCCGGCGGGAAGGCGTAGCCTGTGGCCTGACGGCGGCGGGCGTAAAGCTCGATCAGCTCCTGCGCCATCTCCTCGGTGGCCTTTTTCACCTTGGCGCGGGTGCGCTGCCACTCGGCACCGCCCAGCTTTGCCAGCTTTACCTTTTCCTCATCGCCGGGGGCGGTGTAGCGGCTGAGCAGATCCAGCTGGGTCACCGGCACATACAGCACATCCGAGCCGGAATACTGCACCTTGAGGTAATCCTTGGTAGCGCCCTGCACCTCCAGCCGCTGGATACCGGCGTACATCCCGATGCCGTGGCTCTGGTGCACCACATAGTCCCCGGGCTTGATGTCTGAAAGGCTGGACAGGGCGTTTTTGTTCTTCTTGCGCTTTTTGGCTTCGGCGGCGGCTTCCTCGTCCAGTCCGTGGCGGCGGCTGGAAAGCACCGCTGCGTGGGCAAAGGGAAAAGTGCACCCGGCGGTCAGATGCCCGGGCAGTACCTGCAAAATACCCTTGGCGGGGCGCACATCCCGGCTCATGCTCACGGCATAGCCCTTGTCGGCAAGGTCGCGGGTCAGGGCGGCTGCGCCCTTGGGCGTACCGGCAAACAGGGTGACAGCATAGCCTTGGGCGATGAGCGGGTCTAAGTCCTCCCGCAGGGAGGCAAGGTCGCCGTTCCAGTTGGGGGCGGCAAAGGCCTCGGCGTTGATGAGGTCTTTCAGTTTGAACTCGTTCATCCCGCGCAGAAAGTTCTCGCACAGCAGGGTGCTGTGGTTCTGGGCGGCAATGACAAGATCGTCCATGGTCTGGTACAGCACATCCAGCCCGGGGCAGAGCACGCCCTCTTCCAGCAGCCCGGTCAGCTCCTCGCTGCGGCGGAACTCAGTGGCCTTTTGGGCATCCCGGATGCCGCCAACTTCATCCAGAATGAACAGCGGCGCGTCCAGATGGTCCAGCAGCGTGGCGGGGGCGGGGTAGCGGATGCCGTAATATTTATCCATGGCCTCCGGCATCAGGCCGGAATCCAGCTGGGAAAGATCGGCTTCGGTGGCCTTTTCCAGCGCGGTGCGGTGCTTGCCGCGCGCCTTTTTGATGGCGCTGCGCAGCGCTTCGGCAGTCTCGGCAGCGCTGCCGAACAGCACCTCGCGGGCAGGGGAGAGGTATATTTTTTCCAGTGCGCCGTCCCGCCGCTGGGTCAGCAGGTCAAAGGAGGACATGGAGTCGATCTCGTCGTCCCAGTACTCCACGCGGGCGGGCTGACGCATATCCGGCGCGTAGATATCCACGATATCGCCGCGCACGCTGAACTGTCCCGGGCCGTCCACCTGACTGCGCCGCACATACCCGGCGGCAAACAGCCGCGCTACCAGTGCTTCGCGGTTATACACCATGCCGGGCTTTAAGGTGAGGGTATTCTGGATGAACTCAGCCCGGGGCACGGTGTACTGCAAAAGCGCTTCGGCGGGCACGCAGACGGCCTGCAGCCGCCCGCCCGCCAGTGCGCCCAGCACCGAAAGGCGGCGGTACTCGTACTCGCGGCCTGCACCCTCCACCGGGCGCAGCATAAAGTCCCGGGGCGGGAACACCGCTGCGGTAAGCCCCAGCGCCTTGAGGTCGTCTGCAAAATGGGTGGCCTCGGCCTCGCCGGGGGTCACGATGCAGAGCACACGGCCAAGGTCTTTTTGCAGGGCGGCGTACAGCAGCGCCCGGCCTGCGGGCGGCAGACCGAACAGTGCCGCCGGCCCGGCCGAGCCAAAGCTTGCGGCGACCTTCTGATATTCCGGGGTGGCCTTGAGTAAGGCTTCGTACATGGAAAAACCTCCTTTCTCAAAACCCTCTCAGTCATCGCTGACGCGATGCCAGCTCCCCCGAAAGGGGGAGCTTTTGACAAAGAGATTTTGTTTATCGTTTAAGGGGAAGTTTATGGGATGATGCGGAAAAGCTCCCCCCTCGGGGGAGCTGTCGCCGTCAGGCGACTGAGAGGGTTCGTTCCGCTTACCCGTTATACTTGCTTTGTGCCAGACTTAGTTTACCGTCCATGATGAGCTTTGCGGCGGCTTCAAGGTCGGCGTAGCGGTCGGCGATGGCCTTGGCGTCCTCCGGCGGGAACTTGCCCAGGACCCATGCGGCAAGGTCGTAGTCCGGGTGGGGCTTTGCGCCGATGCCGATGCGGATGCGGGGGAAATTCTCCCCGCCCAGCCGGGCAATGATGCTCTTCAGGCCGTTATGCCCGCCCGCAGAGCCGGAGGGACGGATGCGCAGCTTGCCGGGTGCCTGCGTGATATCATCGCAAAGCACCAGCACATGGTCGGCGGGGATCTTGAAAAAGCCCGCCATAGGGGCGATGGAATCGCCGGAGAGATTCATGTAGGTCAGGGGCTTCAGCAACACCACCTTGTGGCCGTCCACCTCGCCCTGTCCCCACAGGCCTTGGAACTTGGTCTTGCCCACAGAGATATGCCACTTGTCGGCCAGCGCGTCCAGCGCGGCAAAACCGGCGTTGTGGCGGGTGCCATCGTACTTTGCTTCGGGGTTGCCCAGCCCTGCAATGAGCCAGATATCGTTTTCATTCATGATATGATAATACCTTTTCCTGATAATAGTGTGATACAACATCTAAGTATAACATACACGCGCGCAAAAAGATATACATTATAAGCAAAAAATGCCCCCGTGCCGCAGGGCACAGGGGCAAAAGGGTTTATTACAGGTTCAGCGTGATGGCAGAGGCCTTCCAGCGGCCGTCCTCCTTCACCATGGTGATGGTGCCGGATACCTGCGCGGCAGCGGTGCTGTCCGTGGCGGTCAGCAGGGTAGCAGAAAAGTCGTAGCTGTTTTCTGCCCCGGCGCGCTTTTTCAAGGTGAGGTCGGCGGGCAGCAGTTTGTCGCCGGACTGCCCGGCCAGCGCGGTGATGCGGGTGGGCAGGCGGTTCGCCATGACCTTGTTCAGGCAGTCGGCGGTCATGGCATCGCCCAGCTGCGCCTGAAGAAAGGCGTACAGGCCATCGGTGTCCACAGCAGCAAGCCCCGGTTCACTGCCGGCGGGCGCGGCGGCATCCACGGCCTGCTCCACGGCAGAAGAGCAGGAGAGCAGCTGCTGCACCACGAACTCCGCCTGCTTTTTGGCCGGGTCGCTGCGCAGGCGGGTCAGGGCGAACACGGCGGCAACAGCCGCGAAGAAAAGGACAAGGCTCAGCGCCTGCTTACGAAAGCTTTCAGACTTCATACGCAGCTCCCTTCCGGCAGAGCGTTACTTGCTCTGCTCGTTTTCCAGCTTCTGCTTTTTGGCGATGTAGGCTTCCATCTTGGGCTCTGCCCAGCCGTCCAGATTGGTCTGGCGCTCCCGGGCGATGCCCAGCGCCTGTGCGGGCACATCCTTGGTAATGGTGCTGCCGGCGGCAGTGTAGGCACCATCGCCCACCTTGACCGGGGCCACAAGGTTGGTGTTGCAGCCGATAAAGCAGTAGTCGCCGATCTGGGTGCGGAACTTATCCTTGCCGTCGTAGTTGCAGGTGACGGTGCCGCAGCCGAAGTTGCAGTACTTGC
>OKSC01002134.1_pt1 | contig 17594 bp, 11 predicted proteins | sample 1601161 | NCBI WGS metagenome assembly OKSC01 (sample SAMEA3541552, study PRJEB24748) | human gut metagenome | biome: human gut; feature: human-associated habitat; material: faeces | place: China | collected 2012
CGCCGCAGCCGAGGCAGCGGGCGCACTCCCTGCGTACCTGCTCCTCCGTAAATGTCACGCGCGCATCCGCAAAGGTCTTGGCCTTGGCCGCGTTGTAGCCCGGCTCTTGGCGGCGGTCATTGTCAAACGACGCCACATCGAGCATGACATGCTCCTTATCGAGCGCCCGGTACTCACGTCTGTCGCGCCCCGCGGTCAGCGTCTGGCCGGGGTGGACATAGCGGTGCAGCGATATTGCCGCTTCTTTGCCTGCGGCTATCGCGTTGATGGCAAAGCTCGGACCGGTGTAGCAGTCGCCGCCCACAAAGATATCCGGCTGTGCGGTCTGATAGGTCAGGGCGTCAGCCTCGGCGGTGCCTTTCTTCGTCGTCACGAGCCTGCCCACATCGAGGCCGCCCCAATCGACGGTCTGACCGATCGCGCCGATCACGCTGTCAAGCTCTATCGTCTCAAACTTACCGGTGCCGATAGGTCTGCGGCGTCCCTTCTCGTCCGGCTCGCCGAGCTCCATGACCTCCACCTTGAGCGCGCTGACCTTGCCGTCACGGCCGATGATCTCGACAGGTGCGTTGAGGAAGCGGAACTTCACGCCCTCTTCCATCGCCTCGCGGACTTCTTCGGGGTCTGCGGGCATCTCCGCTTCGGAGCGGCGGTAGAATACATAGGTCTCCTCTGCGCCGAGGCGCACGGCGCTGCGGCAGACGTCCATCGCAACGTTGCCGCCGCCTATAACGGCGCACCGCCTGCCGATGTCCGGCTTGTTGCCGAGGTTCACTTCCCGCAGAAAGTCAACGCCGCCGAGCACGCCCTCCAGCTCCTCGCCGGGGATACGCAGCTTTGCGGACTTCTGCGCGCCTATCGCCAGATAGAAGCCCTTGTAGCCCTCGCCGCGCAGCTGCTGAATGGTGACGTCCTTGCCGACCTCGACGCCGCACCTGAATTCGACGCCCATCTCCTTGAGAATGTCTATCTCGGCGTTGAGCACGTCCTTCTCAAGCCTGAATGACGGTATGCCGAGAGTCAGCATTCCGCCCGGAACCGGGTTGCGGTCGAACACGGTGACGGGATAGCCCTTCTGCGCCAGATAATACGCACAGCTCATACCGGCAGGCCCCGCGCCGATGACGGCGATCTTCTCGGTATACGGTCTGCCGATCTGGTTGACCATCTTCGGCACAAATCGGGTCTCCTCGTGCATGTCGTGGTCGGCGATGAAGCGCTTGACCTCGTCAATGGCGACCGCTTCGTCAACGTCGCCGCGGGTGCACTCGGCCTCACAGCGCTTGTTGCAGATTCGCCCGCAGACCGCAGGGAACGGGTTCTCCGTTTTGATAAGCTCCAGCGCCTCGGTGTATCTCCCCTGCGCGGCGAGCTTGAGATAGCCCTGCACAGGGATATGAGCGGGACACGCGGCCTTACACGGCGCGGTACCGCTCGGCAGGACGTCCTCGCGGTTCTCGCGGTAGTTTTCGTTGACAGCCTTGGCAAAGTTGAAGGTCTCGGTTATCTTCGTATATTTTGGCGCGGAGGTGTCATTCGTTGCGCAGAGCTTCTGGCCGAGCTTCAGTGCGTTGCCGGGACATACCTCGACGCACTGCGCGCAGGCCACGCACTTGGCTTCATCCACCTCGGCAACGAAGTTCGAGCGGATCGCGTCGCGCGCGCCGAACATCATACCGGCGCGAAGTCCGAAGCAGGCGCAGGCGCAGCAGTTGCAGATAGCCGACGTCTCGCCGCTGCCCTCGATGTTCGGGATATCGTGCATGAGGCCGTTTTCCTCGGCACGCTTTACGATTTCATAAGCCTCTTCGCGGCTTATCTGACGGGCGCGGCCGGAACGAATGTAGTGCTCCGCGCCCTTGCCCATCTGCACACACATGTCCTCGGCAAGATGTCCGCAGCCGTCCCCCAACAGCGTACGCGACGCGCGGCACGAACATGGCGAGACCGAGAAGGTATCGTATTTATTCAAATAGTAGGACAGGCGCTCGTCGTCGGTAACGCCGGGCAGCCCCTCGATAGCGCTCTCCACGGGGATAACGCGCATAAGGCCGTAGCCGTCGGGCAGTATCGGCCCCATCGCCTGCATACGCAGACGCGTATATTCCTCAAACGCACGGCCGACCTCAGGATGCGCCGCCATGAGCGGCTGATTATTCACCATCATTTCGAGTATGCCGGGTGCAAATATCTGCATGAAATATGTATCCTCGCCCAGCTCTTCGCTGTACACACGGCGGAACACGCCGTAGTACACGAGGTTATCCAGCGCAGGCTGTATCTCCGCGACGGTCTTCCCCACCTTTGCGGCCAGCCAGCCCGCGGTGCGCTCCTTGCGCAGCCCCGCGGCGATGGCGATGTCGGCCTCGTCATCGGAGACAATGTTCTCCATGCAGTAATACTCCGGAGCGTTCTCATCTATCTTGACGAGCATACCTGAAGCGCCGCCGATTATCTTTGCGAGCTTCACTATTTTTGGTCTGAGTTGTGCCATAATATTCCTCCCCTATATGCGCCGAGCGCACCTGAATATCATTATAATAGCCTAAAAAATAACTATTGGCAACTCAGCTTTTCAATTCCGTCATAATAGCTATTCGCCCGCACACATTTTTGTTGCATTTAACGGCAAACCGCATTGATGATACATCAATGCGGTTTGTCAGCTGTTAAGTTATTTACGAGAGAAGCATCCTGTCGTTATCAAGCGCCCTGCCGGTTCCGGCCTTGAACTTAGCGACGAGGCTGTCAACGGTCATCCTCTCGCGTTCCTTGCCGCTGACGTCCATGACGATATGCCCGTCCGCCATCATCAGGGTGCGGTTGCCAAGCTCAAGCGCCTGCGTCATGTTGTGCGTAACCATAAGGCAGGTTATGTGACTCTCCTCGACGATGCGCTGTGTCAGCTCAAGCACCTTTTCCGCCGTCGCGGGGTCGAGCGCCGCCGTGTGCTCATCGAGCAGCAGCAGCTGGGGCGGAACCATCGTCGCCATCAGCAGCGTCAATGCCTGGCGCTGGCCGCCCGACAGCAGGCCGACCGGCTGCCGCATACGATCCTCAAGCCCCATGTCCAGCAGCGACAGCTGCGCGCGGAATTTTTCCTTATCGGCGCGGGATATGCGGCTGAAGGGATTTCCGTGCGAGGCGCGCAGATACGCGAGCGCGAGATTTTCTTCTATCGTCATGTGCGGCGCGGTGCCGCGGAGCGGGTCCTGAAACAGCCGCCCGATAACGCGGCTTCGCTGATGCTCCGGTGTAAATGTGATGTCCCGTCCGGCAAGCGAGATGCTGCCGGTATCGGCATAGAAGCAGCCCGCGATCGCGTTGAAGAGCGTGGATTTCCCCGCGCCGTTCGAGCCGACTATCGTCGCAAAGTCGCCCTGCTCAAGATGCAGCGAGAAGTCGGTAAGCGCGCGTTTTTCATTCACGGTGCCGGGGTTGAAGGTTTTGGAGATGTTCTTTATATCAAGCATGTCAGTTCCCTCCCCTTCTCTGCGCCGCGAGCTTGCGGTGCTGGAACGCCGCCCATTTTTTGATGCTCGGTGCGGCGATCGCCAGCGCGACTATTACCGCAGTCAGCAGCTTCAGGCATTCCACCGGAACGACCTTGGTGTAGAACACTATCGCGTAAATGAAACGGTACACTATCGAGCCGAGAATCACGGCGATGACGCCCTTTGTGACCGTGCGGCGGCCAAGCAGAGTTTCGCCGATAATTAGGCAGGCAAGGCCGATGACGACAATGCCCGTGCCGGAATTTATGTCCACAGTTTTCTGATACTGGCCGACTATCGCGCCGGAGAGCGCGGTCAGAGAGTTTGCGATGCAGAGGCCGACGGTTATCGTAAAGTTCGGGTTTAAGGACGATGCGCGCACCATGTCCTGATTATCGCCCGTCGCGCGGATAGATAGGCCAAGCCGCGTACCGAGGAAAAGTCTCAGCAGAACCGCGGCAAGGATGGTGATAAACGCCGCCAGCAGCAGCTCGTACCAGTCGCCGCCGATACCGGTGTCGCGCAGGAGGGTGAATATCGTCGTGCCGCCGAGGAGGCTGAAATTTGACTTCCAGCCCATGACCATAAGATTTATCGTATAAAGTCCGGTGTTCGTGACTATACCGGCGAGTATCGACGGGACACCGAGACGCGTCTGCAAAAACGCCGTGACGAATCCGGCGCATGCTCCCGCGAGCATCGCGGCGGGCAGCGCGAGGAACGGATGCCCTGCGGCTGAGAGCGTGACCGAGACGGCGGCTCCGAGCACGAAGCAGCCGTCGGTCGTCATATCTGCGATATCAAGGATGCGATAGCTCAGAAACAGTGCCATCGCCACGAGCGCGTACATAAAGCCCAGTTCCAGCGCGGTCTGGCTGATTATCAGCATTGGCAAAAACTCCTTTCAGGCCGGTTCCCCCAGCGTTGCGCTGGGGGACGGTGAATATCAATATCAGTCCTTGGTAGTAGTGACTTCGACCAGCTCGCCCATGTCGGCAAACACGGAGTAATCCGCGCCGAGGGCAGCGGCGGTCTCGGTGTTGACGGTGATGATGCCGCCGTCCATGAGGTAGAAGTCATCAAGCGCTTCGCCGGAAACGGCTCTGACGGCCAGCTCCGCGGTCTTGCGGCCAAGCTCGGTGTAGTTCACGCCGCAGGTAGCGAAGGCTCCGTTGCGGACGAAGGAATCAGCGCCGGTGTAGTGCGGGATGCCGGCCTTTGCGAGATCCTCGTAGATCGCAAGCTCCGCCGCCATTATGGTATTGTCGGTCGGGGTGAAGATAGCGTCAACGTCAGCTGCGATAAGGGCGGATGCTGCGGCGACGACCTCGTCGTTGGTGTTCGCGGTCTGCTCGACGTATTCAATGTTCTTCACGTCGAGGTATGCTTTCGCGTCGGCTATCGGGGTGGCGGAGTTCGGCTCGGACAGGGAGTACAGCAGGCCGACCTTCTTGATATCCGGGTTCTGCGCGAACATCATGTCAAGGATGAAGGAGGTATTCAGCGCGTCGCTGGTGCCGGTGACGTAGTCGATGCCGGTCAGGTTCGCGGCCGCGGGGTCGGATATTGCGGCGTAGACGACCTTGACGCCGGTGCCCTCAGCGGAGAGGGTCGCTACCTGCGCGGCGGTGGTCGCGATGGGGACGATGACGTCGACCTTATCGGCTATTGCCTGATCGCACAGCTGCTTGAGAATGGTCTGGTCGTTCTGGCCGGAGCTTATGGAATACTCGACCTTGACGTCACCCGCGGCGTTCATCTCATCAAAGCGGGCGGCGATCGCGTTTGCGATCTCGTCGAGAGACGCATGGTCAAGCTGCTTGATTATTGCGACTTTTACGGTGCCGTCGTCCTCGGCGGCGGGGGCTTCCGACGCTGCCGGTGCGGGGCTGCTGCCGCAGGCCGCAAAGACCAGCATCATGGCACAGGCAAGGAGCATTGCAAAGATCTTCTTGATAGTGCTGTTGGTTTTCATTGTGTTTTCCTCCGATTTTATATGATTTTGGATGGCAGATGTTTTCCGGGCTGCGCCGGGGCCGGGAAAAAGAAAAAAGACCTTTATCCCATACACATGGGACAAAAGCCGTTCACTTCTGCGATACCACCCAAATTGACGTCATAAAACGTCCGCTCGCTTACGCATACCATCATATGCGCCCCGATGGATAACGGGTGGGATACCCGTCGGTCCCTACTCAGTCGCCCTTTCGGTCCGCCCTCCGAAGTCCATTCGCCAGCCGTCCGCCGTCCCGATCACACCATCCGGGACTCTCTGATGGTTTTCTGCACTGGTTACTTCTCTCCGTCATAGGTTTGAAGTTTTCACTTGTTGTGCGTATTATAGCACCGCGACAAAAAATGTCAAGACCCGTATGAATAAAAAATACGGGTCTTGTTCGCCGATTTAATTGGTTAAATTGCACATCACCGGCTGCGGCCAGGCTGCGATTCATTTTTTGACGCGGAGCCTTTCGACAAGGCTCTCGTCGCCCTCGATGACGATTGTCCTGTAATCGGTATAGATCACCTTGCCTGGCAGCGAGCCGGAGGGCTTGCGCACGAAGCGCACCATGGTGTAATCCACCGGCAGCTTGCCGGAGTCGCGCCCCTGCGAATAATAGGCTGCGATGCAGGCCGCCTGCTCGACGCTCCGCTGCGGCGGCTCAAGCCCGTCACAGCGCAGGATGACATGGCTGCCGTGCACCTTCTGCGTGTGCAGCCAGTAGTCCGTGCGGCGGGCAAGCTTCGTCGTCAGCTCGTCGTTCTGGATATTGCTGCGCCCAACGAGGACTTCCAGCCCGTCATCCGTGACAAATCGCAGCGGCTGCTGCGGACGCAGGCGCTCTTTTTTCACGGCCTTCGCCTTGCGGTCATATCCGGAGGAGATAAGCTCAAGCCGGATATCGGCCAGATCCTTCTCACTCTCGGCGCACTGCAATTCGCTCATGACACTGTTGAGATAATCAAGCTGCGCTTCGCCCTGCGCGACGAGCACCGTCAGATGCTCCTTCGCGGCCTTCAGCTTGTTATATTCCTTATACATTGCCGCCGCGTTCTGCTGCGGCGTTTTCAGCACGTCGAGCGGGATGACGATCTCAGGGCAGTCTGGCTCGTAATAGTCCTCGCAGCGCAGCTCCCTGTCCCCTTTTTTCATGCGGTATATGTTCGCCGTGACCAGCTCCGCCTGCTTTTTCAGCTCTTCGCGGCTGTCCGCGCGGCTCAGCTCCTCGCTCTGCGCGGCAAGCTTTCTCGCTGTGCGGTCGCGCAGAGTCCTGACGTAATGCGTAAGCTCGCTGCCGCGGCGGCGCTGGCGCTCAAGTCTGTCACGTCTGGCGTAGAAATTGTCCAGCAGCTCCGAAAAGCTGTCGAAGCGCTCCGTCTCCGCCGCGCTCCCGTACTGGCCTATCGCAATGCAGCTGTAATCAAACGGCGCGCCGTCTCGTGTGAGGATATACGGCGCGGTCTCGCCGTTGGCAATGCTTTCAAGCAGCGCGGAAATGCAGCTGTCAAGCCGCTCATAGTCCCCTCCGCAGCGATGTGCAAGCTCTCGGCACAGCAGCGGCGACAGCCCCGAAAATGCCGAGAGCAGCCATTTATCCATCGGCGCCGCTCTATCCGCCTGCGCGATGAGCGCGCGGCGCTCGTCCTCGGCAGCGTCGAACACGGACAGCTTGTTCTGCTTCGGCGGCATACGGTAAAACATGCCCGGCATCATGCTGCGCTCCGCGTCTCCGGCAAAATCCATACGGCGCATACAGTCGATGATGCGCCCGTCGGAGCCGACAAGGATGAGGTTCGAGCTGCGCCCGATAAGCTCAAGCACGAGCTTTTTGCGCGCAGCAAAGCCCATCTCGTCATGCGTGTCGATCTCCAGCTCCAGCATACGCTCACTCTCCGGCTGGCTTATCGAAACGATCCTCGCGCCTGTCAGATGCTTGCGCAGCAGCATACAGAACATCGGCGGCTCGGCGGGATTTTCTATGCTCTCCGCCGTGAAATGAAGCCGCGCGTTCCCCGCGCCCGCCGCGATGAGCAGGCGGCGGTTCCTGCCGAGGCTGCGCACCGAGAGCAGGACGGCGTCCCGCTCCGGCTGCTGCACCTTGTCGATACGCGCGCCCTCTAGCTGCGGCCGCAACTCATCGCAGAGCGCGGATATTGTAATAGCGTCAAGCGGCATTTATTCAGCCTCCATTATCGCGCGGAAAAACTCCTCCGCGCGCTCCGTCCGCCCCTGCAGATATAGCCAGCCGAACAGCGCCTCAAGCCCTGTCGCAGCGTGGTACTGCCCGATATCCGCATTATGCGGCACGGAATTGACCTTCGCGTTCCGCCCGCGGCGGTACACCGAAGCCTCCTCGGAGTCCAGCAGCGGCAGGATCTTCTCCACCGCGCGCGCCTGTGCCGGAGCGTTCACGTACGAAACCGTCTGCTTATGAAGCTGCGCGACGGAGCTGTTCGCCCTCGTGCACAGCATTGTGCGGGTGAGCAGCTCGTACACCGCGTCCCCGACATGCGCCAGCGCCAGCATACTAAGCTTGTTGGCGTCCAGCGCGGTCATATCCGGTTTGAAATAATCCATTTTATCTTATCTAGTCTTCCTCATCGTTCATGGTGTCGGCCATATCCGCCGCAAGCTCGGCACCGACGTCGCTCGCAAGGCCAAGCTGCACCTTCAGCGCGTTCCAGCCGTCGCGGTCGATAACGACGCTGCGCGGCTTCGCGCCCTCGTAGGGGCCGACAACGCCCAGCTCTTCCATCTGATCGACAATGCGTGCCGCTCTGGAATAACCCAGCTTTATGCGCCGCTGGAGCATCGAGACAGAGCACTGCTTCATCTCCAGCACGACCTCGACAGCCTGCGGCAGCATCTCGTCGTAGCTGCCCATGAGCGAATCCTCGTCCTTGTCGTCCTTGGAATCCGCCGCGCCCTTTTTGTCCTCGGCGGCCTTGTCCATGAATTCCTCGATCTCAGAGTTCACCTGCGCTCCGCCGGTGCTCTCCTTGATGAACTGTATAACATCCTCACGCTCCTCGTCGGAGACGAACGCACCCTGAATGCGCGTGGGTTTGCCGCAGCCGACTGGAGAATACAGCATATCGCCCATGCCGACAAGCTTTTCCGCGCCGGCCTGGTCAAGAATTATGCGGCTCTCCATCGCGGACGAGACGGCAAACGCGATCCTCGACGGGATATTCGCCTTCATAAGACCGGTTATGACGTCCGCCGACGGACGCTGTGTCGCAATGACGAGGTGCATACCGGCGGCGCGCCCCATCTGGGCGACGCGGCATATGCTCTCCTCGACCTCCTTGGAGGCGACGAGCATGAGGTCTGCAAGCTCGTCTATGACGATGACGACCTGCGGAATCGTCGCTTCGCCGGTCTCGGCGCAGTGCTTATTGTAATTTGCGATGTCACGCACACCGGCCTCGGAGAAGAGGCGGTAGCGCTTCATCATCTCGACGACCGACCATTGCAGCGCACCCGCCGCTTTCTTCGGATCGGTGACGACCGGGACATACAGATGCGGGATGCCGTTATATACGCCAAGCTCCACCATCTTCGGGTCGATCATTATCAGGCGAACCTCGTCAGGACGCGCCTTGTACAATAGGCTCAGTATCAGCGAATTCATGCACACGGATTTGCCGGAGCCTGTCGTACCTGCGATAAGCATATGCGGTAGTTTTGCAATGTTGCCGACTATGCACTCGCCGCCGATATCCTTGCCCAGTGCAAAGCTGAGCTTCGATTTTGCGCTTGTAAAGCGCTGCGACTCGATTATATCGCGCAGGTACACGGTGCTGACGATCTTGTTCGGCACCTCGATGCCGACGGTCGCCACCATGTTCGGTATCGGCGCGACGCGGACATTCATAACGCCGAGCGCCAGCGCCAGATCGCCGGCGAGGTTCGTGACCTTGGCAAGCTTCAGCCCCTGCTCAAGCTCGATGTCATAGCGCGTCACGGTGGGGCCGCGGGTTATGTTCGTTATCGGCGAATTGACGCCGAAGCTGTTGAGCGCCTTTTCAAGCCGGTCGCGGTTGACCATTATCTCGTCGCGGCAGTCGGCCACCGTGCCGGAGCCTGCGCGCAGGAGCGATGTCGGCGGGAACACATAGTCTCCGTCCGCCGCCTGAGCTGCCTGTACGGCGCTCTCCACGGCCTTTGCCTCCGCATCTACCTCGTCGCGTTTGGCTTTCTTTGCCTTCGGCGGGTCGTTTATCTCCGCGGCCATCGCAACGGGTGCCGCCTTGACCTTGCGCCTGATCGGGAACTCACGGAAGCCGTCACCCAGATCATCGTTCTCCGCCGCCTTGGGCTGCGGCTCTGGGATAACAACGGGTGCGGGCTGGGTCTCTTCCGGTCTGTCGTCCGGAAGCTTCCTGCGCACCTTGGCCTTCTTCGCCTTTGTCTCAGGCTCGGCCGGAGTCTCAAACCGATTGAGCGGCAGCGTCTCCTCGTCGTCCCCAAGCGGGATATCTATCTGATACGCGCTGCGGCGGGACGCAGGTGCGGCTGCCGGAGCGTCGGACGCATTACGCGCGGACTTCCTCGCTGTGCGCTCCTGTCTTATTTCCGGCTCGTCGTACATCGCCGGGTCATACTCCGCATGGCTTCTCTCGCGGATTTTCTTGATTATATCGGATATGCTGGAATTACACGCCGTTATGAGACACAGCGCGAACAGCGCCAGCAGCAGCGGGAACGCGCCATACACGCTGAAAAGCTTTTCCAGCGCGAAAGCCAGCAGTCTGCCGACCGCGCCGCCGCATTCCAGCGCCTTGCCCTGAATGAACAGAGTGTTGGCCGCTGTTTTTAAATCAAATTCACCGCCCGGCAGCTCATAAAACGCGAGATTTGCCATAGCCGCGAACAGCAGCGGCAGCAGCAGCGCGCAGCATACGCGCGCCGCAACGGGGCGTCCCTTATGGAAGCCGAGGATGACCGCCGCAAACAGGAATGACGGCGCGACAAGCCAGAAGCCCCAGCCGAGCAGCCCCTTCACAAGTCCCGTGAAATATGCGATGAACGCGCCGTCGGTATTGAACATGCCGACCGCCGTGAACACCGCGAGAAAAAGAAAGACAAACGCACCAGCCTCGCGCCGTATCGGCGGAGCCGGGGGCGCAGGAGGCGGAGTATTGTCCTTTTCGGGCGTCTTCTTTGCCTTTGTCTGAGTTTTCGTTTTTGTTGATGTACTCTTTTTACCCTTAGTTTGTGCCATTATCGGTTCCTTTCCGGTCAGAATATCATCGAGAGGACTATCGTCAGCGCGCCCGCGACCCAGCAGTAGTACGCAAAGCCGCCGAATTTACTGTTTTTGGATATGTACTTGAGAAGGCTGATAGCGCCGATGCCGGACACCATAGCCACTGCCGTGCCGATAAGATAGGCCGGCATATACTGCATGTCGATCCCCTCGCGCACCGCGTCAACAAGGCTCAGGATGTTCGCCCCGAGCACCGCGGGCAGCGACATCAGGAACGAGAACTTTACCGCGAATTCGCGGCGCAGACCGGTTGCGATGCCGGCGGTTATCGTGGTTCCCGAGCGGGAGAGCCCGGGTATCGTCGCAACGCACTGGCACAGGCCGATGATAAGCGCGTCCCATACGGTCATGCTGTTTTCGTTTTTGCGGCCGGGCTTCATCTTATCTGAGACATAGAGCATCGCGCCGGTGAGTATTAGAGTCAGACCTATGAACACGTTATTATAGTATAGGCCCTCCAGCATGTCGTTTATGGGCAGAATGAGAAACAGCGGCAGTGTCGCAAGGACAATCATAAAGAAAAGCCTTGCCGCAGGATAGCGCTCCTGCCGCTCCCCTGCGCGCGGGCCGAGATTTGCAAACGCCAGCACCTCATAAAACATATCAACAATGTCCTGCCAGTAAACGATGCAGATTGAAATCAGCGTGCCGAGATGCAGCAGCACATCGAAGAACATGTGCCCGTTTTCGGTCGTGGTCATGCCGAAGAGATTATTCAGAATGGCAAGATGGCCGGAGCTTGATATCGGCAGGAATTCGGCTATTCCCTGCACCAGCCCCAGTATTATCGCGTTGATCACCGTCATCGGCACATTCCCCCATGATAATTTCTATACATCTGATTATATTACCATATTTTTCGGATAAACACAAGACTTCGCTTTGTTCAAAAATCTGTTCACGGCACAAAAGAAACGGGGGGTCGGCACAGCGGCCGCCCCATAAACCGTTATTCTCTGCTCTCTTCGAGCTTTGCAACAAGCTCGGTATCTTTATATATCCGCATGTTGTCAATGTTCTGCTTCTCCGCCGCATCCTCAAGCACCGCGATCAGCAGCTCGTAATAATCGCCCTCGGCGTCGAGATGCCGCGCAACTCTCGGCAGATCCCGCTCGCAGAACTGCCGCAGGTTCACCCCTGTTTCGAGGCTGTCGAGCAGCATATTGAGCGCTTCCCTGTCGGTCATGCTGCGCTCGATGTAATAATGCTTGCCATATAGGCCGTACAGAACGCGCTTCGCGTCGAGATAGCCTATCGCCATGTCGCGCCGCGACTGCTCCGCGTCGAAGTTCAGCACGCCGCCGAGGTCCGCGTTCGTGGCAATATATGTAACGTTCACGTCGTCCGGCATCTTAAAGCGGCGGTTATGACCGATGCCCGGTATACGCACGGCGATTATATCCTTGTACCCGTTCGTGACGAGCGCGTGCAGCGGCAGAGTATCGACGAAGCCGCCGTCGGTATAGAATTTCCCGCCGAGCTTTTCCAGCTTGAAAGTCGGGTGATAAGCGCTTGCAAGAAGCATATCGCATATCTGATCCTCCGGCAGGTCGTTGACCTTCACCTCAAGTGCCTTGCGGTCAGTAATTGAGACGGTCGCTATATACAGCTCCACGTCCGACTCCTTTATCGCCTTCGCGTCCACCACCTCGCGCACCCACGCACGCAGCGGCGCAACGTCAAGCCCGCGGTTTTTGATGATCTCCAGCGCTTCCGGTATGAGCCGCTGAACATCGTCAAGCCCGATATCCCCGTTGAATGCGCGGCTCAGGTTCTCCTCCTGCTCCTCGTCAAGCTCTATCACCTTGCCGAGCTTCATATTGTTCCATGCGTCTATCGCGCGCGGAAGATCGCGCATGGCCATAAGCCCGCCGTTTAGCGCGCCGACCGAGGTTCCGGAAACGGCGTTATACTTTATTCCCGCCTCGTCCAGAGCCTGCCACACGCCTATCTCATAGCCGCCCTTCGCCCCGCCGCCCTCAAGGGCAATGGCATAGGTTTTGCTGTTGTCGATTTTCAGCTCCATGCTATCCTCCGGTACATTAAATTAGATTATAAATTGAAATAAGGACAAATTCAGTATATCACAACGCAGCGGAGCTGCGCAAGCTTGACATCATTTCCGCCGCGGGATATAATTATTTTATTATATTATTATTTGGAGTACGCCTATATGAGCTGCCGTATTTTAAATGGCGCGCCGGTCGCCGCCGAAATAGATAAAAGAACCGCCGAACTCACAGCCAGGCTCAGCGCCAGAGGCGTCATGCCCACGCTTGCAATAGTTCGCGTCGGCGAGCGGGACAGCGATCTCGCGTACGAGCGCGCAGTGGTCAGGCGCTGCGGCGCGCTCGGTATCTGCGTGCGTCTCGCCGCGCTGACGAGCGAGGCCGGCCAGACGGAGCTGATGGACAGCGTCCGCGCGCTTAACGACGATCATAGCGTACACGGCATCATCCTCTTGCGCCCGCTTCCGGATGGGCTCGACGCGCTTGCGGCCTGCGCTGCAATCTCGCCCGAAAAGGACGTTGACGGTGTCTGCCCCAGCTCGATGGCGCGGATATATTCCGGCCGCGGGAACGGCTTTTCGCCGTGCACCGCGCAGTCCTGCATGGAGATAATCGCCCACTACGGCGTGGAGCTTGAGGGCAAACGCGTCGCGGTGCTGGGGCGGAGTCTCGTTGTGGGAAAGCCCGCGGCCATGCTCCTCGCCGCAGCGAACGCCACCGTCACCATATTTCACAGCCGCAGCGGCGACTATACCCCCGCCGTACGCAGCGCAGATATTGTCGTTTCCGCCGTAGGCAAACCGGAGCTTTTCGGCGCGGAGTATTTCAGCAAGGATCAGACCGTTATCGACATCGGCATAAGCTGGTCGGAGCGCAAGAACCGCTTCACCGGCGACGTGGACTTTGACGCGGCGGAGCCGATCGTCAGCGCGATAACGCCCGTGCCCGGCGGCGTCGGCAGCGTTACGACCGCAGTGCTCGCGCTGCACGTCGCTCAGGCGGCGGAAAATAACACTTGAAAAAAATCCGGTTTTCAAGTATAACTTCTATAAGCTCCGTATGGCGGAGCAAATAACATGAAAGTGTCAGAGTAGGGTTCGGCGCGTCAAGTGCTGCGGGATGGGAAGTTGTCCGCAGACGAAGTCATCCGGAATATGCCGTGATGGCGCGGTGCCGCTCCCGCGTCCGCTGCCGCTGAAGGATCACTATCTCCTTTTGTGGCAACTGTCACGAAAGGAGAATTTTTGAGAACATGAAAAAAATGACAACACGTCAGATGGCTGCCGACTCGATGCTCGCCGCAATGTGCGCCGTACTCGGCGCGGTCGCGCTCGACGTCGGGAACCTGAAAATCACCCTTGAAAGCGTGCCGATAATCGTCGGGGCGCTGCTGTTCGGCTCGCTCGACGGCGCCGCGATCGGCTTTGTCGGGACGCTGGTATATCAGCTCCTGCGCTACGGCGTTTCCGTCACGACGCTGCTGTGGATACTCCCCTACGTCGTGTGCGGGCTGATTGTCGGACTGTACGCGCAGAAGCGCGGCTTCTCCCTCAGCACAAAGCAGACCATAATCATCGTCGTCATCGCGGAGCTTGTTGTCACCACGCTGAACACCGGCGTAATGTACATCGACAGCAAGATATACGGCTACTATTCCGCCGTATACATCTTCGGCTCCATCGCCGTGCGCTACGCGATATGCGTCGGCAAGGCGATAGTCACCGGCGCACTGATGCCGCCGCTGGTGCGGCTGCTGCGCGAAAGGGTCTTCAAGGCCGCGTGATATGGTTTATCCAATGCTTACTAATTCTAAGAGGCGAATGTTCAGATGACTGCACATGAAGCAATAAATTACATAGAAAGCTGCACATGGAGCCGCACGAGACTCGGCCTTGGCCGTACGCGCGAGCTGCTTTCAAAGCTCGGCAACCCGCAGAAAAAGCTGCGCTTCATCCACGTCGCGGGGACGAACGGTAAAGGCTCTACCTGCGCGATGCTCGCGTCCGTCATGCAGAAGGCCGGATATAAAACGGCGCTCTACACCTCGCCGTATATCTGCCGCTTCAACGAGCGGATGCAGATAAACGGCGTCGAGATTCCGGACGACCGGCTCGCGGAGCTTACGGAGCGCGTGAAGCCGATAGCCGAGGGCATGGCGGATCACCCAAGCCAGTTCGAGCTTGTCACCGCGATAGCGATGCTCTATTTTCTTGAGGAGCAATGCGACATCGTTGTGCTTGAGGTCGGTCTCGGCGGTGCGCTTGACAGCACGAATGCCATCGACTGTCCGGAGTGCGCCGTGATAACGACAATCGGCCTTGAGCACACCGAGTATCTCGGGCACACGCTGCCCGAGATTGCTTCGGCTAAGGCCGGAATAATCAAGCCCAATTGCGACGTTGTGTGCTACCGCAATGTTCCCGAGGTCGAAGAGGTTTTCGAGAAGACCTGCCGCGAAAACAATGCGCGGCTCGTCAAGGCGGATTTTGATTCCATCCGCCCGATATCGCACTCGCTGTCCGGCCAGAGCTTTGCATGGCGCAATTATACTTCCCTGCGCCTGCCTCTGCTCGGTGCACATCAGCTCCGCAACGCCGCTGTCGTGCTCGAAGTGCTCGATGTCCTGCGTTCAAAGGGCTGGAGTATCGGCGACGAGGCAGTCGTCTCCGGCCTTGCTGAGACTAAATGGCCGGTGCGCTTCGAGGTGCTGCGCGCGGAGCCGCCTGTCATCATCGACGGCGCGCACAACCCCGAATGCGCCGAGGCGCTGGCCGCGAACCTGCGCGAATATCTGCCCGATGAGAAATGCGTATTTCTGATGGGTGTGCTGGCCGATAAGGATTACCGGCAGATGCTCGCATCCCTCGCGCCGTACGCGGAGCGCTTCTTCTGCGTAACTCCGCCGAGTCCCCGCGCGCTGGCGGCGGACAAGCTGGCGGAGCTTGTAAACGGCATGGGCATTCCGGCGCAGAGCTGCGGTGAGGTACAGACCGCGGCGGCGCTCGCTCTCAGCTGCGGCAAGCCCGTTATCGCCTGCGGCTCACTGTACCTCGCAGGCACCGCGCGCGACGCGCTTCTATCAATAATAAGAGGAGAAAAACAGACCAATGGATAAAAAGCTCAAGATTTTGCTTGTAAACGACGACGGAATAAGCTCCCCCGGTATCGTACATCTCGCAGAGATGGCGATGCAGCTCGGCGAGGTATGGGTAGCCGCCCCCTCGTCGCAGTGCAGCGCCATGTCCCAGAAGCTGAAGGCAGTGCTGCCGATAAGGCCGGACGTTGTGTTCTCCGGCATCAACATCGGCTACAACGCGGGCTTTGACATCGCCTATTCCGGTACGGTCGCCGCCGCAATGGAGGCTGTTATGAACGGTATTCCCGCCATCGCCTTCTCCGCACAGCACGACGGCAGCTACGACGTGACCGACCGATACATACTCGACATCGCCCGCGAGCTGCTGGCCGCGCCCCTCGCCCCCGGCGAGATATGGAACGTCAACTTCCCCGGCTGTCCGCTCGACGAATTCAAAGGCATCCTGCACGAACGCACGATAGCGCCGAAGTTCATATTCGACAATACCTATTCCGCCAATCCCCGCAGCGGCGGCATGACGCTCATCCCTGACGCCGATTTCATCGCACACGGGGACGCCCCTGCGGGCAGCGATATCGAAGCCGTTCTGCACGGCTATATCTCGATAGGTAAAGTTAAAAGCATGGTTCTGTAAAATATCTGCAAAAAAGCTTGTGAAGCTAATCAAACTATGCTATATTGAGTGTCGGCACACGGCGCGAAAAATGTGGAATCACGGTGTTTTTCAATTTAAATCGGTACATTTGACGACGCATGCTTCCGCCGCTGCCATAAAATTTTGTTTGGAGGAAAAAACAAAAATGAAAAAGACCATAGCACTGCTTCTCGCACTTGTCATGGTATTTGCTCTCTGCGCCTGCGGTCAGCCTGCCGCACCCGCTGCTGAGCAGCCTGCCGCAGCAGAAACAGCCGCCGCGGCTGAGGATGCCGCACCTGCAGAAGACACCGTTACCGTTATGGTCCCGCCCGTGTCCTCCACCTATCAGGACGATATAGACACCTGGGCAGCCGAGTTCACCGCAATGTACCCCAACATCAAGATCGAAGTTATCAAGACCTCTTGGGACGATCATAACGATAAGCTCAGCACTATGGCAAATGCCGGTGAAGCTCCCGACATCGCTGAGATCTCCTACTCCAACATCGGCCAGTATGTCGACCTCGGCCTAGGCGTAGATATCTCCACCTACATGGATGCCGACAGGCTTGCCGACTATGACCAGAACGCCATGGACTATATGTCCATCGAGAACGTTCCCTACGGTCTTCCTCTCTACATAACCATTCAGTCCATCGGCGGCAACCGCGAGATGCTTGAAGCTGCCGGTGCTGACATCGAAAAGATCCAGACCGAAGGCTGGACCTACGAGGAGTTCCTTGAGATCCTCAAGGCCGGCACCACTGCCGACTGCTTCGGCTTCGCGTTTGCAAACTCCGGCGTCACTGCCTCCGACGTTCCCAACATCATGGGTGTTATGGCTGGCCTCACCAATGCCTTCACTCCTGAGCTGAAGTATGCCTTCACCTCTGAGAATATGCTCAACCTCCTCAACGCCATCGAGGAAATGACCAAGGCCGGCTACATGCCCAACTACGCTGTTGAAGCCGGTCAGCGCATGGTCATGTGCCAGCAGGGCAAGACCATGATCTTCGGCAAGGCAATGCCCCTTTTCGAGAACAACATCAACAAGAACAACGCCGCTCTCGAGGCCAATGACGG